>Ga0181580_10001299_pt1 | contig 19800 bp, 6 predicted proteins | sample 071ome_23_FD_132413 | JGI IMG/M metagenome (GOLD analysis project Ga0181580, IMG submission 132413) | Coastal salt marsh microbial communities from the Groves Creek Marsh, Skidaway Island, Georgia - 071403BT metaG (megahit assembly) | ecosystem: Environmental > Aquatic > Marine > Intertidal zone... | reverse complement strand
TCGAAGTTTCTTTTGAACGCGTGCGCTTTGTGCATTCGGACAACATGAGCGAAGCTCCAGCTCAGGCTTCGGCCAACGACCCGACGGATTTCAAGAACGAGGACAATGTGAAACGATTCGTTCGACCGAACCGTTGGCTCTCTCTCGATATCGCGGGCGTTCCGGTACGTTTCGAAACGCGCGCGCGCAGTGTGATGTCTGACGATTTCTTTTCGCGGCGGTGAACGCATCGCGTTCGAAGAGACGGGGCTTCATGAAACAACTTACACCTTGTAGCGCGGAAAGAGACTTCTCTCCTCTATCTCGTTTCAACCCGATGGTGGTCACGCGTACTGACTTTTGCGAACTCGATGCGCGCGCACACAGATGCTTCGTATCAACTGGGTCTCCAGTCTTTTAGCGTCTCTCGCCTTGTGGACGTTCATCGTGTGGAACCTCTCCGACGGGGGTTCTAACGACGACGCGCACAGATCCATGTCTTGGGTGACGACGAACTGGACCTGGTTCTACATCGTCACGCAAGATCTTTGGTTCATGTTTATTTTGTGGATTTTATTCACGAAGTACAAGGACGTCAAGCTCGGTCGCGATGACGAAGAACCGGCATTCAGCGATTACGAATGGTTTTCCATGCTTTTCGCTTGCGGTATCGGCGTCGGCTTGTACAAGTTTGGAGTCGCAGAACCGATGTACTACTACCGTGGCGTTGATTACGCTTACTTGCCCAATAAAATTCCAATCGTGAACGATGACCAAAAGGCTCAACAAGCTATTTTCCTCACTTTGTTCCACTGGGGTTTGCACGGCTGGATTCCATACGTTCTCGTCGCAATGACGTTGGGAGTTGTCTGCTACCGCAACGGCAAGCCTATGACCATCCGCTACGCGTTCTACCCGCTCTTGGGTGAAAATGTCAACGGTTTGCTCGGCGATTGCATCGACGCGCTTTCTATCGCTACCACAACTTTTGGTGTGTGCACTTCTCTCGGTCTTGGCGTCGATACCATCATCAACGCCATGGCTCGATTGAACCACAACGTTGACGTCACGAGTGAAACGACAAAGATTTTGATCATCTGGGTCATCACCGCCGTCGCGTGCACCTCCGTTGTCCTTGGTCTTAAGAATGGCATCAGAGTACTCTCGAAGGTTACCTTCGGGATTGGTCTCATCTTCTTGGCTGGTTTGTACGCTGCTGACAGTCCCTTCTTCTTGCTCAACTCTTTCGTGCAGTCGTTTGGCTACTACATGCAGTGGGTGACGCAAGTCGGCTGGGATTGCGATACCTGGCCCATGCTCACCGCCGTACTCACTGGTGACACAACCTGGAAGGGCCACACGTGGAAGGATCTTACATGGGGTAAGACGAGCTCCACGGATGCTATCGCCGATGCTATTAATGCAGCCGGAGGTAACGGTTTGACAGAAGCGCAACTGAACGAGATGTGGGGCGAAAGAACGTCTGACAAGTTCATGGACGACTGGACCATCTTCTACTGGGGATGGTGGATCTCTTGGGCCCCATTCGTCGGCATGTTCATCGCGAGAATTTCCCGCGGAAGAACTATCGGGCAAATGATCAAGGGCGCATTCATCGCGCCGATCACTTTCGGTTTCTTCTACTTGACGACTCTCGGTTCTCTCGGCATCAAGATGCAACGCGTGGCGGAACTCGCCCTCGGAGATGAGAATTCGGTTGGATGGAACTCCTTGGCGGCGAGTGCAAGCACCACAGACGGCGTCACCAGCTACAGCAATGTTGTGAACTGCACCGATATGGGATATGACGGCTCTTCGCCATCTACGGCTGCCGCCAAGGCGCTCGCCGAGCATGGGTACTATGCGCTTGCGTGCAGAGGTGCCGACGATCAAATCCTCGACCTTGTCGAACCGTATGGCAAACTCGCCACTCTCTTCAAGCTCATGATTTTGGTCGCCGTTATCCTCTACTTCATCACATCGAGTGATTCTGGTTCCTATGTCGATGATCTCATCTCTGCCAACGGCTATGAAAATCCGCCAGTCTTGCAAAAGATTTACTGGGCGTGCACCGAAGGCGCTCTTGCGACGGCTTTGCTTGTCGGTGGTGATTTGAAGATGGTTCGCGGCGTCTCCATCGTCGCTGGCTTCCCGTTCACCATGGCGCTCAACTTTATGGCTATATCTCTCTGGCGTGCGCTCAAGGAAGAACTGGGTGACGTTGAAATGAAGCAAAAGAGAAAGGGCTTCAACACGTGCATATGGGATTTCCTCGAAGCGTACAACCCGGAAACAGCTACTGCTTCTGCTCCAGATGCCAAAACCCGAGTCATCGCTTTCGTCAAGAGCTTCGTCTTCCCGTTCGACGCGGTCAAAAAGATCAAGGTTGCTGTCGGAACTGAAGAGAAGGTTGCCATGCTCAACGGCGCCGTCGTCACCGGTCTCTTGTGGACCTGGTTCGGCTGCTTGTGCGCCACGGGCACCGGTTACAACACGACGACTATTGCGTGGACTATGTACTTCATCATGATCTTCTGCATCGCCTCCATGCGCAGAGAGCTTCGCGAGAAGCGCAACGTCATCGGAAACTGGTTTGAAGATTACTGCTGCGCCGCGGCGTACCCGTTCGCGCTCGCGCAACTCGAGCACGAGGCTGAGAACGATTCAAAGCTCGCGTAAAGCGACGCAAGTAATCATCGTCAAGATTTCTTGCGCGATATTCGGCTCTTTTACTCTTACACCACCAGAAAAAAACCAAATATCCAAATATATCACTATTAAGTATCATTGCACGCACCTCTTATGCCACCGTCATCACCGACTATGGCAGTGAGGCGCGCGTGTATAAAACGACTTGGAATTGTTCACGCGTTGCTATTTGTGTTGTTGAAAATAATATTGGCGAGTGGACCTCGCTCTAATTTTTGATGTTGGATCACTTTTACTCCTTTTAATACTTTTAATAAAATATTGTCCCTTATTTACGAACGTTCGACCGTTCCCGCGAAGCAGCGCGATGCGATTTCGTTCTCTCGCGGGCGCGTCGTCTTCGCGCTTCACATAGAAATTTCAAACTTTCCAGAGACAGCCAGAGCAGAAGAACGTGACACTCCAGTCACCGACGCCGCGGAGACGACGACGACGACGGCGGGATAAAACGTGATGACGAAAGACGTCACGATGCGCGTATCGGGCAGTCGTCTCGCCGCGTGTCCCGTGTGCGACAAGTCTGTGCACGTCGCCCTCGTCGCCATGCACGTCGAACGTTGCCTGACGATGAATGCGACGACGAGCGCGAGCATTGCGGGGGTGGGAACGGCGTCGCTGACGACGACGACGACGACGACGGACACCGGGTGGAGAGGAGAGCGGCAGGACAGCAGGGATCGAGAGAACGAGGGAGACGCTCGTCGTGCGTCAGAGGCGTCGGCAACAGGCAGAAGCGGCGGAGTGTTGAAAGAACTCGCCGCGGCTCGACGGGCGAGCGCGGCGCGAGAAAGCGCGAGCCCGAGCGTGGGTGTAGATTTGAAGCGTAGAAGAATTGCGTTGGCTGATGCGACGAACGCGCAGGGTGGTGTCATGAGGGGCTTTGTAAAGGCTATCGGTGCGACTGTCGTTCGCTCGGGCATGGACGCGGCTACTCAGACTGAAAACGACGATGATGGACCGAACGGGCTCTGCGCCGATAACGACGCCACCGTTGACGAGGTCGACGTGGAGAAGGTCGTGCAAGACGTCGAGGGTGGCGAGCCTTCGAGCGTCGTGTTTGATTTGAGAGTCATGTCTGGTAATCACGAAGAGTGCGGAATTTGTCTCACGGCGTTCGACGACGACGACGGAGTCGTGCGTCACATGTTTTACCCTTGCCAGCACGTCAGACAATGCGGAGAATGCGCACAAAGGGTTTGGCAGGTCCCCAAGGCGAAGAGGCGCTGTCCTTGGTGCAAGTCAAAAATTGAAATTCGTCCTCGTCCGTTCAAGCCATTTCTATAGTTACAAAACGCCACTCCACAGCGTAGCGGCAGCTACGAGCTACACACAGTTAGAATCCCCCTAGTACTAGTACATGTATTGCGATCACTTAGCATTTACTTCACATCATCAGCATCACCATCATCTCGGCCAGAGCATGCAGACTAGCACGCCGACGACGGCTATGCTGGCTCCAATGAAGTCCCCAGCGTCGGGTGTGAAACCGTCAACCAGCGCGCCGAAAGCGTAACTCAAAGCGATGAAAAACCCCCCATAAACTGCCAAAGCGCGCCCAAAGTCATCCATTGGCATGGCGACGAACGTACATCCGTACGCGAAGAGCGTTACCGCGCCAGCCACGGCGTACAAGGCGTGCTGCTTCAGACGGAACGTTTTCCACACGAGATAGCATCCACCAATCTCAGCGAAACCGGCGAGAATAAATAACCCTATGGCGAGCGCTATTCGAGCCGCCGTCCACTTTTCGCTCATGATGCCAGACGAGTGGAGGCTTGATGCTCGAGCAAAGAAACGACGTGTGACGTCTCTTCACCTTCACTCGTGAAGGTGAAGAGTGAAGTGTTATCAGCGCGACTCGGTCAACTACAGCTTTTTCAATTTTCGTACAAAGTCGCTCAACTACAGTACGAGTACACGAATTGTCTACTATTGTTGCATCGCTTTGAGGAGTGAATCGCCGCTCGCTTCGCTCTCCGCGACCACGACGCTCTCGCGCACGTATCGAACCTCACCTTGACCGTCTACGTCCGCAGCGCACGAATCAGGACAGGTGAACACGCACACGGTTTGCCAATCCCACGCCAGAAGCTCTTCCTCGGACGCGAGGTAACTTTTGTCACCTTTATACATACCGACGGCATCCTCTACGTCGCGCAGAAGCGCGGGCGTGAACTGGAGCTCGCACACGCATGACGCACCGCATTGAGAGCAGTTCGGAGGTTGCGGCGGCGACGCGTTTGGCCATAAAAACTTCATACCCTTGGCCTCGTACCGCATGCATTGGTCTGGAGCTCGCTGCAGGCGCTTGTTAAACTTGAGATATGCAAAGTCGACGTTTGTCGCTGCTGCAGATTCGTACGTTTCTGCACCCCATTCTGTGTCGGCTTCCACATCGTGCGCCGCCGTGACTTCGTCCACCGACATGCCTTCCCGCTCGGCGTACTCTGCCAGAAGCTCTGCCACTCTCGAAGCATCTTTGCTCGAAAGTTCTTTCGTGGGCATTGGTTCGCTATCCGCCACGACGTAGTACTCCACCAGTTGCCTGGAGCACGCCGCGTTGTAAGCTTTGCGCACGGCTTTCGCTACGGCGTCTTCGTTATCCGTCTTCGCGCTCGCCTTTTTGGTCGTCACTGAAGACGCGCTCGCACTCGCGCCGCCCGTGCTGGTCGCCAACATGGCATCTAATTCCGCCGCGAGAGCGTCCGTGTCGTCGCCGTCACCGCCACCGCCGCACCATTCGCTCGCTTCTGGATTATCCCAGTCGTCGACCATCGCCGGCGCCAACTCGACGACGCCGGTGGACGCGGGGACGCGCGTCGCGTCCGCATCCACCGAATCGGCAACCATGGCGGCGTCTTTCGCGCCCGCGCCGTTGACGTCGTCCTCGCCTCTCGAATTCGCTTTTTGTCCGCGAACGCACACCCAAGACTTGCCGCCGCACGCCGAACGAACGCACGCGTACACGTAAAGCGCGCGCTCTCGAACCGACGAAACCGGCGCGTACGTCTGCGCTACCAGCGTCATCGTCTCGCCGCATCGCTCGCACGACACGAACAGCTCGCGCGCCGCCCTCTCCACAGCCGCATCTTCGTCCAAACCCTTCCCTTCACCCGTCGACGCGTCGTCAACGATCGGTACCGGTGCGCCGCCAACCTTGTGCGTTTCGTGCGTCATCCCATCGCTCTCTCGCTTCGCCAACCTCCCGGCGTAGCACACGGCAACGAGATCATCAATCTCGACGTCATCCAAGGAATCCACGTCGGAATCTTCGCCCGCATCGGCGGCGGCACCCGCACGCATCGCGACGCCACCCGAGACGACACGTGCGGCGAGAGTGAACGAAAAGCGCCAAAGTTTGACGCCAAGTTCGTCGTTCGTCGCTCATCGCATGCGACGCCTCGCGTCCGGGTCCACGCGTCTCGGAAGGATGGTGATCGCGCGCGGTGGTTTCGTCTCCACCTCTTTGTCGGTGAACGCGACGACGAAGACGACGTGCGCGTACGCGACGAAGAGGAGAATTGAGCGAGTTTTGCGTTTTTCAACGACGACGAAGAGTACGACGTCCGGTGCGAGTGCGGATGAGCGACGCAAGGTGATGGTGATCACGGGACCGACGGGTGCGGGTAAATCGGCGCTGGCGATCGAGCTCGCGAGTAGGCTTCGGGGCGGTGGAGAGATTGTATCGTGCGACAGCGTGCAAATTTACAAGAGTTTGGACGTCGGCAGCGGCAAGGTGACGACGAGCGAAAGAGAGCGCGTGAGACATCACATGCTCGACGTGAGAGAGGTTGAGGAGGAGTGCGACGCGGCTGCGTATTACGACGCCGCTTTGGAATGCTTGGATGACATACACGCGCGCGGAAAGACAGCCATCGTCGTGGGTGGGTCTGGTATGTATTTGCGTTGGCTGGTAAACGGCAAACCTTCGGCGCCAAAGTCCACCGAGGAGAGTCGTCGACGCGCAGAGGCTGATGTGTCCGCGGCAAAGGAAAGAGGCGGGTGGAAAGCGGCGGTGGTCATGCTACGAGACGCGGGCGATGCGCACTCGGCGGAAACTTTGAGTGAAAACGATTGGTATCGTCTCACGAGGGCGTACGAAATTGTCACCGAGACGGGCCGGGACGTGCGGCAATTTTCTTCGACGCCGGATGCGCGATTTGATTTCAGGTGTTTCTTCCTCTCGGTTCCTAGACTAGATTTGTACCGACGCATAGATGATAGAGTAGAGTCAATGGTTTGCGATGGGATGATGGAAGAAGCGGCGTGGATGTTGGACCGGGGAATAGCGCCCGGTGGGAACACGGCCGCTCGATCGATTGGTTACAGACAAGCCATGGAGTACTTGGATCGCTTGAGGTCTGACAGAGCGACGCTCGGGGAGGAAAGCCTCTTGGCATTTCTAGAAGAAACGCAAAAGGCAACTCGATCGTACGCGAAGCGCCAGTTTACGTGGTTTCGGGGCGAACCAGAAGGCAAGTACGCGTGGATAGACATGTCAACGGATCGCGAGAGCATCGTGCGCGACGTTTTGGAAAACTTTGAGCGCGAAGAGCACGGCGGCGGTCGCGAGAACCTCGGTAACGTCTCTAGGGAGGTTGAAAACGAACTCAAGCGGTACAAGGTGGATATGAAGCGCTTGAAAAATCCAATAGAACTCCGAGGTGTTATTGATAGGATTAGAAGATTGTTGTAATTTGCAAAGAAAGTCACGTTTGTTCGGTCAACTTTTCCGCTGACAGAGCAGTCTCACCAGACGCTTCTTCGGCGACGTCGTCGGTTTCAAGAGTGGACGAGGCGTCTTCGCTCGGCGAGTCGACGACGTCCTCAGAGTCCAATTCGGTCGCCATAGCTGGCGCCAGGCACGTTTGATCATCCTCTCGCGCGTCTTCTGTTTCCTTTGTGGACGCGACGAGCTCCTGCGTTGGCGCGTCGTCCGCGACGTCGATGGCCTTTTCAACCTCAACTTCTTCGACAGGTTCCTCGACCTTGATGGCGTCTGTCACCGCCGTCTTCGTCATCGTCGTCGTCGTCGTCGTTATCGTCGCGTCCAAGATGCCGCTCTTCAAATCGACGAACGCTCTCGCGTGTTCGAGGCTTTCCTCTGGGTACTCGCTCGCCAAGTACTCCAAAATGTATTTGACTGGAGCGCTCGGCCTTTGCTTGAAACACCCCGTCATCAAGTCTCGAAACAATTCGTCGACTTTGCTCTCTTTCGCGTACCGTTCGAGCTCCTCAATCATCGTCCCCCTTCCTCTCGCTCTGTCCTCCGCGTCGCGCTCTGCGTCGCGCCTCAGTCGTGGTCCTCCTTCCAAAAACAAAAGTCAAACGCTTCTAATTTTAGCGATATGAATCGTCAACCAGTTTCGTGTCGCTCGAATAAATGTCAACACGACGACCGACGCGTCACAGCGCGACGCCGCGATGGACGACGGTTGCGCGAACGCGGAAGACGCGCGCGTCGCGTGGATTGAACGCTTGGCGCGACAGTTGTGCGATCGCGGCGTCGTGGATGGGTACGCCGAGGGAGCGGTCTCTGACGTCTTGGACTTTTTGGACAATGGGATGGGAACGGTGCTCGTCATCAAACTGCGAGCGTCGACGACGACGGTACCGACGACGAGGACGAGGACGAACACGGTGGCGGCGACGACGCGAGAGAAGAACGATTCGTTGAACCGCGGCGGCTTTTTGGGCGACATTACGAACGCACCGCGAGTGATCTCCGAGCGCGTCGTGGAGACGCCGCGGGAAGAAGACGGCGCGCTATGCGACGCAACGACTGAGACTGAGACCGCGACGCGAGAGATCGTCGTGGCAAAGGGAGACGAAATCGCGGATAGTAGTCAAGATCCTGTGATCTTCATAGTGCGACCGGACGACGAAGAGGAGCGTTTGAGCGTAGAGGCTCTTTCAACGTCTTTGCATGGGTACTACTCGCGAGGCGCGAGCTTGAGCGGACTAAACGCGACGCTCGAGCATCTCTTCGCCCCGGCGCTCGCTGCGAGCGAAGAATCAGTGAATCGTTCATTCGCACAACACATCCAGGAGTTTTTGGAACAAATTTCGTCGAAGCGTGTCGATTCAGTCGGTGCGCTGCAGACGCCGCTACCGAATGAAACGAGAGAGATGAAAACGGTGGATCCGGGAGTGGCGAGCGAAGACGAGGAATACGTCAATCAGATTGAGGGCGCGCTCACCGAGTGGTGTGCCTACATGTCCGCGGCAAAGGCGAGAAATTCAGGCGAAAAGCGAGGAGGCGATGGCAAAGGCGGGGAATTGGATCCAATCGGGGAGATTCAAATCTGGCGCGAGAGACATGACGAGTTGCTCGGGTTGATCACGCAACTCAAGGATCCGTGCATGACGAACGCGGTTGAGGTGCTACGACAGTACGTGAGGAAACGAGGCAAAACGGATGCATCTCATCGTGTGGGGCGACTTTTATCTACCTACAGCTCGCTTGAGGTTGATCTCGCGCAGCTATTCGACGAGTGCAAAGATAACGTCAAGTTTTTACTCGCGCTGGAGAGTCATTTTAAAGTGCTAGCTGAGGATCCACTGTCCAACGTGCTTCAGGGCATCTCTCCGACCTTGCGAGCGTTGAGAATGATTTGGACGATATCGCATCATTACAACGACGACTCTCGCATGGGTTCTTTGCTCATGAGCTTATCCGAGCTGCTCGTTCGACGCGTGAGAGGCGCTGTTCATTATCAAGAATTGATTGTTCGAATTGTCCATGGCGATCGCGCCGATGTCGTACTGGAGCAAGTTCGGCTTTCCAGCGAAATCCTAAAGGCGTGGAAAAGTGAATACTATAGAACGCGAGATGACATAGCGCGATCAAACAGGGAATCGAGATGGGAGTTTGACCGCGATCGATTATTCGCGCGGACGGATCATGCCGCCAAGTTGTGCGACGAATTCATCGAAATGACAATAGTGGTCAAGGATTTGAAGACGTTTCTCACGCCTCGGCTCACTGCGATGACGCTCGAATCGGATGCAATCGTCGATATTGCTGAAAGAGTCGACGCTCTGTGTTTATCGATAGAAATTTCAAAGGTTGATGCATTTGATCCATCGCAGCAAGGAGAATGGAAGTCGATTTTTAAATCATTCACAGTTGAGAAATCGAGGATAGAAAACGCGCTGTGCAGCTTCATCGACGCGTGTTTCAAACGCTTGCGCAACAGCTCATCAGCCTTTGAGCTCGTGAGAGGACTCAAATCTGCCATGGAGAGCGGCGTCGAGTCGTCTTGCGTTGGTTCCACTCACAAAACGTTGAGCACTCAAATCCTGAGCAAGACACAGGACGTGTTGGAGCAGTTCTCAAGAGAGCTAGATGCGGCGCGGCACGCGTTCAACGCGCGTCGACGCTTTCCACCTACATTTCGCGATCAGCCTGGTATAAGTGGCTCGATAAATTGGGTCCGAACGCTATTTTATAGATTACGTCTCACAATGAGGCTTTTCAGCGCTTCGATGACGGATCAACCGAGTGTCAAGAAAACGCCGTTAGCGCAGCAAGTTGAAGCTAAATTCCGCGCGCTAGCGAAGCTTGTCATGAATTATGAAAAGCAGCGATTAACTGCATGGAAGGAAGAGGTTGAGTCTTCAATGGTGCATTTGACCGAACCCATCTTGACGTGCGGTCCGAATGGTGATTTCGTGGTCAACTTCAATCCGGCGCTGATGCGGTTGATGAAAGAAGCACGAAACTTGGAGCGCCTAGGCGTTGACATCCCGCAAGAGGTTCGCGGAGTCGCTTTACAATCTGAAAAGTATGCGAATTATCAGTGTTCACTGACGAAGCTCCTCGGGCGTCGACGTTCCGTTCTCAACTCACTCACGCCTTTGGAGCGCGAACTACTCAATCTTCGCATCAAGACGATGAATTCATCATCGATACGCAAAGGTTGTAAAATGTTCAACTGGAACTCGCTCAGTATACCCCAGTTTTTGGCTGCTTGCGTTCGAGATCTTGACGATTTCGAGGTGCTATCGAAGAGTGTTCGCGCCAATGCGTCTGAAGTAGAGCGAATCATCAAAGACATTTCAAACCACGATTTGTTCAAGCCGACATTTTTCACCGCGCCTGATCAGGCGTGCGACAGCTTTGAGTTTTTATCAAAAATCGCCGCGCACAGTAAAGCGGGTGTGCATTCGATCAGGACGATGTACTCGACCATCATGCGCCTGTTGCTCAAGATTGAAGAGACGACGTTTGGATCCTCGAGTGGACGCGTTGAGAGCATCAAACAGTATTACGCGCACTGGGAAGAAGAAATTTATTGCGCCCTCGTGAACGCCGCCGAGAGAGCAATTTTCAACATTCAGGATTGTTTCGATCAACCATCCATCTCTGGTGCGAGCGCATTCAAAATGAAGATTGTCGTTCACGCCGGCGAAATAACGTGTGAGCCTCCTCGCAGTGAGCTCGTTGATGCTGTGCACAACGCTGCAAAATCCATCGTAGAGAATATGGGTACGCTGGGTCGTTGGATGGATGGAACGTGCGTCGAATTCCCGCCTCGTCAGAATTCTCAGGAAGAAAATCTTAGTCTCTCAGCGCTGCTCGCGATCCAGCTCGGTCAAGAAAACGCGTCGACCCGCCCAATGTATGACTTTTCCGAAGAAGTCATGGCGCATGACCGAATACAGCGCGCTTTCACAGCCCTGAGTAAGTCGACCGAGCTCTTCGAGCGACGAATCGGAGGCGAAATAGAACGCTGGAAAGCTTACCAGGACCTCTGGAGAGAAAACACCTCTGCGTTCGCGAGAGAATACAAGGCTAACCGAAACGCGCTCCAGTTACATCGCTTATTGATGAGTTACGATCGGATAGCAACCTCGATAACGCGCGAACACGGCGTGCAGATTGCCGGCGTATTTATACAAGTGCAAGAAGTCACGAGTCAAATCGAAGAACGGTGCCGCGCGTTGATACTTGAAGTCATGCAAGCGACGTGTACTGATGACAATGAACTCGTTGATGGGTTGCTTGAAGCGTTGGACGCACGTAAAAATGTTGTGAACGGCGACATTGAGGACTTGGACAAGACGACGAAATTTTTACATGCATTCAAGGATTTGCACGGCGACACTACGACGGAAATGCTGGCCCGGGATATCAATGCGTGCTTTGATGTGCGCTCGTCTTTTGGATACGCGCATCGCGATGAAGATAAGAGCCGAGCCAGTTCTATCGAGAGTATATTTACCGAGCTAAAAAGGCAATCACTTCACGTCTTGAAGAAATGCCGCACAACCATCGAAGTGTCCAAGTCTGAGCTCGCTCGCAAAATGAAAAACTTCAAGGATGACATCGGTGCCTTTCAGGCGAGACTGCGTAACGAAGGCCCCACGAGCGCGGGATGCTTAGAGAGTCTCGAAAGAGGTCGGAGTGCCTTTGATTCGTTTAAAGAGGAATTTGCCGGAATGCTCGAAGCTTTGGATTGTCTGCGTCAAGAAGAAAGTGTTTTTGGTGTCGCTCACGTGCCGATTGACAATCTCGATGCGCTGCAGTATGATTTTACGTGCATGCTCTCCATATTCGCCTGTCGAGATGCGTTTGTCGATAAACTCAAGCTTGTTTTGCAAAATTGCATTTCGGAGACGAGTGGAGCTGATTTGATTTCATCGCTCATCGAAGTTGGACGCGGCGCGATTATGTCGCTTCCAACTGGATTTCGCTCACACAAATTGTTCATCGCCGTCAGCAAAGAAATTGAAGCTGTAGAGACCAATTTTTCTTTGATAGACATGATGAAAATGGATTCTATACGTGTGCGCCACTGGCAGAAAGTTTTCGAAGTTGCAAACGTCGAGGAAGAGATGGACTCGTCAAAGATGTCCATCAAAGAATTCATGGATATGAAACTCGACGAGCAAGCCGAGCAGGTTCGCGATGTTGTAGCGGCTGCAGAAAAGGAACAGAAAATTGACAATGATCTCTCAGAGATTCATCGCACGTGGAAAGAAATGCGTTTTGACATACGGCCATATGCTAAAAGCAAGAACAAGAAACATTCCCAGCCAACGCACGTGCTGTGCTCGGTGGAGGACATCACGCTGTGCATAGAAGACACAGGATTGACTCTGCAAAGCATGGCCGCCAGCCGGTACGTCGATCCTTTCATCGAGACTGTGCGTGAATGGCAAGAGAAACTTGCCCTCATGGCCAACGTCTTGCAAGTATGGATGGATACGCAACAGCGTTGGATGTACTTGCTGACCATATTTGGTCACTCTGACGACATCAGAATGCAGTTGCCAAAAGAAGCCGATCGATTTGACAATATCGATTCCGAGATTAGAAAACTCATGTCGGAAACACTCAAAACCAAGTTTGTTCTCGAGACGTGCAAATCTGAGGGTCGGTTCCAGACTCTGACCAGTCTGCGGGGGGAACTTGAAATTTGTCAAAAGAGTTTAAGTCAGTACTTGGATACGAAGCGCGACGCGTTCCCCAGATTCTTTTTCATTTCAGACGAGGAACTGCTATCCATTTTGGGCGCATCTGATCCAGTCATGATTCAAGAGCACATGCTAAAACTGTTTGACAACTGCGCAAAGCTGTTATTCTCGTCAGATAAACAGTCGGTTGTGGGTATTGTTTCGGCGGAGGGCGAATCGTTCTTGTTAAAGTATCCCGTCAAGATACAAGGCCCCGTCGAATGCTGGATGGATGCCGTTGAAAAAGAAATAAAAGCAACGCTCAAGTCGATGTGCAAATACGGCGTCGCAAAGTACATGACGACCGAGCGCACGGTGTGGATAAAGGAACAGCTTGGAATGATAACTCTTGTGGGATCACAAATCTGGTGGACGTGGGAGACGCGCCAAGTTTTCCAATCGATCAAGTCCGGTGATAAGTTGGCGATGAGAGATCACGGCGCTCGACTTTCATCAAAACTTGAAGATCTTACGAAAATGGTACGTGGGGATCTCACCTCTTGCGAACGAAAGAAGGTTAATACCCTGATTGTGATAGAAGTACACGCTCGGGATATCATTGAAAGTTTCGTGAAAGACTCGGTGTTGGACGAGACGGACTTTGCTTGGGAGTCGCAACTGAAATTCAAGTGGGATCGAGATGCCGGAGACATCGTTATAAATCAGTGTAAAGGCGAGTTCAGATACGGTTACGAGTACATGGGTCTCAATGGAAGACTGGTCATCACCGGATTGACGGATCGATGCTACATCACGCTCACGACGGCGCTAAGTTACAAGCTCGGAGGCGCACCTAGTGGACCAGCTGGGACAGGTAAAACTGAAACGACGAAGGATTTGGCCAAGTCAATGGGACTCTTGTGTGTTGTGTTCAACTGTGGCGAAGGCTTGGACTACAAAGCCATGGGTGCCATTTTCAGTGGTCTCGTTCAGTGCGGGGCGTGGGGATGTTTCGACGAATTCAACAGAATAGAGGCAGAGGTGCTGTCAGTCGTTTCATCGCAAATCAAACAGATACAAGAGGCACTCAAAGCAAAGGTTAGCAGATTCCAGTTTGAGGGCAAGGAAATCAAATGCAATCCGAGAACTGGTGTCTTCATAACCATGAATCCTGGATACGCCGGTCGAACAGAGCTTCCAGACAATCTCAAGGCTCTCTTCCGTCCCGTCACGATGATTGTACCCGATCTGGAGCAAATATGCGAAATCATGCTGTTCAGTGAAGGTTTCAATGCCGCTAAAACTCTCGCTCGGAAAATGACAATGCTTTACAGACTGGCCAGGGAGCAACTGAGTAAACAGTCGCATTACGATTTCGGTTTACGCGCTTTGAAATCTGTTCTTGTCATGGCTGGATCTTTAAAGCGCGATTCGCCGGAGCTTCCTGAGGATGTCGTACTCATGCGAGCCTTGCGCGATATGAATCTACCGAAATTTGTTTACGATGATGTTCCATTGTTTCTCGGTTTGGTTGATGACTTATTCCCAGGCTTGTCGTGTCCTCGCGTGCGCTACGAGTCGCTCAATGGTTTCATAGAGCGAGACCTTGAGGAAAATGGCTACGAAGTGTTGAGAGAACCGGGAGAGCAAGTTGACAAAATAGTCCAACTCTATGAAACTATGCTGACACGACACACGACGATGCTCGTCGGAGGCACGGGAGGTGGTAAGACGGTAATGATTGAGACAATTGCTCGAGCGCAATCCGCCATGGGACATAATACAAAACTTTACGTTCTGAACCCAAAGGCTCAAAATGTTTCGGAATTGTACGGTGAACTGGATCCCGATACACGCGATTGGACGGATGGTCTCCTTTCAAATATTTTCAGGGACTGCAACAAACCTCTCGCTGCTGGTCGGGAAAAAGATTTCAAATACATTGTTTTCGATGGAGACGTTGACGCTGTGTGGGTTGAGAATATGAACAGCGTCATGGACGACAATCGCCTTTTGACCCTGCCAAATGGAGAACGCATTCGACTTCAAGACCATTGCAAGTTACTGTTTGAAGTCGCAGACTTGAAATACGCTTCTCCAGCTACGGTGAGTAGATGCGGCATGGTGTACGTCGATCCCAAAAACTTGGGATATAAACCATTCCTTACAATGTGGAATCGTGGAGTGCACGCCAAGTATCGATCCATCACGAAGACTCTATGCGACAAGTATATGGCTAAAATGGAAGCTTTCTGCTTCGAAGGTGTGGATATGGACGGCAACTCCGTGGTTCCACCGCAAAGCTCGCTCGTTCGACCAATCATTGGAATTGTGAAGCAATTCTGTGCTCTCTTAGGGAAATTCTTGGGCGATATGAGCGAGGCGTCCGCTGGAGTCGACCCCGACGCTGCGATTGAATCAGCTTTCGTATTTAGTCTGGTTTGGTCTTTTGGCGCGACTATCGTCGACGTCGCAGGTAATACCGACAGACTTCGTTTTGACGCCTTTGTGCGACGTCTCGCCGACAGAGAAGAAATCCTGCCTTCTTCGGAGACAAGTCTGTACGAATTCGGCTACGACATTGGCAGAAATGCCTGGTTTAATTGGAATTCTTTGACAACCCCACTTAATGTCGAGCCAGAGACGTCTTTCGCTTCCATCTTGGTATCCACAGCTCACACAGTCAGAACAAAATGGCTCATAGACGCGATGTACTCTTGCGGAGCTCATTCCCTGCTGACGGGAGATAGCGGAACGAGCAAAACCGTCGTCATAAAGAGTTACATGCAAGAGCTGTCTTCACGAGGCTCGACATCTACGCTGACGATGAATTTCAGTTCTCGAACTACAGCGAATGACGTACATCGATCCATAATGGATGTCGTTGAAAAGCGTACGAAGAATACCATTGGCCCACCCTCAGGGAAACGACTCCTGTGCTTCATGGATGACTTGAACATGCCTTCTGAGGACAAATACGGCACGCAGCAACCTATCGCACTACTCAAACTCATGATTGGCAGAGAGGGTACTTTCGAGTGCGATAGAGACGTAACGTGGTTGCACATGAAAGACATTCAGTACATTGCAGCCATGGGACATCCTTCCGGGTCCCGCGGCCACGTAGACCCTCGATTCATTTCGATGTTCCACGTGTTTGAAATGCAGACACCGGACGAGGCGAACCTCAAGGTGATTTATGGTTCAATCATGGAAAGCACGACGCAAAATTTCAATATTTCTTTACCCACGCGTCGGGTGATTGTGGACAACACGCTCGATTTATTCAGGAGCGTCACTTCATCACTCTTGCCGACGCCAAGCCGCTTCCATTACGTCTTCAATTTGCGAGACTTGAGTCGATTATTTGAAGGAATTTCGAAAGCAGATCCCAAAATGATCGTCAATGCGCCGAGTGCAATGCGTCTTTGGCGAAACGAATCTCTTCGGGTGTTTCACGACAGACTCATCTCAGATGATGATAGGCGTTTCGTCACTTCACGAGTGGATTCTCTCATCAGAGCTACTTTCACCGATGCGCGTGAAGCACAGTGTGTTGATGATATCCTCGTGAATCCCGTCATATATGCGGACCATTCGAACTGCGCGCTGACGGAGACGGAGAGCGCGACATCTCATGATGGACAAGCGTATCGCGACGTCGGCGATTACTCTCAACTGAAGCCATGGTTTGAACGTGCGATTGAAGAATACAACGCAAGTCTCCCGGCTGGCTCCACACCGATGCACGTCATTCTGTTTGATCATGCTTTGGAGCACCTCAATCGGATTCATAGAGTTCTGCAAATGGAGAACGGCCACGTCATGTTGGTTGGCGGCGGCGGAAGCGGTAAACGCACTTTGGCTCGGCTCGCGGCGCAGGTGGCAGGATGCTCCGTTTTCGAAGTAACATTGACGCGCGGTTACAACGATGTTTCTTTCCGAGATGATTTGAAAAAGCTTTATCACATGCTTGGCATTCAAAACAAGCCTACAGTCTTCCTGTTTACAGAAAATCACATCGTCGAGGAAGGTTTTCTGGAATTGATCAACAATATGCTCACGACCGGCACTGTGCCTGCCCTTTTCGCTGATGACGAGAAAGATACAATCATCAGTGTGATTCGTGAAGACTTACTCTCGAGCAATATACCGGTGACGCGTGACGAAGGCTGGCAGTTTTTCATGTCGAGATGCAGAAGAAATTTACACATCGTCCTCGCAATGTCACCTGTTGGCGACGAACTACGAAATCGCTGCAGGAGTTTTCCAGGCTTAGTGAACAACACCGTCATCGACTGGTTTACTGAATGGCCAAAAGAGGCGTTGTTTGAAGTCAGCAGGTCTCTACTTTCGCGTGTAGACTTGCCGACAGAGTTTAGAGAAAAAATAATCTTGCACACCGTCTTCACCCACGAAGCGGCAGTAGCCGTCAACGCAGAGTTCAAGGCTCAGCTCAAACGACACAACTATGTCACGCCGAAGCATTTCATAGATTTTTTACGCAACTATGAGGACATGTTGGTTACCGAGAGATCTACGATCGATGGATCAATCTCACGTCTCAGTGGAGGTTTGGATAAGCTCATCCAGGCGAGCACAGAAGTGGACGCAATGCGCGCAAAGCTCAACGAGGCTCAGCAGGTGGTGACACAGCAGACGAAAGAATGCGATGAACTGTTGGAACGGATAACCTCACGAACTGTCGAAGTAGAATCGAAAGCGCAGAACGCAGAGGACAAAGAGAATGAGCTGACGATTGATTCTGAGCGGATAGCAAAAGAGAAAATTGAAGCCGAGGCGGATTTGGAAGCAGCCATACCCGCGCTCGAGGAAGCGGCACTTGCACTCAACAATCTTAAGAAGGATGAAATCACAGAAATCAGATCTTTTGCGAAACCAAACATTGTCGTTCAGCGAGTTTGTGAGTGCGTCATGATTCTGAAAGGTTTGCCGAACGTGTCGTGGAATGGGGCAAAGGCGATGATGGCCGATACCAACTTTTTGAGGTCCTTGGTCGAATTTGAAAAGGACGGCATCAAGGAAAAGCAGATGAAAGCCATACGAGAGTACACGAAAGATCCTAAATTCAAACCAGAAGAGGTCATGAAGATATCCACAGCCGGTGCGGGGTTGCTGAAGTGGGTCTTTGCGATGATCAATTACAACAAAGTGGCTCGAATGGTTAACCCAAAACGCCTCGCCGTAGAGAAAGCTGAGAAGACGCTGAAAGTAAAAGGCATCGAGCTGATCGAAACAAAGGCTGAGCTCAAGAGTTTGAAGGAGGAGCTGGCGCAGCTGAGCTCTCAATTCGAAGAGAAGAGTGCGAGACAACGAGAATTGAAGGAGAGCGCTGAGCTCATGGCGAAGCGCTTGAGCGCAGCGGAACGACTCATCGTTGGCTTGTCGAGCGAGAAAGAAAGATGGACGAGAGAAACAAAGGAGTTGCAAATTCGAAAAGAAAGACTCGTTTGTGACTGCCTGTTGACCTGCGCGTTTTTATCGTATGCCGGTCCATTGACGTTTGAATTCAGAAAACACTTCATACATGACATGCTCGAGGCAAACTTGCTCCAGCTTCAACTTCCTCTGAGCCAGCCTTTTACGCTGCAAGGCTTGCTGACTACTGATAACGAAATGAATTCGTGGCGAGCAGAGGGCTTACCCAGCGACGAGCTCAGCGTACAAAATGGAATCCTAACCACGCGCGCCGAGCGATTCCCGCTTTGTATTGACCCTCAAATGCAAGCATCCAAATGGATCAAGGCGAGGGAAGGCGCTTCGCTCGAGGGTAAAGTGCGTCGTCAGAGCGATCCCGACTTATTAAAGCAGCTTGAGCTCGCGATAGAATACGGGCTACCGTTTTTGATTGAGAATGTCGGCGAATACATAGACCCAGTTTTGGATCCCGTGCTCAAAAAGAGCTTCCATTTCGCCCAGAATGGTGCAAAGATGATCAAGCTTGGCGATTCAGAGATCGAGTGGGACGATAATTTCCGCTTGTATTTAACAACCAAGCTACCCAATCCTCACTACGACTCGGATGCGACGGGAAAGCTCAGCATTATCAATTATTCAGTGACGCAAGTCGGGTTGCAGGAGCAGCTTTTGAATGTCACCGTCAAGCAAGAACGTCCAGACTTAGAAGATGAGAGAGAACGTCTCGTGAAAGAAATGGTTCAAAACAGAGACTTACTCGGAAAGCTCGAAGACACTTTACTCCAGGAATTATCCGAAGCGCAAGGAGAAATACTGGACAATTTGGAACTGATTGAAACGCTGGAAAATACAAAGGCCAAATCAATCGAGATTTCAGAAAAGCTCGTCCTTGCGACAGCATCGGCCAAGGAGCTCAACGACGCGCAGCTACGCTATCTTCCAGTGGCGAAGCGTGGAGCGATTTTATTTTTCGTCATCACATCTCTCTCAAACATGAACTCGATGTATGAATATTCGTTAGCGAGCTTCTTGGATGTGTTTTGCAAAACGTTGGAATCCACACCGCCGGCGAGTGAGCTCGAAACACGACTGGTTGATCTCGTCGATCGATTGACGTACGATGTCTACAAGTTTGCGTGTCTCGGTATGTTTAAGCGCGACAAGTTGGCCCTATCTTTTGCCATGGCGACGCACATTGAGCAAGGCGAAAAACGGCTGAATTCAAGCCTGTTGAATTTCTTCTTGAAAGGATGCGTGAGTTTAGACAACGCT
>Ga0181580_10001297_pt1 | contig 19813 bp, 20 predicted proteins | sample 071ome_23_FD_132413 | JGI IMG/M metagenome (GOLD analysis project Ga0181580, IMG submission 132413) | Coastal salt marsh microbial communities from the Groves Creek Marsh, Skidaway Island, Georgia - 071403BT metaG (megahit assembly) | ecosystem: Environmental > Aquatic > Marine > Intertidal... | reverse complement strand
TCGTCGACTGTCGCCCTCGGCGCGCAGCGCAGCGCAGCGCAACGCAGCGCCCAGCACCGACTATTCACCAACACGCCAGTAAAAGTTTGCAGAATACCACGTAAAACTGTGTAGACGTCCCATACCTCACCCGAGCACGGTTTAAGACTCGAGAGCGAGAGACCCGCGAACCCGTCGCACCGCTCGCTCGCTCGAGGACGCGGGAGCATAGCTCAGATGGTAGAGCGCGCGCTTTGCATGCGCGAGGTGGGGGGATCGATACCCTCTGCTTCCATTTTTGATAGCCTTATTTCTTTTAAAGTACGTGTCAAATGTCCGACTTTTCTTGGAAATGTTTAGTTCAGGCAACTCCACTCATATATTACCTTTTTTAAGCCGATCACGTATTTTCACTTCTTTTGGGGGCTTAAATATGTATCGAATGTCCGAGATTTTTATTCTGATTGATTACAACTTTTTTATTTTCTACCCTTCATGTCGGGTGGAGTTGTTGGAAAATTACGAGAGAGACTTTACCATTTCGGGGGCGAGCATGAACTTGACAGCACCGACACCGAAGCCTTTCTGGTCGTAGGACGTCGCGAGATTCATGGCGGATGCACCTGGCCAGATGGCGTTCATGTCGCAGCATGATGTATCGAGAGCGTCGAACGGGAACTGGGTCGCGGCCTTGGTGCCGACGCTAAAGCTGCACGTATGCTTGCCTTGGCGAGCGTCCACGCCCGCCAACTTGAGTGCTCCGTTCTCAACATACACCCGCATCCTGACAATGTACACGGTGACTCCAGCGAAAGATCCACCGAGCCAATACGCCTCTTCCGCCGTGGCGTCGGGCATACGGTGCGGCGCAAGCATTCTGACGCACTTGTTGCCCCAGAATTGACTGCCACAAGGTGCACCAGAGGTGATAACCAAACGACGAGCATCGAGATCATCGCCCCAGGCACCGGCGGCAAAAAGAGTGACGCCGCCCGGAGGCAGGTATTGGGCGTCGGAGTAAACTTGCTGAAATTCTTCTGCTCTTCCACCACCTTTTTTCCCTATGGTATAGTGAATGCGTGAAACTCGCAGTTCATCGTGCTCATATGAAGCATCGCTGCGGTACAGAGCGGGCGCATCGTATCGGGCAGCTGCGCAGTCAATACCTGCACAGTTCGTTGTGATTGGAGACATCGTGTTCCATGCTCGACCTGTACCACGACAGAGTCGCAATACGTTTGAAGAGTCCTTCGAGACACGCAACAGAAGCATCTTCAATGGATTTGAAGGATACGGATTGACGAGACTGACCATGTGCTGCGCCAAATGTTCAGATTCTTGTGCATAATAAGCGTCTCGAGAAATCAGCGCTCGGCCAGAAAGAGAGCGGTGCGCTACCTCCGCGAACACACCCGTTCGCAACTGCACCAGCCTCGCGTCGTCTCCTTCGCCGATCTCAACTCCAGAGTTTACGTTGCCGTCTTCGCAAGCGGGAATCTCTCCGGTCGGTTCTTGTAACGTGTAAGCAGTATCCTCATCTTCTGTGGAGCACTGCGTATCACAGGTACCCCACACGTATTCGATGTCAGCATCGGGATCTTCGAGCGTCATCACGCGGTTGAAATACTTTCCATAGCGTTGCGTGCACGAGCCCATCGATAGCGGCGCCGTGCCTTTCTCACCGATCTCGTACAACCACCTACCCGTGAGTAAATTTTTATAGGCGAAACCGAACTCGAAATCAACCTTGTCCGTCGTGACGCGATAACCTCGCTCGTCTCCTGGAAGAATTACGCGGTCCATTTTAATTGCGTCCGCCGGTTCAAAGAAACGCTGCGTTCCATAGTTGTGACGCACGATGTACAACTCCTTTTGACCGTCGAGCCAAAAATCAGCATACTTGGTCCGAATGTTGTCCGGCTTGCACTGCGTGTGCGCGATGAACGTCCTCGCGGCTTGCGTTCCCGTCGGTTTCGGCGCGAGAAGGTAACCGGACTTCGGGATCCAACCACCACCAAGTTCGCGCGGGTACCGCAGCGCCACGCCCTCTGGATACGCGCAGCACACGGCGACAAAGACGACGAGAAACGTGATCACCGAAGCGCGCCTCCCATCGCTCGCTAAAATCGTCGCGATCGACGACATCTTCTTCGATGGTAGTCGTCGTCGTCGTCTGGCGTGGCCACGTTGTTGGTGTTACACACGGGACTGTAAAAAACAACAAATATCCTGTTACGCGCGCGCGGCCAGTCGTCGGCGCCAGTATACGACGCGCGCGCGCGAAACGTCTCGCGACAGATGGACGATACGCGCTCGCTTCGCACGCCCGGGGCGACCCCGCGTACCTACGGCGCGACCCCGCGCGAGAGCGGCGAGAACGAGGACGAAGGCTTTGGAAGGCGCCGAGGAGAAAACTTCGTGTTGAGACGGACGGTGTTGCTGTTCGGCGTCGCCATGATCGCGGCGCTGGCGGCGATCACGTTTCAGGGAACGTACGCGAACGTGATCACTGCGGCTAAGTATGGTGTGGCGGCAGACGTCGAGACGGACCCGACACCGGAAGCGACGGCGGTGTCGGAGTCGGACATCGAGCAGGTAATTCCGAGCACGGTCAAGTTGAGTGAAGACGTCCCTACCGCCGCGTGTGCGTGCGACGCCGACGTCACTGAAACGATCGCCATGGTATTAGATTCGGTGCCTCATGACTGCGCACCCTTGTCGTCGATGGATAAGACGTGTCTTGCCACCGCCGCGTGCGACGCGTTAAAGGCGTCGGTGAACGTCGCGTGTCCGGGTTCGATCTCTTAGTGAACCAACCAACCAACCAACCAATCAACCGACCGACCGACCGACCGACCGACCGACGGGCCAAGCAGTGAATAAACGCCGAATTTCGCGCCGCGCGCGCGCGCGCGGTTCGGAGACGAGCGATCTCCGTCTCCGTCTCGTCTCCATCGCCGTCCGAACGGCCTCCCTCGAGGACACGGAACCACCAGTCACATATAAAAATAACGTAGATCATACGTGAGGTATCCATATACTGTGTACAATTTACAACAGAATAACACATAGTTCCTGACTCGTCACGCTCGACGTCGACGTCGGCTTTTCATACCTCACGACACCACGCTAATACGGTGTTCACAGTCGTACACCACTCCTCGTCTCGCCCCTTCGCCCCTTCGCCCCTTCGCGCTCGTCTGCGTGACGTCACGTCGCCCTCCCTCCCTCGACGACGACGACGACGACGACGACGACGACGACGACCGGTCCTCAGTCCGAGGACGACGAACGCCGGCGCGCGTTCGCTCGGTCTCTCAGTCACTCACTCAGTCGTTCCGTCGCGCCCGCCTCGTCGGTACACGCGAAAGGACGTTCCTGGACGCGGGTTTGGTTTGGATAAGAGAAGAGACGCGCTTTACGACGACGACGAGGACGAGGGTGATGATGATGACGATCACGACTGGTCGGTGTGTTTTGACGACGACGACGTCGACACCGGAGTGCGGGGTCGGCATGGGTAAACACCGCCGTCGGGGTGCGGTGACGGTGTCGGCGCGTGCGATGACGACGACGACGACGCGTGACTTCGCGGGACGAAGCGCGCGCGGCGCGCTCGAACGGCCGACGCGACGGCTGCGAGGCGAAGGGAGGTTTCTTGACCGCGTCGGTGGGCTCGCGGCGGTAGGGGTTCCTTCGTCGTCGTCGTCGCCGAGTGAGCGTGGATCTTCGGATGACGTCGGTCTCGGCGGTTCCGAGCAAGCTTCGGCGGTGGAGGAGGCGGACGAGAGCGAGATCTGGGGGAATCAGAGAAACGCCGCCGAGACGACGACGCCGAGGCGCAAGGCGAGGACGCGCGCGGAACGCGAGGCGAGCGCCGAGTCGTACGAGTGGAGTGCGTGGGCGTCGTCGTGCGGGGTGACGTCTATCGCGATCACGGCGACGTACTTTAGGATTTTACGCGAGGTGGATGTCAACGGAGGGGTGTTTCCGGTGGCGGAGCTCGTGGCGCAGCTCGCCCTCATCGCGGGCGCCGCGGTGGGTATGGAATTTTACGCGAGGTACGCGCACAAGCACTTGTGGCACGGGTCGTGGTGGAGCATGTCGAGCAAGTACAGAAGAGAGTGGAACAAGCCGATTTGGCTCTTGCACGAGTCCCATCACCTTCCGCGCGAAGGGGCGTTCGAGGCGAACGACGTCTTCGCGTTGGTCAACGGCGTCCCGGCGTTCGCGCTTTGCGCCTACGGTTTCTTCACTCCGGGTGTTTTCGGTGGCTTGTGCTTTGGCGCCGGTCTCGGGATCACGCTCTACGGTATCGCGTACATGTACGTGCACGATGGATTGGTGCACAAGCGTTTCCCCACCGGTCCGCTTGGCAAGTTGCCGCTCATGCGTAAAATTGCCGCCGGTCACACGATTCATCACACCGAAGCCTTTGAAGGCGTGCCATGGGGTTTGTTCCTCGGCATTCAAGAGCTCGAGGCGGTACCCGGTGGCATTGCCGAGCTCGATAAAGTCGTCGCCGCCGCGGAGCGCAAAGATGCTCGCGACGAACAGGAGAGATTGGCGCGCGAAACAGTCGGACTCGTGACGCAAGGCGAACACATTCCGAGCATGAAGGAGGCGCCGCAGTGCAAATTGCCAGACACTTGAGCCCCATCGCAGCGCAGCGAACCATTTTAGGATGGAACCAGACAAAACCCGATCATTATTTCTTCCTCCTTCCTTGTAACAATTGCATCAACAGCATTCATTCCAACGAACAAACGAAAGAACGGACCTCTTTTCAGTTCCAATCGACTACCGGTAGAAGGTAGTTGAATACTCACTCGCGCCGCGCGCGCGTCAGTCGACCGCCGCGCGCGCGCCACGTTCGTTCGTCCAGAACCTCTCGTCGTCGACGACGCATCGCGATGGTGCTCCACAGCGACCTTCGCCTGGCGTCGACGCGTCGCGCGCACGGCGTCGAACGCTCCGTCGTGGCGGCTGCGCCAATCTCTTTGGGTGACACCTTGCTTCGTACCGACGCCTACGCCGCGGTGGTTCGGAGCGAACGCGTCCACGACGCGTGTGCGAGACACTTTGTCTCCCTCTCTGACCTTGAAGCACTGGAAGCGGACCCTCGCCGACGGGTGAGGCGGGTGGAACAAAGGGAGCATTGCGCGTTTGGCGAGCGAGACGACGGAGAGACTCCGTGGCGAACGCCGCTGTGGGAAGAGATGGAGCGAAAACTCAGGCTTTGTAAGCGCGGGTTACCGTCGAATGAGGTGCGGCTAGCGATGATGTGTATCATTCGTAAAGAGCTCGAGGAACGAGGGGTGATGGCGAGAGAAGAGTACGCGTTGCTCGACGCCAAAGGATGGAACGCGGTCGAGATGTTACAAAAAAGCACGAGCGCCTCAGTGTCGGAGAACACGGATGGTGAGTACTTGAACCGACTTCAGGGTGTTATTTCAGTGTCGCAACTTGTGCTGGCTATCCTGAGCGAGGCGTTTCAAGAGGGAATGAGCCCGGATGAGATTGAGGACAGAATGCGCCGACGCGAGCGAGAGCACGGCATGGACACGTCAAAGATGATGGATCTCATAAGTACCTTTGAGATCAACTGTTTCACCATCGTCGACGGCCACGGGACACGGCTTGGTATGGGTCTGTACCCAGAAGCTTCGATGTTTAACCACTCGCTGACGCCCAACGCGCAGGCGGTGTTCGCCGACGAGACGCTCGAGGTAAAGGCGCTGAGGGACATTGCGCACGGAGAGGAGGTGACGATTTCGTACTGCGATCCGTACTTGTCGAAAGAATTGAATAGAAAACGAATGCTCCGCGGATACGGCTTTGACGTGTACGCAGGGTTTCCAAACACAAAGGTTGCGGATGAGAATCGCGAAGCGGCTACGCGGATGGCGTCGAAAACGACGCTGCCAGGTGGTTTAGGTACGCACGTCGATCTCGGCGCACACGTCGGTCTCTTCACCGATCGCAAGTTTATTGCCGACGTCAGTTTGGTCAGCGACGCACCGTTGTACTGGATTTCGCACCCGAAAATCCCGGAGCAATCCTTCAACATTGCCTCAGGCGTCACGCTCGTCAAGGATGAGTCGTCAGACAGCGATCGCTCTAACGACGTCATCTTGACCTGGGGCGCTTTCCCCGAAGGTTGCGATCGCGAACTTACCGCGCTGAATGTCGCCCGTATCGCGTCGACGCTGGACAAGATCGAAGACGAACTCAAGAGGAGAGACTGTTCCTTTGACTCGAGTGAAAAAGTGTCGAGCGAATCGGCGCGCATCCTTCGGCTCTTGGACGGAGACGACAAAATAGCCGCGCTCACGCGCACGCACGAGCTTCGTCTTCGCTTCCACATGATCTTCTTCTCTCTCTGTCTCCAACACGACTGGGCCATCACCCCTGGATCACCAGATAGGCTCGCAAATGAGCTCGGAATCATCCATGGAAAGCGCGCTTTATCGCTCGTCGAGTCCACCTCCGCCTTCAACCCTCACGACGCCGTCTATCTCGGTCTCAAGCGTGATCTCCTCGATCTCGAGCTCAATATGCTCACCACATACGCTGACCCACCGTCATCCGTTGTCGATGTCAAAGATTTCATCCACCAAGTCGAAGATTGGCTCATCAAGGCGCCGAAAGCCTTCGCGTCTCGCTCCGACATGACGACTGAAATCGCCGCTTGGTCCTCGGCGCCGAAAGGCTACGTCGTCGACACGCTCGCTCGGCGCGTCGGCATGCGATGAAACGACTTCCCGACATGAAAACCTCATAATTACTAGCTTTTAGTTGTATTTTAGCTCATAGTTGTCACGCCACACCGTCATACGTCTTCGTATTGAACGCTCCGCCCCGTGCCTCGCGTGCTGAGTCACCAATTTCAATTCTAACCACCCCACAGTCTTCGTCGCGGTACACACACCGACGACCATTCGCGCCGTCGTTTCCGTTTCCCGAGCGCATAGCAAATCCATGTTCCAACACGTCCTCACCACGTCGGCGTCCGCGCGCGTCGGCTCGACCGTCGTCGTCTCGGCGCGAAAGAGATCAACTCGCTCGCGCACCAAAGCGAACGTCGTCGCGGCGTCCGCGCGACGCGATGCGGTCGGTGCCGCCGCCGACGTCGACCGACGCGCATTCATCGCAACATCCTTAGCGGCGGCGTTCACCAACGCCGTCGCTGCGCCGGCGCGAGCGGGAGGGAACGACGACGCCGACGCGAATTTCGCGAGCAAGCTCTCCGCCAAGGAGGCGCGTAAGTCGCAAATTTTAGCCGAAGCGCGGGCGAAAGCGGCGGCGCAGGCGAGCTCGACCGGTGGTACGCCCGATGCGTCGGCGCCGAAGAATGCAGATTTTGTCGTGACGGGTGATCCAGGACGAGGCGGTGGACCGGATGCGCCGAACACGGCGCAGTGAGTCAACTAATGTAATGTTTCATCGCATCAAATCGAATACTGTGCACCTCTCATCGGCATAGATTGTGGCGCTAATTTTGTTTTCGTTTCTTTGCGGACGCGGCCGCGAAAAGCGCGGCAATGTTCCCGGCGTTCTTCTCTGCTTCGCGTTTGACACCACGCGGGGCGTCATCACCGGCGTAGGAAGCCTTGTTGACTTTTACGCTCACCGGGCGCCATTCGAGAAATCCGTGCAGCGCGTAGGCTGGACGACTGAGCACGCGCTTCCAATCACCGTCAATCCAATCGTCGATGTCGGTTGAAGAGCGTAACAACGCCGGCATTCTATCGTGGAGCCAGGCAAGATCGCCACCGGCGGAGGCGATCGTGACGATGGATGTTTCAAACGTTCGGCCGACCGTGCCGTACTCGTCTTCACGAAAAACCGCGGCAGCCGCCAGCGGTTTACCATCCTTTCTACACACGTAATACGGTTGTTTGATCCCACCCTTTGGTCCCTCGGGTTTCCACTCGTAAAATCCATCGAAATACGCGATGCATCGCCGTCGCCGCCCGTCGACGTCATCCTCGACGAGCCGAGCGAACATCGGCGTCGACGTCAAGCCTTCGCCTCTGGCGTTGAACGCCCGTTCGTGCATCCCAATCTTCCTTCGCGTCTCCAACGTCAGCTCTGGATCCATCGTGCCCGATATAAATTTCCCACGTTCGCGCGTGATCCCCCACGTCATCTCTTGCACGACAATCTCCATGCTTGTCGTCGATGTCGATGGCGCGTCATCCTCTTCGCCTCGCTGCGCCTTCCTCGCTTCCACCAGACGCGCCACGGGTATCCTACACCCCGGGCTTGCGTTCCTCGGCGTCGACGTCTCGAGCGCGAGCGCGTCGACGTCGTCATGATACTTCATCGCCCGCGTCGCGTGGGATGCCTCGATCGCGCTCGTCACCGAACGAACGCAATTGATGCGTCCACACATCTTCTGTTTATCTGTAACGACCCCGAAATGTCGAGCCGTCGACTTCACTCACTGACGACGCACTGATGCGCGGAACGGCGATATCCACGGGAGAGGCGACGACGTCAAGGTCGAACAATGTCGACGCGCGCGCGCGTCGGCGTACCGCGTCGCGTCAACGAATGTTGACGCGGCTGTGTCACCATCACGAACGCGACGAAACCTTTGTGAGTCTCGGCTTTGACCTCCCGCACCCGCTGAGCGAACACGTCCCGATGGACGTCTATGCCGCGACGTGCGACGTCATGCACGCCCCGAACGGTGGCATAGTGCGGTTGGTGCTTCCCGAGTCGGAAGACGCGGTGGTGGACGTGTACTCGGCGCTGGGGCGAGCGCGCGACGACCCGCACTGGGCGGACCTGTGGCACGGAAGCGTCGCGCTTGCCGGTGCGGTGTTCGCGTCCCCAGAGCTCGTGCGAGGGAAACGGGTGATTGATTTAGGGTGTGGGCTCGGGCTCGGAGGCGTCGCGGCGGCGATGTGCGGGGCGAAAGAGGTGGTGATGACGGATAGGGAGGAGCGAGCGTTGTGGTGCTCGCTGGCGGCGTGTAAAGCGAACGGGCTGATGGCGGTCAAGGAAATGCCGAGAGAGTGTAACGCTCCAGATGAGGTCGAGCTTCCACCGTTGCCAACGTTTGAAGACGCGCCGAGGTGCGATTCGGATTGCGTGGTGTCCGCAGCAAAGGTGGATTGGTTTGAGCCGGAAAAGGCGCCGACGGGTTTCGACATCGTGCTCGCGTGCGACGTGTTGTACACGTCGGAAGCCGTGGACGCCATTGCGACGCTCGTGATGCGTTTGTTCGATGGAAACGCATCTGGGACCGATTCCGGCAAGTTCATCCTCGCCGATCCCCCAGGGAGGTTTCCGAAGAATCACGAGAGGTTCATGTCTCTGATGGAAAATCCGGCGAACATTCCAGGATACTCAGGCGATAAAAGGCGAGGCATCGTGAGCGTGACGGAATCCATCGAGGTGTGCCTCAACCTGGAGAGAAAACCAATGCGAGTGAAATTGAGCGCATACGACATCGTCGGGCGGGACGATTAGACGGTCGTACGACGGGACAGTTGCGCGCTATCGCATTCAAAGGCTGTGGCGCGCACGCGCTGTGCGACTCGCTCAAGTGATAGCAAGAGAGACGTAGTAATGAAAGTTTTAGCATAACGAGAAACATTGTGGTTGTCGATTACAAGTCTACAATAGTTCCTCTCATCGATCCCTCTCATCGAATCGCAAACACCCTCCTATCCTATTGAATTCCGACTGCTAGTGAACCAAACACTTATTCGAAGTCGACCACTTCGGTGCCGAGACCCTTGAAGCCGTTAGGAGTGTCGACAACGGTAACGTAGGAGTAGAGTTCTTCCTCGGAGTCCTTGTTGTCGTTGTGCTTGCGGGAAATTTGCACGCGGATACGCTTCGGGACCTGCGTTGTTGGAGAAAGCGCGCGAGTTTCAGGTTAGGGTTCTGCTCCAAGTCTCGAACGCGTCGAGCACACGCGCCGCGAGTCGAACGTCAGCGCTCGCGATCGATCGATACGTACGTTGCGAATACCCTTGCTCCAAACCGCCTTGTTGAGCTTCACGTCGATGCGCACGTCGGACGTCTTCATCGTCTTTTGAGCAAACTTCTTAATCTGTGCGTGGCGCCGCGCGATGCGTGCTGAGGTCAGTCTTCGATCTCGCGTCGTCTTTCGTCGTCAACCTTCCGTCTCGCGCCCGCGCGCGCGTCAATGCCAACGAGATAAATTTACGCATCGTTCCCGCGTTTTCAACGCGTCCTCATCGTCTCGCGCATCGTCCATCCACCCTCGCGCGTTTCGCGATCGCTTCGTTTAGGGCTCAGCGGCCGCTCGCGGACGGATCGTTCGATCTTCGCGGTCGAAACACGTACCGCCGCCACGGCGCGCGGGGCGCGCTTCTTGAACGTGATACCCGTGATCGCCTTGCCGAGGTTGATCGTGTACTGTCGGGTGATCACGTCGGGGGCCTTAGCGTCGCGTCCCATGTCTTGAACCTGTTGCGTCGTGTAGAGACGGAGCGAGCGGTAGAGGGAGGAGAGGAAAGGAAAGGGCTTTCCTCCTCCAGAGAGTTTCTGTTAGGACATCTGGACGGACAATCTCAATACTATAGATCACAGTTGACTGTGTGTTATCTATAATCGCACGTGTTTCGATGGATCAACTTTTTTATCGTTTAGGCTTCTATAATCTACAGTACTATGTAATGAGCCCAATGTGAGTTTTAGTTAATCAGATTCGGGCCGCGCGTGACGCTCGGCGAGCGTCGGTGCGGTTTCGTCCTCGAGCAAGTCTTCGTCGGACTCACCGTCGGAATACACGGCGCGAGTGATCCCGCCGACGTTTGCGGTACCTGCGGTCCCTGCGTTCTCGTCTCGGCGGTCGTCAGCGTCTTCGGCGTCCGAGTCGTCGTCGTCGCCCGTCTTCTCCGGGACGTCTGGCGGGCGAACGAAACCGCGCGAGAGCCGCGCCGTGGTCGTCGTCCCGTCGCTATCGATCATGACGACGAGTCTCGGGACGTTGTCGTTCACCAGTGGTCCCGGTGGGAACGTGGGCCAGGGTTTACCATCTGTCGACATCGAACGCGTTCGGAAAAGTCGGTCAGTCGCGGTTCGGCGTATGCCGAGACGCGCACTTCTACACGATTTCACCCGCGACTCGCGCGTGGCCTTACCTCCCATGGCTGTGATGACATCCATCAAAGTCGGTGTCACGCACGCCCTAGATACGCCGAACGGCACGGCGATCGTTCTCGGGCGCGCTTCTCTCGGTTGGTCTTTTCTTCGTTCCGTCGGCGTCTCCCTCGGCTCGCAACAAAAGTACACCGCGCCCGTCTTTTCATCCACCATCGGCGTCGCGTCGCACCACAACCCGCTTCGCATGAGCGAGACGTACACGCCGTACGCGTCGGCGTCGTTCGCGATGACATCGATCGTCGTTGATGCGCTCGTCGACGCGTCGTCCGTCGTGCTTTGCCCGTCAGCAGTCAATCGCGACGCCTCGAACGTCTCCGAGCGTCTCGTCGCGAGGAGCGTCGCAAACGCGGTCCGCGACATCGTCTCCGCGTTTACGCCGACGACTAGCGACGCCATGGTTTCGCGCTCGACGACTTTTCTGAAAGCGGTGCGTCGGCGAGTGAGGCGCGCTGAAAACGCCTTCGGTGTGGCGTTCGCTAATAAGAGTACCGGTACTTTTACAAATGTTGTCTACATGTTCGCCTTTCGCTTTTTGAGCTTGGCAAGCTGTTTCTGTAAAAACGCCGCCTTGATGACGTCGCGTTTCTTCGATTCCGCCTCAGCCTTGGCACGCTTTGCCTCCTCTATGGAATCTCTCGCGCGCTCGGTTCCGCGTTCAATCTCGAATATCATCGAACGGCGCTCGGCAGCCAGCTCAGCCTCTCGCTCTTCGGCGTCGAGCACCCGCTCCCAATCGCGTCGCTCGAGCTCGCGGCGCATGTCCTCACTCATCATGTCCCCGTGCCTGATAAATTCAGCGCCGTCCGCTCCGAGTGCGTCTTCGTATGATTTGGCCGCAAAGTCCACATCGTACGCGTCGTCGTGCGGAATCTCCGTCTCACCCTTCGACAACCTATCGTACAATGCCGCCTTGCGCGTCAGCGCGTCGTGCACGCCCCGGGAACTTTTGTCAATCTTCCCTTCGAGGTCCCTCGCCGCTCTGTCGCGCACACCTGCGTTTGACCCGCCACCGCCGTCGTCGTCTCTCGTCAATTTCCGCTTCCCTCTGCTCGCGGCTCTGATTTCCGCGCCATCCCCGGTGAACACCGCGCTTCGCCCGCTTGCATTCGCCGCCACCGTTCGCACGCGCTCGCGTTCACTCAAAACCGTCGCCTGGAGCGCGACTAGCGACGCGCCGCCGACGTTCTCGATGGGTTTCGCCGACCTCGGAAGCACCGCGCTCGACGCTCTCCACCCCAAGTCAACGACGTTCGCGCCTCGAGGGACGTGCGCGAACGAAGACGACGTCGACGTCGCTGATCCATTGCGCGCGCTAGAACCGGCGCGAGGCGTCGCCCCACCGGCGGCGTCTTTCGCCATTCGGTGTCTCGGCGGCGTCGTTGTGACGTCTGATGAATTAGAATAAGATTAACTTACCCTCAGGGAGCGGTCTCTTCACAACTCGCCGGCGACCATGACGCGACGACGACGACGACCAGGCGCGAGCATCGCGTCGGCGTTCGTCTTCGCGACCCTCATTCAAGCGTCGAGCGCGAGTCAAACGCCGAGGTAAGCGCGCGTTTTCTCGACTGATTTATAGCCTCGTCAGCACGGTCAACGCCGTCGTATCGCGTCGCGATGCCGGCACGAACGGTACGGAAACGCGACGACAACACTGACTAAACGATTTGCGCTCTCGTGCGCGCGAAAACAGGGTGGTCGAGACTGGTACGTCAGAACGGTTTACGCTCGCGTTTGGATCGTGTAACAAACAGTTTCGAGACATGTCGCTCTGGAAGGACGTCGCAGATGAAGGCGCGGACGCCTTCGCATGGCTCGGAGACGTCGTGTACGCGGATGAGAAGGTGCGGTTGCCAGATGGGTCCAAGGGGAGGGTGTACAAGGGGGAGGATGCGCATCTGGAGGCGTACGCGGAGATGAAAGCACACCCAGAGTATGCGAGGATAAGAGCCAGCGCAGACGTCGTGGGAACCTGGGACGATCACGATTACGGATTTAACAATGCCGGTAAACACTGGTCGCACAAGGATTTCGCGAAGAAGGCGTTTCTTGATTTTTTGGACGAGCCGGAGGGGAGCGAGAGGAGAACGAGAGACGGTGGCGTGTACGACGCGGTGGATTACGTAAACAGCCAAGGCAGACGGGTGCGAGTGATACTTTTGGATTTGCGATGGGATTTAGAAGAGAGCGATGAGTCTAGCAGTGGTTCGTTCATGAGTGAAACACAGTGGGCGTGGTTCGGAGACATGCTCGCTGCGGAACCGCGGCCAGATGTGACGATTGTCGGGAGCGGGATCCAAGTGTTGGAAGCGCCGCATCTCATCTTGCAGCCGCTGGCAAAGTACGTCGAACCCGCAAGGCTCATCGCGGAAGGGTTGGAGAATTGGTCACGGAATAAACGTGAAAAGGATCGTTTATTTGCGACGATCAAGTCGACAAAGTCACACGTCGTGTTCATATCTGGCGATGTGCACCATGGTCAAATCGCCGTGGAACCAGCGGGCTGCTACTTGCCGTATAAGACCATCGACATCACGGCGAGCGGCTTCACGCACACGCCGTTCAGAGAGCCAAGAGAGCCCATCAGAACGCTCTCGCTGTTTGCGACTCCGCGTTTTTTCAATTCGTGGATCTTACCAGCCTTTGATCGCTGGACGGGAATCAACTACGGCGTCATTGAGGTGGATTGGAAACAAGGCCGAGTGAGCGCCATGGTGAAGAGCACCGGACGAGAAACGGTTCTCGAGGAGTCGATGACGTTCGAGGATTTTGACGAGGACGCACCAGAAAAGGTGGAGCACCGGACCGGATGCAGTCCTATCATCGAGATGAGCTACGAAGAGCGAGGCGTGCGCATCGTCTTGTTTTTCGCGTGGTTGGCGAGCGTTTACGCGGCGCACGCCGTCGTGCCAGCGGTGTTGATTTACGTCACGTTTCGCTCCTTGAAACGCTCCTTGGCGCCTAAGCGAACAAAATCAGACTGATACACGACTTATAAATCACGTTAAAAATTTATCTACAGTAGACTACGAGCAAGCGTCCTTTCTACAATTTACTGCGCGCTTTATCCTTGGCCAAGGCGCGAATATCTCCCCGGCGCACGTCCCAATCCGCAGTCTCGGTCCCTGGCGCTAACAATCTCGGCGGTTCAACGTTTGGGTTGCATCTATACTGCACAAAGTCTTCATCTACCGCACCTCTGGTGCGCAGATAATCGTCGTCAATGAGTTGCCTGCCCGTCGTCCGCTCGTCGAAGCACAATTGGACCACGCAATCGGCCAATATATCCGCCTTTCGCCAGTTGTCTCGCTCGCCGAGCTGAAAGTTCTCACTTGCTAAAGATTCCACGATGGTTGCCGGCCACAGCGAGTTTGCCAAAATCCCGTACTTCTTACCCTCCGCAGCAGCGCCCAGCGCCACCATTGTCATTCCGCACTTGCTCATGTAATACGCAGTCTTCCCAGAATACTCTTTGTAAGACGTCGGCAACGGCGGTCCCATCGTCACGACGCGTCCGAACCCATTCTTCTTCATCACTCGCATGCATTCCCTCGTCGCGATAAACGCTCCTCGCGCGTTCACCCCTTGGATCAAATCATACTTGCGCGTCGGCGTGTCTTCGATGAGTTGCCACCACAACGCCGAGGCGTTGTTAATCAACACGTCCACGCGTCCAAACACCTCCACCGCGCGTCTCACGCACGCCACGACACTCTCCTCGTCCAAAAGATTCGTGACGACCCCGATGGATCGAACGCCCAGCGCGCGGCACTCCGCGGCGACGCTGTGCACCGTGCCCGGGAGCGTTTTCGATTCCGTACCGCTCTTCGCCGCGATGACGACGTGGCACCCACACCGCGCGAGCGCGAGCGCGGTGGCGCGTCCGATCCCTCGCGAACCGCCGGTGACGATGGCGACGCGGTCGCGAAGCGACGTCCCGGGGTCCGGGAGCGGCATTTCCGTCGGCGGCCGAGTGGAAAACGAAAAGTGCAAAAGCGTCCGTCAGCAAGTGACGTCAGCCTTCACTCGACGCCGCGTTCGTCGGGTCTGGTCGAGGTGATGACGCGCGGAGCGGCGCCGAGGAGCGCGACGCGGTCAACGATTCGCGATCGACGCCATCGTCCGTGTCGTCGGCGGTGTTTATACCGCACATCGTCGTTGGAGACACGAACGGTCGCGGCTGGGTCGAGCAGCGGTGCGGTCCTGCACCTCGAGTTCGTTGGCGACGACGTCGCGTTGGTGACGACAGCGGATGGGAGGGTGCGTCGGGCGGTCGTCGACACGTTGACGATGACGGTTACGAGCGATGTGGACGTTGGGGAAGGGCTACGGGCGTGCGGAGCGAGGATCCGACCGCCGTTTTGGTGTGCGAGGCGCGCGAATGGAACGGCGGACGCGTGTGGGACGACGACGATACTCGTGGGTACGAGTGGGTATCACTTGGCGCAGTGCGCTTACGACGACGTGAAGAGAACATTGAAGTTGATGGACACTACCGAAGCGCTTCTTTTGGGTCCGCATACGGGGTACGTTAGGGACGTGTGCATTTCGGCCGACGGCTCGTCGGCGTGGAGTTGCGCGTGTAATTTCGCGCCGTGTTGGCGGAAACGAGACGGGAGTAGCGTCTTCGTGCCTTGTGGTGATGGTAGTACGATTCAATTATTCACTGGTGATATACTTCGGTTGTGTCTGTTCGAGCGCGAAGGGCGGGCTCGAGTCTTGTTCATGGGCACGACGGATGGAAAGGTGAGAGCGTTCGACGTTTCAGATGCCGAACGTCCTCGGGAATTAGGAGCCGCGGCGGACGAGACTCGAGGTCGAGTGGTGGCGCTGGCTACCGTGCACGATTTTATCGTCAGTGGCAGTCACGACGGTCGCGTGCAAACGCACGACGCGATGGATGTGAGCGCGCCGAATCGCGCCGAAATGACGCTTGCGGGTAAAGTGCAGGACGTCGTCGTCAACGGCGATGTCGTCGTCGTTGGCGGTGAGTTCGGGGTCAAGAGCTATCGCGTAGACGCAACGAGTGGGAAGTTTGATTTCATCCACGATTGCGTTTCGGACGTTTCGGTTCGGTCGATGACGGCGATCCCGAAATCAGACATTGTATTGGTAGGCACATCCGACGGCGCCGTGCGGCTCGTCGATGCTGGGTAATCAGACGCGTGTAACATACACATTGTACACTATTCGCTTACACTATCTATCATACGCTCGATTGCCTCGATGATTTCCTCCGCCGGAGGCGTGAAAAAGTGGCTCCGGTTCTCACATCGCGTCTCTCGCGCTCGCAACTTTTCTGCGAGCGCAATCTGCACGCGCGGCTCGACTAGATAATCTCGCATCCCGATGACGCAATCGATCCGACCATCACAGTTTTCCCGAATCTTATCGTAATCAAATGGATCCGGTCCAAAGTATCCGCTCGCGTGTTCGTTCGCATCACCTAAATCGTCATCGTACCCGGCCACGAGGACGACGCCTCTCAGCCTGTTGCGTTCCGCCAAACGAAGCGCGCACACCGCGCCAGAACTGTGACCGACGACGATGGACGCGCCGTCCAGTTTCAGCTCGTTTTCGACGAACGGGATCCAGACGTTTCGTCTGCAAAGGTGCGGGTCTGGCATGTCGGACATGCGCACGTCGTCGCAAACGTTTCGACGCTTGAGTTCGCGTTCCAACCAGGCGTAGTAGTTGCATTCTCTCGTCGGCGTGCAACCAGACCCGGGTAAGATGACGACGTTCATCGCGCGAGAGAGAGTTTATGACAGAGAGGACGTCGCGACGCGTGGGTCGAATGCGTGCGACGACCCCCACCCGCGCCCGTGAGGGTCGTGGTCGGTGAGTGAGGTGCGCGGGGTAACCAACCAACCAACTCTTCGTGAAAGTCGAATGGGAGAAATGTGTATCAAATATATTTGTCTGGAGGTCTCGCGGCTAGTGTGTGTGTGTGTGTGTGTGCGTCATGTGGTGGGTTATGTGGTGGGTCAACGTGAATCGACCGCTCGACGGGGAGTCTCGTCTCAGTACGGCGGCGCGTTTTCATCGTTCGATGCGCCTCGCATGGAGTGCTTTCTGAGAAGCGGAGATAGAGAGACAGTTTCGCCGGCGGAAATTTGACGAAACACTTCAGCCGTCACGGCGTTGACGTCGACGTCTGATCCGTGCTTTTGAAGCTGCGCCAAAAGGTCTTGGAGCTGTGCCATGGAGAGGCCTGAATCAGCGGGAGTCGACGGAGACGGTTCGGCTAACGGACGCAAGAACTTGTGCGCCAATATTTCCTTGACGGAGATTCGGTGCTTCGGATCTCGTTCCAAACATCGTTGCATCAAGTCGACGAGCGCCGGGTTCTCAACTGGCAGCGGAGGGAAAGCAATCTTGTGACGAGGATCCGTGATGGCGTGTAGCTTTTGAATCATGCCGGTGATTTTGCTGAACGGGGTGTGTCCGTAAACCATCTGATAGAGAATGCAACCCAAACTCCAAATATCGCTCGCTCTGCCCACCTTCATAGGGCCACCGAGGGCTGAAGCCTGGCCGTTCAAGATGGCTTCCGGCGACATGTAGTTGACCGTTCCAACCTGGTGATCGCGCACGATATTCGTGTGATCCGGCGCTTGCTCGGTGTGGATGGCCCGAGCGATGCCAAAGTCAATCAGCTTCAAGGCTCCCTCGACAAACAAAAAGTTGGCCGGCTTGAGATCGCTATGAACGATGCGTTCCTCGTGAATCGTGTTGACTGCCTCAACCATTTGTTCAAAGTAAAGTCGCAAGAAGTTGTCGTCAATGGCACCACCGTGGCTTTCACGCTGCTTCTCTCTCTTGGCGAGCATGTGCGCCAAGTCGATTTCTCCAAACTCCAGCACCATGAAGATGAGCTTCTCCGTTGGACAAACTTCCGCATCGACGAGCTGGATGATGTTATCGCGTCCTCGAAGCGTTTTCAGAAGCTTGATTTCATCGATAAAGCCAGCCACCGTTTCATTCTCTTTACCGTCCAGGCGAATGCGCTTGAGGGCCAAAATCTTGCGCTTTGGCGAGACAACTTTGAACACCTTGCACGTGCCCCCTTGGCCGACGCATTCCAACTTCGTGTACTTGACTCCATTCACGATGACCGTGTTCTCATCCTCACGAGGCCTGTTTGCGTATTTGCTAGCGCTCTCGGTTCTCGATTCGCTTCTTTGACTGTCAGCAGTCGCCGGCGTTTTCTCAGAGTGCGGTCTCGAGCGCGGAGGGTCCATGTTCGTGTGCTCGGCGCGAGAAGACCTCTGCGCGCTCAGAGAGCTAAACTTCTCCATGGCACCCGCCAGGCGAGAGCGAAACTGCTCTGTGTGCTGTCTGGTGATGCCGGAGGTCATGTCCACCGGAGCTGGAGGAGGCATGGAGTTCTCCGTCGGATCGGCGCCGCGCACGCCCCCGGTGCGCGCGCTGTGGTAACTGGTGGCGCTCGCCGGCACTGCGGACACACCCGGCGTGACGTACGCTGTGCCCGTGTGCGCTGGTTGGCGCACCATCGGTGCCGGGGCATCAAACTTTGCCGTCGGCGTCGGTTGCGCGTTCGCCAATGCCGCTGCTCGCTGCGACAAATTCTTTGGCGTCATGGCAACGGCGGGCTTGGCGTATCGAGATTCCCCGCCATCGTTTTCTCGAACGTAACGCGCCGAGGGCTTGATGGCGGATGTGTATTGAGGCGCGAGCGATCTAAACGGCGTGTGCTGCGTCTGTTGCACGGGTTCGTATCGCTTCGCTTGCACGTCAGCCAGCATGCACTCGATGGCTCCAGACGGCTCCGCGCCGGCATCGATGCCCCTCTTCAGAATCTTCACCGCCTTGGCCTCACCCTTAAACGTGTACCCGAACGCGGCCCACTCGCACCAATAAATTGCGTGCTTGTGTCCGATTCCGCACGACTTTAAAAACTTAAAGGTATCCCGCGCGTCATCCATGTTACTCACCATTTGTTGTCGAGCCAAACCGAGGAAAATTCTCACGTAATTTTCGTCATTGACATTCCCCCGTCTCGGTATAGTCTTCGTCGCCAATTCGTACAACCGGTGCAAACTCACACCGTTCCTCGACCCAGCACTCGCACTCGGTTTCCCCACATCCGCCGTCGCCGCGTCGTCCGAATAAATCGCCTCCTCATTCTCAAGAAACGCCAACCACGCCTCTGGACTCGTCTGATTCGCGCGCACCACGTCCGCCAACTCGTTTCTCTCCCTTCTCACCCGACTTGGCGTCGACGTCCCCGACGACGCGCAGTACTCCTCCAAGAGCGATTCCACAGAACTCCTTCTCGCCGCCGGCGCCGCAAACTGTACCCCAGATCGCCCTCCACCGGTCGCGCCCAAAGCCCCCGACGCTTCGACGCCCGAAGAGGAAACTGACGCCACGGCGCTTCGACCCGTCGTCGTCGTTGATGCCTTTCTCGACGACATCAACTTGACGCGTTCCGCCAACGACGCCACGCGCGGCTCGTAACTCGACGGCGTCACCGGAACCGCGCTTTCTCGCGCGTCTTCCGCTCGCGCAGCGTCCTCTGGCATCGCAAGATGACGATGAAGGTGATGATGTCGTTGCTGCTGCGTGGGTGTACACCCTTCAAACGCTAACGCCCGCGCCCTTCGCGCGCGTGCCTCTTCTTCGACGCCGGCGTTCGTCGGTGCGAGGTTTTCTTTAC
>Ga0181580_10001263_pt1 | contig 20048 bp, 17 predicted proteins | sample 071ome_23_FD_132413 | JGI IMG/M metagenome (GOLD analysis project Ga0181580, IMG submission 132413) | Coastal salt marsh microbial communities from the Groves Creek Marsh, Skidaway Island, Georgia - 071403BT metaG (megahit assembly) | ecosystem: Environmental > Aquatic > Marine > Intertidal... | reverse complement strand
GGTGATAGATCCGTGTCGGAGTCAGCAGGGCTTCGCCAAGTGTGCCGTCGATACCGTCAATCTGCTGGTCAAGGCCGGCACCGGCAAGATCGATGATCCTGCGGACCAGCGAGAAGCCGTTCGAATGCACGCCGGATGAGGCAAGGGCGATGGCAATATCACCCGCCGCCGGGGTGTCGCGCGACAGCAGTGTGCCGCGTTCCGCCGCACCAACGGCAAAGCCGGCAAGATCGAACCCGCCCGCCGGATAGACGCCCGGCATTTCCGCGGTTTCACCGCCGATCAGCGCGGCCTCGCATTCGACACAGCCATCGGCGATGCCGGCAATCACCTCGGCCGCAATGGCACGGTCGAGCTTTCCGGTGGCGAAATAATCAAGGAAGAACAGAGGCACCGCCCCCTGGGCGATGATGTCATTGACGCACATTGCCACAAGATCGATGCCAAGCCCGCGATAGCTTTCGACGGCACGGGCGAGTTCCAGCTTGGTGCCGACACCGTCAGTGGCGGCAACGAGGATCGGATCCTCGAAACCGGCCGCACGGATATCGAACAGGCCTCCGAAACCGCCAAGCGCGACGTCGGCACCGGCGCGGCGTGTCCGCTTCGCATCGGGTGCGATATCGCGGACAAGAGCGTCACCGGCATCAATATCGACCCCGGCATCGCGATAGCTGAGTGAATTCCGTACCGGCGATTTGTCCGACATGCTGGCAAGCCCACGGCGTAATGGTGTAATACTGATGTGAGCCGCCATCATACCGTTTCGATATCATGCGTATAGTCCCATTCTGCCCTTCATTGCCATTCTGCTTCCGGTGCCTGCATGCCGGATTGCTTGTTGTCGTCCTGCTGGGCGCAATGATCCCGGGCGCGCGGGCCTTTGAGCAGTGTCCGGCGCCGCAATTCGGGGTCGAGGGCATCGCCATCGACCGGTCCGAGGCAACCGCCGGGGAGGCGCAGATCCTCGGCATCCAGCAGGCGGCACGGGTGGGCTTTCAACGCGTGCTGCTGCGCCTGCTTCGTGACAATGCGGCAGTGTCGGCCTTCATCGAGGGTCATGAACCTGAACAGTTTGTCGATTTCTATCGCATCGCCAGCGAGAACAACCTCGAGGGGCGCTATATTGCCGAGCTGGATTACTGTTTCCAGGCGCAACAGCTGCGTGCGGCGATGCGTGCGGCCGATCTGCAATGGGCCGAATTGATGAGCCCGAAAATTCTGGTGTTGCCGGTCTGGCTGGCACCGGACGGCGCGCGTGCCTGGCAGGCAGACAATGCATGGCTTGCCGGATGGCGGGACGCTGTCGCCGCGGCTGATGGGCTGGTTGATTTCACCCTGCTGGCGCCAACCATCGTGAATGAGCGAAGCCTTCGCGCCGAGGACATTGTGGCCGCCGATCCGGCGACCCTTCGCCGAGCCGCGACAGTGGCCGGCGCAGAACAGGTCATGCTGGTGATTGCGCAGCTGGACTATGTGGGATCGAAGCAGGTGCTGACGGTCGATGGCACGTTGTTCAGCGACAGGGCGGAGAAGCTTACCGTGCTGGCGAATATGGTCGACCGTCCGGTGTTTGATAATCTGGACTCGCAGCTTGACTATGCCCGTCTGTATATCCTTGGCGAGCTCGAGACAGGCTGGCACCGTGCCAACATCATCCGGGGCGGTGAGACCCGTGAAATTACCGTCGAGGTGCCGGTTGCCAACCTTCGGGACTGGGCCGCGCGCATCGACGCCTTTGCCGCGCTTCCCGTGATCGATAGCTATGTTGTACGGCGGCTCGACATGCGCGGCGGGCTGGTCACGCTGAACATGGTCGGCAGTGATGCTGCCATCTCGAATGCGCTGGCAACACGTAACCTCCGCTTGCGCCAGCGCGATGGTACGTTTGCCCTCATCGAGCCCTTCTAGAGCCGGATGACGATGCGGCAGATTCCCCTCGACCTCCAGTTCCTCACCGCGCAGGGACGTGACGATTTCATCATCGGTGACAGCAACCGTCTGGCCGCAACGATGATTGACCGCTGGCCCGATTGGCCCGGCCAGTTTCGCGCGGTGAATCTTGTCGGGCCACCGGCCAGTGGCAAAAGCCACCTCGCGGCGATCTGGCAGGAACAAACCGGCGCGCGGTATCTGACATCGCTTGCCGACTGGCGCCCGCAGAATGCGGCCGGGCATTATGTGCTGGAATCGCCCTGTCCCGGACCGGAATGTCCGGATGAAGCGCTGTTCCACCTTCTCAACCGCACGGCAGACGGCGAGACCTCGCTGCTGGTCCTCAGCCCTGAACCCGTGGGCGGGCTGGCCTGGAGTCTTCCCGATCTTGTGTCGCGCCTGCGGGCTCTCAATCTGGTGAGGCTTGAGCAGCCTGACGATACGCTGCTGTACCGGCTCCTGGAAAAGTATTTTGCCGACAGGCAGCTTGCCGTGAGCCACGAGGTCGTCGATTACATGGTTGGCCGCATGGAGCGCAGCTTTCTTGCGCTGCGGACAATTGCCGAGGCGATGGACCGCCGCTCGCTTGCCGAGCGCCGCAACCTGACCTTGCCGCTGGCCCGCGAAATCATGGCCGAATTTGCCGATGGCGTTCATTCGCGGCAATCGGCATTTCCCACAAAAATGGATGAACAGGAGAACTAGATGCTGGATTTCGGAATTTCGGGCAAGACCGCTGTCATATGCGCGTCGAGCAAGGGACTTGGCTTTGGATGCGCAGACGCGCTGGCGGCGGTTGGCGTCAATCTGGTGATGAATGCGCGCACCGCCGAAACGCTGGCTGCGGCGGCTGACAAGATCCGCACGAAGCACGGCGTCTCGGTCACCGAGGTGGCAAGCGACATCACCACGCCGGAGGGGCGGGTGGCTGTCCTCGACGCGGCGGGGCAGGTGGATATTCTGGTCAATAATGCAGGTGGACCGCCGCCGGGTGATTTCCGTGACTGGACCCGCGAAACCTGGATCGAGGCGTTCGATGCCAACATGCTGGCCGCCTTTGACCTCATCAAGGCGGTTGTCGACCCGATGATCGAGCGCCGGTTCGGCCGCATCGTCAACATCACCTCGGGTTCGGTGAAGACACCGATTCCCATGCTCGGACTGTCCAACGGCGCGCGGGCGGCGCTGACCGGGTTCTGTGCCGGTCTCGCACGTCAGGTGGCGCAACATAATGTGACAATAAATGGCCTGCTGCCGGGGCAGTTCAACACCGACAGGATCGAATCACTGATCAGCAATACGGCAAAGGCCGAGGGACGGTCGCCAGCAGATGTTCGGGCCACTCTGGAGGCGCGCAATCCGGCAAGACGGCTTGGCGAGATCGAGGAGTTCGGTTTTGCCTGCGCCTGGATGTGCAGCGCCCATTCTGGCTATCTGACCGGCCAGAACATCCTGATCGACGGCGGCAGCTTCAACAGCACGCTGTAGTCGCTAGAGCTCAATCACCCGAATCCGCCGCCCGTCGGCGGCAAGGGCGATCCGGCCATGTTTCAGGCGCAGCGCGGCGGCACCGAAGATTTCGTGCCGCCATCCTGTTTGCGCGCGCACCGGTGCGTCATCATCAAGCGCCAGCGCTTCCAGTTCATCCGCCGAGGCGACAAGACGCGGCGCGATGCCCTCCTTGTCGGTGATGTGTTTCAACAGTACCCGCAGCAGTTCCATCACCGCTGCCGGCGGTTTCGGGGTGCGTCCCTCGGCTTTGGGTTCGGGAAGCGTGCCGTCGGGCATCGCCTCGACCTCGCGTAGCAGCGCCAGCACCGGGGTGACAAGCTTGCCGTTGGCACCGCCCGGGAAGTTGCGGATCTTGCCGAATTCGCCCGTGTTCAGCGGATTGCTGCCGGCCAGATCAAGAATCGTCTCGTCACGCAGAATGCGGTTGCGTGGCAGATTGCGTTTCTGCGCCTCGCTTTCGCGCCAGCTGGCAAGATGCATCATCCGGCGCAATGCCGGTGCTTTCATGTTCCGGACCTTGATCCGCTTCCAGGCATCTTCCGGCGCGGTATGATAGGTTGCCGGATCGACAAGTCTGGCGTTCTCGTCATCAAGCCACCCGGCGCGGCCCTTTGATTCCAGTTCGGTGCGCAGTTTCGGGTACATCTCGGCAAGATAGATCACATCGTCGAGCGCATAGCTGATCTGGCGGGCACTCAGCGGCCGACGTGACCAGTCGGTAAAGCGCGAACTCTTGTCGATGTCGTGCCTGAGAACGGCGCGGACCAGCCGGTCATATCCGACCTGATCGCCGTGACCGAGCACCATGCCGGCGATCTGCGTGTCGAACAGTGGCAGCGGCAGGGTGCCCATTTCCTTCAGGAAGATCTCCAGATCCTGATGTGCGGCGTGGAAAACCTTGGTGCTTTGCGGATCGGCGAGGAGCGTCCAAAGGCCGCCAAGATCGATATCGGGTGCCAGCGGGTCGATGGCGGCATGATGCGTGCCATCGCTGATCTGTACCAGGCACAGCTGCGAATAGTAGGTCTGCTCGCGCATGAATTCGGTATCGACGGCGAGGAACTCCGCGCCTGTCAGTTGTTCTACAAGCGCGTCGAGATCGGCGGTGGTCGTGATGACATCAGCGCTTTGTTCGGTGTCTGCGGGCGCGGCGCGGCGGCGGCTTCTGGCCATCAAATCAACATACGGTCTGTTTGGATCCATCGTGATATAGTGCATTTTCGTCGCACCGCAAACCCAAAGCTATTGAAATGCCGAAAAAACCATCCCATTTCGGTATGATGAAGATGCTATATCAATTTTTTCCGAAAGCCGCCCTGGCGGTAGTCCTCGTTGCTGGCAGCCTTGGCACCGGCGTTACGGCGCTGGCGGCCGGTGCCGCCGGTCCGCTCGTCGCGCACAAGGCGTTCTATGAAATGGAGATCGGCGACAAGGTGCAGAATTCGCACATTGTCAGCGTCATGGGGCGGTCGGTTTTCGCCATGGAGCGCGATTGCACCGGCTGGCGGTCGGTCGAGGATTACATGCTTCAGTTTGTTGTCGAGAATGGTGCTGCCGACCGGGTGCTGTCGCATTTCGAGAGCTGGGAAGCTGATAGCGGTGACAAATACAGCTTTGATATCATAGAGGAATCCTCCTTCGAGGGGCGCAAGGATTTCAGTGGCTTTGTCCAGCTGGATCCGGACAGCCCCGGCGAGGCCGTCTTCACCATGACGCCTGATACCGTTGTCGATCTGCCAACAGACACGGTGTTTCCGGTGCAGCATGTCCGGCGCATCCTTGCCGAGGCCGAGGCTGGTGAGAAAATGATGTCCGCCACCGTGTTTACCGGTGCCGAGCCCGACAGTGCGCTGATGCGCACCTCGACAGTTGTTGGCGGCTGGCGTGATGCGCCCGGTGATGATCTTGGACAGCTTGGCGAGGATGGATACTGGCAGATCAATATCGCCTATTTCAAGCCGGCGGCGACAACGTCCGAGCCGGAATATGTCATCAAGTTCGAGATGCAACGCAACGGTCTCGTCCGCGGCTATGAAATCGACTATGGTGATTTCAGCATCGAGGCCAGTCTGACCTCGGCCGAACCTGTCGAAATCAAAGGCTGCAGCTAGCCGCTTCGTCGTGCCGCAGCAAGGTCGGCTGCGCCCCGCAACAACGCCCCGTGACCGGCCTCGCACCAGGTCAATCTGGTATTTGACCGGTCGATCTGAACATAGCCAGGCCATTTGCGGGGGACTCGTTCACACATCCTTTCCGGCAACGGGGTGTTCCCACCAAGAATGATGGTGCCGGGATCGATCAGGCTGATGATTGTTGCGGTGGCGCGGCCAAGCCTGTCCTCGAATACCTGGATCACACTCTCGGCGACAATATCATTGCCAGATGCGGCGGTGGCAATCTGCGCTGCTGTCAGCCTGTCGCCGGTGACGCGCTCGTAATCTTCCTCAAGCCCTGATGTCGACAGGAATGTCTCGACGCAGCCATTGCGCCCGCACCAGCAAGGCCTGCCGTCCAGCTCATGCGGTACCGGTGCCGGCAGTTGTAAATGCGCCCAGTTCACTGCTGCGCCATGGGCACCTGTCACAATGCCGCCATTGGCGGCAAGCCCGCCATGACAACTGCTGCCAATCCACAGGGCGACAAGCGGTTTGTCGGTCTTGCTGATACCGGCATGAAACGCAGTCAGCGCCGCGCCAAAATCGGTCAGGAACACCTCGCGCGACAGGGCCGATTGCAGATCGCGGCGCAGATCGGCACCGGCAAGGTTCGCCAGCGGCGTGATCTCGGCGTTGCCGCCTGATATGATGGCCGGTACCGCCACGGCGACATGCATATGCGGTGATACGCCATTCAGCCCAGCGACGAGATCGCAAACGGCGACAAGCCAGTCGCGATATCCACCGGCCGGCGCCGGGCATTCCACGCGCGAAATGAAATCGCCGCCATCGTCGAGGATGGCGGCGGTAAAGTTACGGTGGTCTATCGCAAGGGCGATCATGGCACGGTCACGGGCCTTGCAGGGGCCTTTGACGCGGCGATCGCTATTTGATCTTGGCTTCGCGGAACAGCACGTGCTTGCGTGCCTTCGGATCGTATTTCCGTACCTCGAGCTTTTCCGGCTTCGTGCGCGGGTTCTTCTTGGTGACATAGAAATAGCCGGTGTCGGCGGTGCTGACCAGTTTGATCTGCAGGGTTGCTGGCTTGGCCATTGCTCTGGCTCCTTATCTGGCGACAGTGGCCTGTCGAGATGTCTGAAAACTGCGCGCAAATTGCGGGAGGCGTCGCATTTTGTCAAGCCTGATCAGCCGGTGCGACGTTTGCGCTGCCCCTTGGCCTTGCGCTTCCTGCCCGGCCCTTGCCCGGTGGGCTTCCCGGCGGGCTTCCCGGCGTTATGTCTGTTGCCCTTTTTGCCGGCGGATTTTCCGCGTCGCCGCGCGCCGCCTCCGTCTGAGCCGCCACCGACATAGGCCAGCAGAATCCCGCCACTGACCGGTGTGACCTCGACGACAAGAACATCCATCCTGTCGCCGACCGCGACGCTCAGCCCGTTATGCCGCCCGCGCATACGCATGCCGGCATCGTCGAGGACGTAGTAATCATCCGGCAGCGAGCGGATCGGCAGGAACCCGTCCGCCGCCCCGTCACCAAGGCTGATGAAGGCTCCGGAGCCGGTGACGCCGGACACCATACCGTCGACGACGGTGCCCGCCCGGCCGGCGAACAGCGCTGCGGCAAAGCGGTCGATGGTCCGGCGCTCGGCGGCGGCGGCGCGGCTTTCTGTCTCCGAGATATGCGTGCACATATCCACCAGATCGGGTGCGGCGAGGCCGCCAAGCCCGTCGCGCGGGGCGCTGCCGGCGGCAAGCATGTCGATCAGGGCGCGGTGGACGAGAAGATCGGAATAACGCCTGATCGGCGAGGTGAAATGTGCGTAATCCCGTAGTGAAAGTCCGAAATGGCCAATATTCTCAATGCTATATATGGCTTTTGACTGGCTCCGCAGCACCGCTTCATTGATCATTTTCTCATCCGGCGTGCCAGCAACATGCGCCAGTATGGCGTTGAAATGATGCGGGCGCAGCACCTGTCCCCGCGCCAGTTTCGCACCGACGGCGGAGGCCAGATCGTGAAGCCCGTCCGCACGGTCGGGATCGGGCCGGTCATGGACGCGGAACACACAAGGGCGTTTGGCCCTGATCAGTGCCTGCGCTGCCGCGACATTGGCGGCGATCATGTAATCCTCGATCAGGCGCTGGGACGCGCTCTGCGCGCGCTGGACAATTTCGGCCGGCGCCCCGTCATCATCAAGCAGGACGCGCCGCTCCTTCAGGTTCAACGCCAGCGGCTCGCGCGCCTGCCGCGCCGCGTCCAGCGCCTGCCAGGCGCCGAACAGGTTGTTCAGCCACGCCTCGTCGGCGCCGAACTCATCGGCTTGCATTGTGCCATCATGCCAGGCCTGCACCTGATCATAGGTCAGCCGCGCCGCTGACTGGATCAATGCACGCCTGAAGGCGAATTCCAGCATGTCGCCGGCGTCATCGATTGCCATCTCCACCACCATCGCGGCGCGCGGTTCATGGGGGCGCAGCGAGCACAGATCGTTCGACAGCGCCTCCGGCAGCATCGGCACCACACGGTCCGGAAGATAGACCGAATTGCCACGCCGGCGTGCCTCTGTATCAAGCGCGGATTTCGGACGCACATAATGCGCCACATCGGCAATCGCGACACTGATCCGCCAGCCACCGGTCTCCAGCGGTTCGGCATGCACAGCGTCATCGAAATCGCGGGCATCGGCACCGTCGATGGTCACGAAGGGCCGGTCCCGCAGGTCAGATCGCCCGCGCAGTCCCGGTACCTTCATGCCATCAGTCTCGGTGATCGCCGCGTCCGGAAAGACATGCGGGATCTCGAATTCGGCAAGGGCTAGCGCGCTGAACGCCCCCGGCGCATCGGCCGGCCCGAGATTGTCGATGATCCGTGCGGTCTTGCCAAGATATCCGCGGCGCGGCAGCAATTCGGCCTCGACAAGGTCGCCTTCAGTGGCCGGTATATCGCCATTGCGTTCCAGCGTGATGGTGTCGCGCCCGCCGCGGTCAGCCTGCTGCAGGATCAGACCGCCGCGTCCGGCCACAACCGTTCCGAACAGCCGGCGTGGCGCTGTATCGAGGATACGCATGATCCGCCCCTCATACCGTACCCCGCTGATCCGCCTGAGGCGTGCCAGAACCTGTTGCCCGACCCGCGCGGCGCGGCCGCTGCGTTTGTCGGGGGTCAGCCTGACCGACGGCGCCGGGCCTGAAATTTCGATCGTGGGCACTGCCAGCATCGAGCCGTCGCGATCGATCTTCCGGACGATCAGCACTGTGACTTCAGGCAGCTGGTCGGGTGCTGCGACGCGGCGGCCCGGCTGTTTGGCGATCCGGCCCTGTTCGGCCAGCGCACGCAGGCGGCGGCGCAGCGGTGCGCGCGCTTCCTGCGGCAGGTTGAAGGCGCGCGCGACCTCCTTTACCGAGGGAGGCGTATCGCATCTGTCAATGAATTCAAGAATGGCGTTGTCCGAAGGCAGACCGTCGGCGGAAGACCCGTCACTCACGAAGCGGCTTTCTTCGCTGAGGCCTTCTTGGCAGAGGCTTTTTTGGCAGAGGCTTTTTTGGCAGCCCCCTTCTTGCGCGCGCCGCCACCGCGCGCGGCCTTTTTCCCGGTTGTTGGTCGTGCCGCCTTTTCCGCCAGCAGGGTGATGGCCTGCGCCAGATCGACCTCGGTCATCTCGGTGCCGCGGGGCAGGGTGGCGCGAAGCTTGTTATGCTCCACATAGGGGCCAAACCGCCCGGCCTTCAGATGCACCTCGCCGCCGGTCGGATGCTCGCCAAGCAGCCGGCCGCGTTTCTTCGCCGATTCCGCCAGCAGGTCCACCGCCCGGTTCAAACCGATCTCAAGCAGATCGTCACCGTCTTTCAGGCTGGTGAAGCTGCCCTGATATTTCAGATAGGGGCCATAGCGACCAAGGCCGGCCTGGATCATGTCGCCGCTTTCAGGGTGTGTCCCGATATCGCGCGGCAATGACAGCAGCTTCAGCGCGTTTTCAAGATCGATGCCGCCGGCGGACATGCCTTTCGGGAAGGAGGACCGTTTCGGCTTTTTCGTCTCCGGATCGCCAAGCTGCACATAGGGTCCGTAAGGCCCGTTGCGAACATAGACCGGCAGGCCGCTGTCCGGATCATCGCCAAGATGGCGGTCACCGACGACGCCGGCCTCGGCATCCTCGTCCTTGCCATTGGTGACAAGCTGGCGTGTGAATTTACATTCCGGATAGTTCGAACAGCCGATGAAAGCGCCGAACTTGCCAAGCCGCAGGCCGAGCCTGCCGCCGGAGCAGTTCGGGCAGCTGCGCATCAATTCGCCGGAATCATCCTTCTTGAAGAAGTGCGGGCCGAGATCCTCGTCCAGAACATCGATCACGTTGGTGATTGTCAGCTCGCTGGTGCTGTCGATGGCCGCCTTGAAATCACGCCAGAACTGCGCCAGCAGCTGTTTCCAGTCGAGCTTGCCGTCGGATACGGCGTCAAGCTGGCCCTCAAGCTTGGCTGTGAAGTCATATTCGACATAGCGGCTGAAGAAGCTGTTCAGGAAGGTTACGACAAGCCGGCCGCGATCCTCGGGAATGAACTTGCCGCGATCCTTGACCACATAGTCGCGGTCCTGAAGCACCTGAATGATCGAGGCGTAGGTCGAGGGCCGGCCGATACCAAGCTCCTCCATCGCCTTCACCAGGCTGGCATCGGTGAAACGTGGTGGCGGCTGCGTGAAATGCTGTTCCGGCGTGACCTTGCGCGTGGCCAGCGATTCACCCTTGTCGACCGCGGGAAGGATGGCGCTGTCATCGGTCTTGTCGGTTTCGACCTGGTCGGAGGCCGAATCCTGCCCTTCCTGATAGACCGACCGGTAGCCGTCGAACACGATAACGCGGCCGCTGGCCCGCAGGGTCACATTCTGCGACCGGTTGGTAATGTCGATGGCCGTCTGGTCCAACTCGGCGGACTGCATCTGGCTGGCGATGGTGCGCTTCCAGATCAGGTCATAAAGCCGCGCCTGGTCGTAATCGAGGAAGTCGCGGATGGAGTCAGGCGTCCGTGCCGCGTCGGTTGGCCGGATCGCCTCGTGCGCCTCTTGGGCGTTCGCGGCAGCGGTGCGATAGACCCGCGGCGTGTCGGGAAGATAGTTGTTGCCAAACCGCTGGCCAATTTCCGCACGTACGCCGGCAATGGCCTCGCTGCCAAGCTGTACGCCGTCGGTCCGCATATAGGTGATCAGGCCGGTGGTTTCGCTGCCGATATTGATGCCTTCATAAAGCCGCTGCGCGATCTGCATTGTCCGGCTGGCCGAAAAGCCCAGCTTGCGCGAGGCTTCCTGCTGCAGCGTCGAGGTGGTGAAGGGCGGTTTCGGATTTTCGCGGATGCGGCGCGTCTGGATGTCCGAGACCCGGAGCCCCTCGGCCTCGATGGCGGCGGCGGCGGCGATGGCCTCGGTCTCGGTGCCGATATCCAGCTTGCCAAGCTTCTTGCCATTCAGATGGGTGAGGCGTGCCTTGAAATTCCGCCCGTCAGCCTTTCCAAGCTCGGCCTCGACGGTCCAGTATTCCTGCGCGATGAAGGCCTCGATGGCTGCCTCGCGCTCGCAGATCAGACGCAGCGCCACCGACTGCACGCGGCCCGCCGACCGCGCGCCCGGCAGCTTGCGCCACAGCACTGGCGAGATCGAGAATCCGACAAGGTAGTCGAGCGCCCGTCTGGCACGATAGGCATCGATCAGCTCGGTATCAAGCGCGCGCGGCTGCGCCATTGCGGCCAGAATGGCACTCTTTGTCACCTCGTTGAAGACAACGCGTTCTACCGGCTTCTCCTTGATCAGATTGCGATCCTGAAGCAGTTCGAGGACATGCCAGCTGATGGCCTCGCCCTCACGGTCGGGGTCGGTCGCCAGAATCAGCCTGTCCGCCGCGCGCAATGCCTTGGTGATGTCGCCAATATGCCGCTCGGAGCCGCTGGAGACCTGCCATTTCATGGCGAAGTCCTCATCGGGAAGCACTGACCCGTCCTTGCTTGGCAGGTCGCAGACATGCCCGTAGGAGGCCAGAACCTGGTAATCATCGCCAAGATAGCGATTGATGGTTTTGGCTTTTGCGGGGGATTCGACGATGACGAGTTTCATAAGCGGCCCTGTTGTCTGAAACCCGCAGATAGTACCTAAATCACGATTTGTCAAAGCCCGACCGGACAACAGGCTGTGGTTTCAGGTGCCAAGCACCAGACAGACCCGGTTGCCGTGATGTCGGGTGATCCGTCCGGCAAGTTCCAGTTCGAGGATCGCCGCAAGGACCGTCGCCGTCGGGGCGTCACACCATCTGATAACCTCGTCGATGTCAGTGCCCTCGGACCCTAGCGCATCGAGAATGGTGGTGCGGCAACGGTCAATCGACTCTGGCGGGCCGGGGGCAAGGCGCGCATCGCGCCAATCCTGCGGGGCCGGTGCGTCGGCGGCGGCTGGACGAGACAGGCATTCCAGAATATCGGCAACGCCGCGCACCAGCGTCGCGCCTTCACGGATCAGATGATTGCAGCCCGCCGAACGCGGATCGAGCGGTGATCCCGGCACGGCCATCACCTCGCCGCCGCGCTCGGTCGTCTCGCGTGCGGTGATCAGCGACCCGGACCGCTCCGCCGCCTCGACCACGACGGTACCAAGCGCGAGGCTGCCGATGACGCGGTTGCGGATCGGGAAATGGCGCGGGGTCGGCTGCGTGCCGGGCGGCATCTCGGCAACGACCAGGCCGGTCTCGGCAATTGCATCCTGTAGATCGGTATTCTCCGGCGGGTAATGGATATCGATGCCGCCGGCGATAACGGCAATCGTGCCGCCCGCCAGCGCACCGTTATGCGCCGCCGCATCGATGCCGCGCGCCAGCCCCGAAATGACTACATGCCCCTCGGATGCAAGCTCATCGGCAAGGCTCTGTGCGAACCGCTGTGCGTTGATGGAGGCGTTGCGGGCGCCGACGATGCCGACCCCCGGCCGGTCAAGAAGATGGAGTGCGCCCCGTGTCGACAACACCGCCGGGGCATCATCGAACTGCGCCAGCCGGTGCGGATAGCCGTCCCCGCCCTTGAACAGCAGCCGCGCGCCGACAGCTTCATTGGCGGCAAGCTCGGCCTCGGCCAGCGAACGCGGAGCCGGTTTCAGCGTCCGGCCACCTCGCTTTGCCAGTTCCGGTACGGCACGCAGCGCGTCGGCAGCACTACCATAGCGCTGCAACAGCAGGCTGAAGGTCATCGGGCCGATATTCGGCGTACGGATCAGCCGCAAATGGGCGATTTGTTCCTCGCGGTCCATATCGCCGGTATACGCGATAAAGCTGAAGGAATAATTAACGCCTTTGGGTTATCGTAACGGTTTATTTCTGGCCGATGCGGCTTTCGGTGCCGGCCAGCAGCCGGCCGATATTGGCGTGATGGCGCGCCCAGCTGAGCGCGCTCATGGCGATCACGGCGGCGCAGATGGGTGGTGGCAGCTTCAGCGCCACCGCGGCGATGCCGCATCCCAGCGTTGCGACAAGCGCCGCCAGCGATGAATAGCGGGTCAGCGCCGCGGTGCCGAGCCAGAGCGCGGCGAAGACAAGGCCAAGCCGGATATCAAAGGCGGCGAAAGTGGCGACGCAGGTGGCCACGCCCTTGCCGCCCCGGAATTTCAGCCATACCGGGAAACAATGGCCTACCACCGCCATCAGGCCGGCAATGCCGGTCATCAGCGGGTCCGCCGTCGCATGCGCGACACCGAGTGCGATCACCGCGCCCTTGCCACCGTCGAAGATCAGCGTCAGCAGCGCCAGCCCCTTGCTGCCGGTCCGCAGGACGTTTGTTGCGCCAATATTGCCACTGCCAACCTTGCGGATGTCACCCTTGCCGGCAAGCCGCGTGAAGATCAGCCCGAACGGCACCGACCCGGCCAGATAGGCCATCACGGCGACAACAAGGAGGTACATGCCAGCCATGACCGGTCAGTCCCGCTGGAAGACCGGCACGCCACCTACCCAGCTTGCCGTCACGCGGCCCTGAACGGGCAGCCCCTCAAACGGGGTAACCCGCGAGCTGGAGGCGAAATCGGCGGCGCGAACCACCCAGCTTGCCTGTGGGTCGAACAGCACCAGATCGGCGACAGCGCCCTCGCCAAGCGTGCCACCGGCAAGATCGAGGATCGAGCCCGGGGCGAGGCTGAGAAGTTCCATCGCGCGAAGCAGCGACAGATGGTCCCGATGGACCAGAGACAACGTCATCGCCAGAAGCGTGTCGAGGCCTGACGCACCCGGTTGTGCCGGGCCGAATGGCTGTGCCTTGGCGTCACCATCGACCGGGATATGGTCCGAGGCGATGGCATCGATGGTGCCGTCGGCAAGCGCTTCGATAATCGCCTGGCGGTCATCTTCAGAGCGCAAGGGCGGGGCAAGCTTGAAGGCCGTGTCATAGGTGCTTGCCGACAATTCGTTGAGCATGAAATAGGGCGGCGCGGTGTCGGCCGTCACCGGCAAGCCTTCATCCTTGGCGCGGCGGATCGACTGGGCGGCGGCGCGGGTCGAGATATGTGCTGCGTGATAGCGTGCGCCGCTGAGCCTGACGAGATGCAGGTCGCGGTCGATGATGATGGCCTCGGCCTCGGCCGGCGCGCCGATCAGGCCGAGGCGGGTCGATGTCTCGCCCTCATTCATCTCACCGCCGGCGGTCAGATGGTGGTCCTCGCAATGCTGGATGAACGGCCGGTCAAGCATGCCGCAATAGGCGAGCACCCGCCGCATCACCAGGCTGTCCATGATCGTACGGGTGCCATTGGAGAAGCCGACGGCGCCGGCATCCGCCATCAGGCCAAGTTCGGCCATGGCCTTGCCCTTCAGCCGGCGAGTTGCGGCACCGTAAAGGAACAGCCGCGCGCCACCGATGCGGTTTGCGCGCAGGGTCAGCGAATCGATCATGCTGGCATCATCGATGACCGGGTTGGCATCGGGCAGGGTGACGATGCTGGTAATGCCGCCTGACGCGGCGGCGCGCAACAGGGTCGCCAGGTCTTCCAGATGCTCGGCGCCCGGGTCGGCCGACTGAACCCGCATGTCAATCAGGCCCGGTGCGAGGCAGGCGCCGCCGCAATCATATGTCTGCGCTGCCGCTGTCAGAAGCTCGGATGGCGGTGCGCCGGCGTCAACCCCGGTGATGGTCCCGTCGGTGATGCGGACAAATCCGGTCTCGTCACGCGCCTGCGCGGGATCGAGGAGGCGTGCGTTATGAAGCAGCAGGTCGGTCATGGCGCGCCCCCGCCGCCCGCAAGCGCCTCGAGACAGGCCATCCGCGCGGCCACACCGATTTCCACCTGCGTGCGGATCAGGCTCTTCTCGACATCATCGGCGGTGGCGGAGTCGATCTCCACCCCCCGATTCATCGGCCCGGGATGCATGATCAACGCCTGCGGCGCGGCCCGCATCAGCTTGTTCCGGTCGAGCCCGAACAGATTGAAATATTCGCGCTGTGACGGTGTCTCGGTACCTTCCATACGTTCCGTCTGAAGCCGCAGCATCATCACGATATCGACACCCTCGATTCCCTCCTCGAGATCGGTGAAGATCTCGACCCCCATGCTGTCGACGGCCACCGGCAGCAGCGTCGCCGGACAGACCAGCCTGATCTCGGCGCCAAGGGTCGACAGAAGGTGGATGTTCGATCTGGCCACACGGCTGTTGGCGATATCACCGCAGATGGCGATCTTCAGACCTTCGATCCGGCCAACCCGGCGTTTGATTGTCAGCGCGTCGAGCAGTGCCTGGGTGGGATGTTCATGACGCCCGTCGCCGCCATTGATCACGGCGGCATCGACATGCTGGCTGAGAAGTTGCACGGCACCGGAGCAATTATGCCGCACGACGAGAATGTGCGGGTGCATGGCGTTCAGCGTCGTTGCCGTATCCAGAAGTGTCTCGCCCTTCTTCACCGATGACCCGGCCACATTGATGTTCAGAACCGAAGCGCCAAGGTTCTTCGCCGCCAGTTCAAAGGACACACGGGTCCGCGTCGAATTCTCGAAAAACAGGTTGAGGACGGTAAGCCCGCGGAGCATGTCGGACAATGGCGGTTCGAACAGACCGTTATTCTGGATGATGTCGGCAAAGACATTGCCGCGGTCAAGAAGGCCGTTGATCTCAAGAGGGTTAAGCCCCTCGATTCCAAGAAAATGACGGGATGACAATTGGGCCGGCGGGGCCGTTGTGGCTGGCATGGCGCCGGAAGCGGCGTGCCCGGGTGCGCGCGTATCGGTCATGAAGGCCAGCTTATAGTCACGCTTGCCTGCCGACGTCCAGCGGAAATCAGGCCGGGTCGGTCAAAGACCCGTGAATCCGGTCGAGTGCCGCCTGCAGGATCCAGCCCGCGGCCAGCGCATCGCGCCTGACAGCTCGGCGCGCCCGCGTCATATCGGATTCCAGCATCGCCGATTCCACCGCCTGTGTTGACAGCCTTTCATCCTGAAAGGTGATTGGCAGGTCACGAAGACGCAGCAGGGCGTGCGCGAAATCACGCGTCGCATCGCAGCGCGGCCCCTCGCTACCATCCATATTCAACGGCCAGCCGATGACAAGGCCGCCGACGCCCTCCTCATCGCACAGCGCGAAGATCGATTCGGCATCGGGGGTGAATTTCTTGCGCCAGATGATTTTCAGCGGGCTTGCCACGCTGAGGCGGGAATCGGAAATGGCCAGCCCGATCGTCTTTTTGCCGACATCCAGACCGAGCAGTCGCTGGCCGTCCGAAAGCGCGGCTTTCATATCGTTGAGCTTGCAGATCGCCATATGCGGTGATAGATGCTTCGTGGTTTCCACTGCAACAGGACAAAGCACAGCATCATGTCGGTTGACAAGAGTACCGTTGCGCGTATCGCACGGCTGGCACGCATCCATGTCCCGGAGGACCGGCAGGAAAAGTTGTCGGCCGAACTTAGCGGCATCCTCGACTGGATCGAGGAGTTGAACGAGGTCGACACCGAAAATGTCGAGCCGATCGCCAGCGTGACCGGCCATTCGCTGCCACGTCGCGAGGATGTTGTCAGCGACGGCAACAGGGTGGACGAGGTTTTGGCCAATGTGCCGGAGACGGCCAGCGGGTTCTTTGTCGTTCCAAAGGTGGTTGAGTGATGTCCGATCTTTTGTCACTGAGCGCCGTTGCGGCGCGCGCTGCGCTGGAGTCCGGCGAGATTTCCGCGCCCGAACTGACCACGGCCTATCTTGGCGCTGTCGAGGAGACGGCGCCGCTGAACAATTATGTGGCTGTCACCGCCGACCGCGCGCTGGAGATGGCGGCGGCCTCGCAGGCCAGGATCAAGTCCGGTGAGGCCGGTCTGATCGAGGGCATCCCTGTCGGGGTGAAGGATCTGTTCTGCACCGCCGGGGTTGTCAGCACCGCCTGTTCGCGCATCCTCGAGGGCTTCACGCCAACCTATGAAAGCACCGTCACCGCCAATCTGTGGCGCGAGGGCGGGGTCATGCTCGGCAAGCTGAACTGCGATGAATTCGCCATGGGATCGGGTAATGAGACAAGCGCCTTCGGGCCGGCGATCAACCCGTGGCAGGGGGGCGACGGTGTCGATCTGGTGCCGGGGGGGTCCTCCGGTGGTTCGGCCGCGGCCGTGGCCGCGCGCGCGGCGCTGCTGGCGACCGGTACCGACACTGGCGGGTCGATCCGCCAGCCGGCGGCATTCTGCGGCATTGTCGGGATGAAGCCGACCTATGGGCGCTGTTCGCGCTGGGGCATTGTCGCCTTTGCCAGCTCGCTGGATCAGGCTGGCCCGTTCAGCCGCACCGTTGCCGACAACGCGCTGATGATGCAGGCGATGGCAGGCCATGATCCAAAGGATTCGACCTCGGCCGACGCGCCGCTTCCCGACCTGATGGCGGCGCTTGACAAGGGCGTCAAGGGGATGAAGATCGGCGTGCCGGCGGAATATGTCATGGATGGCATGGATGGCGAGGTCGTCGCGCTGTGGGAGCAGGGGCAGGCCTGGCTTCGTGACGCCGGCGCCGAGCTTGTCGAGATATCGCTGCCGCACACGAAATACGCGCTTCCAGCCTATTACATCATCGCGCCGGCCGAAGCCTCGTCAAACCTGGCCCGCTATGATGGTGTGCGCTACGGGTTGCGTGTCGAGGCGGATTCACTTGACGAAATGTATGCCGGGACCCGCGCCGCCGGTTTTGGCGAGGAGGTGCAGCGCCGTATCCTGATCGGCACCTATGTGCTGTCGGCCGGCTATTATGACGCCTATTACCTGAAGGCGCAGAAGGTCCGGCGCCTGATCAAGCAGGATTTCGACAGCGCGTTCGAGACCGTCGATGCGATCCTGACCCCGGCAACGCCGACGGCGGCCTTCCCGGTCGGGCGCAAGGTTGATGATCCGGTGACCAACTATCTGAATGATGTGTTCACCGTGCCGGCCAATCTTGCCGGGCTGCCGGGCATGGCCCTGCCGGCCGGTCTGAACAGTGACGGCCTGCCGCTGGGACTGCAGATCCTTGGCCGCCCGTTCGACGAGGCGAGCCTGTACAGCATCGGACGTGTGATCGAGGATGCGGCCGCGTTCAGCGCGGTACCGCAGCGCCGCGCGGGAGGGGCGTCATGAGCAATCTTGTCGAGGGCCGTACCGGCGAATGGGAAGTTGTGATCGGGCTTGAGGTGCATGCACAGGTGGCCTCGAACGCCAAGCTGTTTTCCGGCGCGCCAACGGCGTTCGGTGCCGATCCGAACGCCAATGTCTCGCTTGTCGACGCGGCGATGCCCGGCATGCTGCCGGTGATCAACCAGGAATGTGTCCGTCAGGCAATCCGCACCGGGCTTGGTCTGAAGGCCGAGATCAATCTTGTCAGTGTGTTCGACCGCAAGAACTATTTCTATGCCGACCTGCCGCAGGGCTATCAGATCAGCCAGTACAAGCAGCCGATTGTTGGCGAGGGGGTGTTGCGCCTCGACATGCCGGACGGCACGACCCGCGAGATTGGAATCGAACGCCTGCATCTGGAACAGGATGCCGGCAAGTCGATGCATGACCAGCATCCCTCGAAAAGCTATATCGATTTGAACCGGACCGGCGTGGCGCTGATGGAGATCGTCTCGCGGCCCGACATGCGCTCCGCCGCCGAGGCCGCCGCCTATGTCCGGAAATTGCGGTCTATCCTGCGCTATCTCGGCACCTGTGACGGCAATATGGAAGAGGGCTCGCTGCGCGCAGACGTCAATGTGTCGGTGCGCCGCCTGGGCGCGGAATTCGGCACCCGTACCGAGACCAAGAATCTGAACTCGCTGCGTTTCATCCAGCAGGCCATTGATTATGAAGTGGCCCGGCAGATCGAGATCATCGAGGATGGCGGCGAGATCGACCAGGAAACGCGCCTGTTCGACACCTCCACCGGCACGACGCGGGCGATGCGCTCGAAAGAGGATGCGCATGACTATCGCTATTTCCCCGATCCTGACCTGTTGCCGCTGGTAATCCCGCAGGCGGAGGTCGATGAACTCAGCGCCGCGCTGCCCGAGCTTCCTGACCAGATCCGCGACCGGCTGACAGGCGAATACGGGCTGTCGGCCTATGACGCCGCGGTGATCACCGAGGAGCGCGAGACAGCCGCCTATTACGAGGCCGCCAGTGCCGGCCGCGACCGCAAGCTTGTCGCCAACTGGATGACGGTGGAGCTGTTCGGTGCGCTGAACAAGTCGGGCCAGACGCTGGCCGACTGCAAGGTGACACCGGCGGCGCTTGGCGGGCTTGTCGGGCTGATCGAGGACGGCACCATTTCTGGGAAGATCGCCAAGGATGTCTTCGCGGCCATGTTCGAGAGCGGCAAGGACGCCGCGGCCATTGTTGAGGAACAGGGTCTGAAACAGGTTTCGGACAGCGGCGCCATCGAGGTGATGATTGACGAGGTACTGGCCACCAACCAGGACAAGGTTGCCGAATATCGCGGTGGCAAGGACAAGCTGTTCGGCTTTTTCGTCGGCCAGGTGATGAAGGCGTCGAAGGGCCAGGCCAACCCCGGCATGGTCAACCAGCTGCTGCGTGCGAAGCTTGATGGCTGAACACCACCAGACGGTCGATTTCCGGTTTGACAGAAGGCTGTTTCAAAGTTAGGAAACATCCTGCATACGCCGTGTATCTTCTTCGGTCCGGTTGGCGCCATCTGGTGCCTGACCGGGTCCGGCCCCGGCGGAGGGGTGGCCGAGTGGCTGAAGGCGGCGGTTTGCTAAATCGTTAAAGGGGGAAACCCCTTTCCGGGGTTCGAATCCCCGTCCCTCCGCCATTTCTCTCAATCTTGCTAACTATTATTAACTGAGAAAACCTTGTTTAGTCCCTGTTTATATGGGATTTAATGGGAGTTTATTTTATCCATTGTCTGCTGACATCCATTCCAATCCAGCCTAATATGTGGGATGAAATGTGGGACGGACGGAATTGTGGCGGGTTCGAATAGGCTAACACCTCTCAAAGTTAAAAAGGCAACAGCGGTCGGAAGATACGCTGACGGT
>Ga0181580_10001212_pt1 | contig 20348 bp, 26 predicted proteins | sample 071ome_23_FD_132413 | JGI IMG/M metagenome (GOLD analysis project Ga0181580, IMG submission 132413) | Coastal salt marsh microbial communities from the Groves Creek Marsh, Skidaway Island, Georgia - 071403BT metaG (megahit assembly) | ecosystem: Environmental > Aquatic > Marine > Intertidal... | reverse complement strand
GCCAAGAGGTCGGCAGTCACCGACGCCCTTTCCAGGTCGCTCGAAACCACCAGATCGAAGGGGGGACACTCGGAGGCGATCAATGAGCCAGCTTGTCGAGCCTGCAGACGTCCGAGAGTGGTGAGCGGTGGATCGGCTTGACCTTGCCACTTGCCGAGCGCGTTCCATTCGCTCTGTCCATGCCGAACGACAAGAACACGGGTGACGTCGTTCGAGTCGGGGCCGGACACGAGCGTTCACGGTACCCCCGCTACGCTCGAGACGTGGTCACCCTGCGACTGTTCGCTCAGGCTCGCGAAGCCGCCGGAACGGCGCGCGACACCGTTCCAGGTTCGACGGTTGCCGAGGTGGTCGAGACCGCTCGTCACAAATACGGTGAACGTTTCGCGGCAGTGCTGCCCATGTGTCGAATTTGGTTGAACGGCGAAGAAGTCCCCCCGTCGACGCCGGTGAGCGACAAAGATGAAGTCGCTGTTTTGCCACCTGTCTCGGGAGGATGTCGATGAAAGACGAAGACTTCGCGTCGATGCCTTTGGACGAGCTGCGTACCGAGCGCGACAGCTTGCGTGCCGAAGAAGACGCAGTGTCGTTCGTTCGACGGCTGGCCCAGGGACGTGTCGATCTTGTGGCCGCAGTTCGTGCTCACCGCGAATCCGACGGAACCGGCTCGGTGGCCGACATCATTCGATCCGGAGTCGGATCGGCACCGAGTACCGGCTCGAGTCGCCCTCCTCGCGATACCGAGGTCGCCGCCGATCACCCGCTGATGGAAGAATTCGAGAGCTTGAGCGACCGTCTCGGTTTCGACGACATGGTCGAGCTCGACCTCGAGGCGCTCACCGAACTCGGGAGGGGCCTGGCCGACTTCGAGGGCCAGATGTCGGCTCGCCGACGTGAACTCTTCGATCGAATCGATGCCTTGACCGCCGAGCTAGTGCGTCGTTACCGGGATGGTGACGCCTCGGTCGATTCGCTGTTGCAGGGCTGATCTGCCCGATCGAGCGTCGACGTCCTGACGCCGGTAGTTTCACCCTTCTGTGACACGGGTGGCGATGCTTTCTCTGCACACCTCACCGCTGGTTCAGCCGGGTGCGGGTGATTCGGGCGGAATGAACGTCTACGTCCGTGAATTGGTGGCCGCTCTGGCCCATGCGGGTGTCGAGTGCACTACTTATACGCGTCAATGGAAGCGTGGGTTACCGCGCGAGGTTCTGGTCGAACCGAATCACCGAGTGGTCCACGTCCCGGCCGGTCCTTTCGATCTCCCGAAGGAGGAACTGGAGTCGGTCGTTCCGAGCTTCACCGATTTCGTCCTCGACGACATCGGGCGCAGGTCGCCGGTCGACGTCGTTCATGCGAATTACTGGTTGTCGGGTATCTCCGGGCATTCGGTGAAGCACGAGCTGGGCATTCCGCTCGTGAGCACCTTTCACACCCTTGCTCGAGTGAAGGCTGAAGGCGGAGACCCGGAACCCGAGCGCCGCGAGCACGCCGAGGCGTCGGTGATCGGATGCTCCGACGCCATTTGCGTGTCGTGTGACGAGGAGGAAGAACAGTTCCGGCGCCTCTATGGCAATCCCCCCGGTCGAGTCGAGATCGTGGCACCAGGTGTTGAACACGCCTTTTTCACTCCGGGTGACCAACGAGGCGCGCGTCGTGCTCTCGGCATCGATGCCGGCCCGATGATTCTCTTCGTCGGGCGACTGCAACCATTGAAAGGTGTCGACGTAGCAGTGCGCTCGCTGGCTGCACTCGGGCGTTCGGATGCGTCGCTGTACGTGGTGGGTGGGTCGAGTGGTGCCGAAGGAGACACCTACATCGATCACGTTCATCGATTGGTGGCCGAGCTCGGTCTCGAGTCTCGTGTGCATTTCGTTCCGCCGCAGCCACACCACATCTTGTCCACCTATTACCGCGCTGCCGATGCCGTGTGGGTTCCGAGCCGTTCCGAGAGTTTCGGACTGGTGGCCCTCGAGGCCGCAGCATGCGGTGTGCCGGTGGTGGCTCACGCGGTGGGTGGTCTGGTGTCGCTCGTCGATCACGAACGAACCGGCTTTTTGGTCCCCGATCGGGACCCGGAGGTGTTCGCCAAGTACACCACCGCGTTGCTCGACGATCCCGACCGTCGTCGAGCCATGGCTGCTGCGGCGGCTGAACGAGGTCGTCGGTACACCTGGAGTTTCGCCGCAGCCCGACTGCGCCGTCTGTACTCCGACGTCACGTCGCGTTCTCTCGTCAACTGCTCGTGAGCGATCTTCACGACGACGAGTCCTTGGCCGTCCTCGAACGCCGTATCGACGAATGGCTAAGTGCCATGAAAGCGGAAAACTCGGCCATTCTCGCCATTGATCGAGCCGAGCCCGATCCGGCTTTTCGATCCCGTTGGTACGTGCGCATGCAAGGTGAAACGAAGGACTTCACGACCATTTGGATCACTCTCGGTCAGCGCACGTTGCGGTATGAGACCTACGTGATGCCGGCCCCGGAGGAGAACCTGACAGAGTTCTTCGACAATCTGCTGCGTCGCAACGAAAGGCTCGTCGGCGCCCATTTCTCGATCGGCGCCGAAGACGCAGTATTCCTGCGAGGAGACATTCCATTGCGAGCGTTGAACGAACGAGAACTCGATCGCATCGTCGGATCGGTGTATGCGTACGTCGAGCAGTGCTTCCGACCTCTGCTGGCCATCGGCTTCGCGTCGCGTTTCCGTTCCGACTGATCGAACTCCCACTCTCGTGCCGCTCCACCGGCGTTGATCGGGAAGTCGTGCCGGTGGAGCACCCGACACTGGTTAGCGTGTCGGCGTGAACTCGCCGTCTGCCACCGTCCTCGCCGTCATCGGTGGAGGAAACATGGGAGCCGCCCTGGTCGGTGGACTCCTGTCCTCCGGGATCGTCTCCGAGTCGTCGCTCGTGATCGTCGAGACGCTCAACGATCGACGTCGAGTGTTGAACGAGATGTATCCGCACTTGCCAATCGTCGCCACCATTCCACCGTGCACCGAAGCCGTGGTGGCGGTCAAGCCTCCTGATGTCGTCACGGCGGCGCGCGACGCGGTCGCCGCAGGCGCGCGCCGCGTGCTCTCGATCGCCGCCGGTATCACGATCGCTGGTCTCGAAGAAGCCTGCGGTCCGGACGTCGCCGTCGTACGAGCTATGCCCAACACGCCGTCACTCGTGGGCCAGGGCGCATCAGCCGTTGCCGGTGGTCGATGGGCCACCGAAAACGACATCGTGTGGGCAGAGTCGATTCTTGGTTCGGTTGGACTCGTGGTGCGCGTCGTCGAGAGCGACCTCGACGCTGTGACCGGTTTGATCGGTAGCGGTCCGGCCTATCTCTTTCTCGTTGCGGAGTCGTTGATGGAGGCCGGACGCGCTCAGGGTCTCGACGACGACGTGGTCGACTCCATGGTTCGACAACTCTTCACCGGAGCCGCAGCACTCATGGCCGAGGGCGACGACCCGTCCGACTTACGTGTGCGTGTCACGTCACCCGGTGGCACGACCGCAGCTGGTCTCGGGGTACTCGACGAAGCAGGGGTTCGGCGAGCGTTCGTGAACGCAGTCGAGGCGGCGACGGCCCGAAGTCGTGAACTCGGTCGTTGATCACAAATTTTTTGGTGCAATAGGCGCCACCGCAAACGAGTCGGCGCAGGTCAACTATTTAGTGAAAAAGCACTATTCCTGCACTGTGCAACCATCGTCGAAAAATGTGTGAGCGACACTTCCGTTCTCACAACGAACGTGCCTAGTGTGTCGCACAGGTCACAAGACCACCGGCTCATCGCAGTCGGGAGACGCACCCGCAAGGGACGCGCCGAAGGGCCGGTGCCATCGGGGGGTTGGCACCGGCCCTTTCGCGTCCAGCCACGTCGTGAGACTCGAGTCGCATTCAGCGATCTGCACTGACACACTGCCTGCGATGACGGACCGCCCTTACGACACCGTGTCGTTTCTTTCCGATCTCGGACACGGGTCCGATGCCGTCGGCGTCGTGCATGCGTTGATGCGTGATCTTGCTCCGCACGTTCGGGTGGTCGACATCACCCACGACGTCACGCCCTTTGATGTTCGGGCTGGATCACTTGCACTGGCTCGGGCAGTGGCTTACGTCCCTCGCGGAGTGGTCATCGCTTGCGTCGATCCCGGTGCCGGCACCGGCCGCCGCCTCGTCGCCGTGGAGGTTGCCGGCGGAGACGGTGTGTTCCTCGGGCCCGACAACGGACTGCTCGCCACCGGAGTCGCACTCGCCGGTGGAGCCGATCGCGCTGTCGTTCTCGATCGTGACGAGCACCATCTGGCTTCCCCCGGGGCGACCTTTGCCGCCCGCGACGTGTTGGCACCAGTCGCTGCAGCACTCAGCCTCGGGACATCACTCGACGATCTCGGCACTGCAATCGATCCCGGTTCGCTCCTGCCGAGTGTGGTTCCCATTCCGCGCGACGAAGACGGAGTCCTTGCGTGTGAAGTTCTGTGGGTCGACCGTTTCGGAAATTGTCAGATCAACGTGTCGACCGACGACATCGATGCAGTCTTCGGCACCGGCACTCGAAGAGTGCGCGTGTCGTTCGGAGACGAATTGCGCAACGTCGAGATCGTCGGTTCGTACGGTGAGATCGGGGCCGGAGCGCTCGGTCTCGTGATCGATGCTTCGGGACTTCTCAGTCTGGCAATCGACCGCGCATCGGCTGCTCAGCATCTCGGAATCGGTGAGGGTGAAAGCGTTCGCTTGGCGCCGTCCGATGGTGCAGGTGGCGTCACGGTCCCGGTGGCCTTGCGCTCCTGATCACTCGAGTGAGTAGCGTGACGTCCGTGAGACCAGCGACCACACTCACCATTGCGCTTCTTCTGGGAGGCATCTTCGTCGCAGGCATCGTGTCGCTTCTGAGTCTGTGACGTGACACGGTGAATCTCGCGTCGATCGTCGATGGGCACGAGGACTCTCGACCGGCGATCGTGAGTCGTGGTCGGGTCACCGACTACGGAACCCTGCGGAGCCAGGTCGCTGGTCTGCGCGGATCCCTCGTCGCACTCGGTGTCGGTCGAAACGATCGTGTGGCTCTCGTCTGCGGCAACAGCCGAGCATTCGTGGTGTCGTATCTGGCCACGATCGGCCTTGGCGCCATCGCCGTCCCACTCAACCCGCTTGCGCCGGCTCCTGAACTCCAGCGCGAACTCGAAGTGGTGTCTCCGACTCTGGTGGTGCTGGAAGCCTCGGGAATGCCATCGTTCGCCGGTCTTTCTTTCGATCGACTGGCGTCCTTGCGCCATGTGATCCTGACCGATCGACAGGGCGCGACATCTATTCCGGATTCACTTGATGCCCATTCTTTCGACGAGATGGTCGCCGGAGATCCGGTTCCGGTCGTCGAGGTCGACGACCGCCAACCAGCGGTCCTCGTGTTCACGAGCGGAACTGCGGGATCGCCACGCGCGGCCATCCTCACCCATCGAAACCTGATGGCCAACATCGAGCAGAACCGTCGGATGCCCGATCACGTGCGGGCCGACGACGTCGTGTTCGGTGTGTTGCCGGTGTTTCACATCTTCGGTCTGAACGTGGTGATCGGCATGTCGCTCGATGCCGGCGCGAGCATCGTGCTCGTCCAGCGATTCGACCCGGTGACGGCGATCGAGACCATCGGGCAGCGAGGAGTCACTGTGGTGCCTGGTGCGCCACCGATATGGGTGGCCTGGTCGATGCTCGAAGGTTTCGGCACCTCACATTTCGCATCCGTGCGCCTGGCCCTCACCGGTGCAGCACGCACTCCTCCTGAAGTGGCCGATCGACTGGCCGAGAAGTTCGGGATCACCCTTCGAGAGGGTTATGGCTCACCGAAGCTTCACCTGTCGTCACCAGTTCGGTCGGCGTCGAACCGCGTCGAGAGTCGGTCGGGCGCGTCGTCCCAGGCGTCGAGGTCAGGGTGGTCGACTCCGACGGCAGCGACATCATCGCCGGAGACAGTGGGGAAGTCCTCGTTCGCGGGGAGAACGTCTTCGTTGGCTACTGGAACGACACTGCGGCGACGGCCCGTGTGCTCGACGACGACGGTTGGCTCCACACCGGCGACATCGCAACGGTCGACGGAGACGGCTATCTCTATCTGCTCGATCGAGCCAAGGATCTGATCATCGTGTCGGGATTCAACGTGTTCCCGGCCGAGGTGGAAGAAGTGCTCATGCGTCATCCGGCTGTCCGAGAAGCCGGAGTCGTCGGTGTCCCTCATCCGCAAACTGGAGAATCAGTGCGCGCCTACGTGGTGCTGAACGAGGGACATGAGGCCGACGAGGACACCCTCATCGACCACTGTCACGACCATGTGGCTCGTTACAAGTGTCCGAACAAGGTGCTGATCGTCGAGTCGTTACCGCACAACCATTTCGGGAAGCTGTTGCGACGGTCGCTCTGAGCGCAGTGTCGGAACCGATGCCACGAGAAAACCGGCGAAAAGAATCACGACGCCGATCACGAGAGTGACAGCGAAGGCGCGATCTTCGCCCAGTCGACCGGCCAACGAACCGCTGGCCGACAACACGAGAGTCCCGACGGCGATGAGAACGTTGCCCACGGTGTGTCGACCGTTGTGTGTCACCTGACGCGTCGCCCCGGCGAGTGCTGGTACTCGACCACGAGCTGCTCGACCGATCGACCAGAGGGCCCCGATGACGATGACGAGGGCGGCCACTCCTGATCCCACGGCGGCGAAGGCGCGAGGGGCGGCGTCGAACAACTCGCTTCCCTTCGGCATGGCCCCGTCCTCCACCTGGCTCCACGACATCGGTGCGGTGAGGGTGACTCCGACTGCGGCTCCAGAGAGGCCGATGAGCCAGGCACGCACCCGATCGCCGATTGCACGACCGCCCAGTAGGTAGATCGTGCCGAGCGCGAGCCACGGAACGTTCAAGATCGCGCCGGCCACGTAGAAGACGCGAAAGGATGCTCGGCTCCATCCTCGTGCCTCGGCCCACCACAGTGCCACCGAGCCGAGAGCGAACAGTACGAGCGAGACCGTCCATGCCGCGTCGTGCGGACGTCGCCGACGCAACCAGCGGTCGAACGTCGACAGGGCGAAGGCTGATGCGACGATCGTGGCCGCGGCTGGCAGGGCGGTGTCGAGTGTTGCCGCCGACACGAGGGGGAGGCCAAATGACGAGTCGCCGAACACCTGCTCCAGGTTAGGAGTCTCGGTGAATCCTGGGGATTTCGAGCCCCATCGACTGGTAAGTCGAGACGGTGACCGATGACCTCGTGTCCGTTCGAGAGGGACTTCGTGAACTTGGGAATTGCCCCGTAGCGTGTCAGATCGATGGTTGATCGCCCCCGACGCCGCATCCCCGAAGCAACGGTGATCCGTCTTCCGGTGTACCTGCGGATCCTCACCGAGGCCGGCGACGATGGCGTCGAGCACTTGTCGTCCGATCGTCTGGCCGAGCTCGCCGGAGTCAACGCCGCCAAGGTCCGCAAGGATCTCAGTTACCTCGGTAGCTACGGCACGCGCGGGGTGGGCTACGAGGTGTCGTATCTCGTGTACCAGATCCAGCGCGAACTCGGGCTCAATCACGAATGGCCCATCGTGATCATCGGAGCCGGAAACCTCGGACAGGCCTTGTCGGGTCACGCCGGATTCGGCCAGCGAGGATTTCCGGTTGCTGGCATCGTCGACGTGGAGGAGTCGAAGATCGGCTCGGTGATCGGCGGGGTGCGCGTACGACACATCGACGACTTGCCACAGATCGTTGCGGCTCGTCAGGTGTCCATCGGTGTGGTCGCTGTCCCGCCGTCTGCTGCGCAGGATGCCGCCGACCGTCTGGTGCGGGCCGGTATCACGAGCATCTTGAACTTCGCGCCGGTGGTGCTGTCGGTTCCACGGGGTGTGACGGTTCGCAAGGTCGATCTCGCTCTCGAACTCCAGATCCTGAGTTACTACGAGCAGAAGCGCGCTGGGACGCTGCACGTCGTGCCACGTTCGGGAACCGGCGCGTCTGCCTGACGGCGACCTCGTTCATCCGACGACGCGATCTACGCTCGTCCTATGAGACAGTTCGCCTCCTGGCGAGTCTGGGCTGCGATCCTCGTCGTCGTCATGGCGGCATCGATGCTGCGTGCGTGCGCAGGCGACGACGGTCCGGCGGTGTCCACCGAGGGTCTGGTGTCGCGCCGACTCGACCTCATCTCGCTCACGGCGACGATTCGCTCCGATGCTCCGTGGTTCGTGAGCGACGGTGCCATGTCGGGAGATGCGACTGTCGTGCTGGCGAACGGTCGGGTGGTACAGCTCACCGACGGAACGCTCGGCGAGAGTTCGTGTCTTTTCCCCGACGTGTTGAACGCCTGTGTTCTCCTCGCTGACACATTGGGTGATGGAGTGGTGTGGTTCGCTCTGCTTCCTGCTCCGGCCAGTGCGTCGAACGAACTCGAATTGCCGGCGATCGACTCCCTGCTCGACGGTGTCACGTACGCCCGTCTCGACAACGGGTGGGAGGTTCCACTTCTCGATCGAGTGGTACGACGTTGCGAGACGGAGACCCCGAACCTTTCGTCGTTCGTTCAGCGCTTCGCCGATCGACATGTGACCATCATCGATCTGGAACGCGCCGAGGTGTCGGCGGTGCGCTGCCTCGAGAACTGATCGTCGATCAGGCGTTCGGAGCGAGTCTCACGATGGCCGCCGCGGCTTTGTAAGCCGCCTCGGCGGGACCGATCTCGTCGGGACGAAGAAGATTGGCCATGATGCGCAACACCCATTCCATGAGAGTTCGACTGTGCATGCCCACACGACTCAATTCGCGCATGATCGCCGGCCTTCCGATGATTCGTGCGAACAAGCGGGCGACCTTGAAGTACTGCCCGTATTCGGCGTCGAGCAGTGTTTGATATTGCTGCAGGGCCGCCGGGTCGTTCTGACTGATCGCCTGATAGAGGACGTCGGCTGCGATGCGAGCAGTTTCGTAGGCGTAGTCGATGCCCTCACCGTTGAACGGGTTGACGCTGCCGGCCGCATCGCCCACCACCAGATACGTGGGTCCGGATTTCGGTCCCACCGAACCACCCATCGGAATACGACCCGAAGTGGCCTTTTGTGTGGGTGTATCGGGATCGATCTCCCACTTGTCAGCGACCATGTGCGCGTATTCGTTCAGGAGATGCGTGGTGTTGACACTCTTGAAGTCGCGGAAGGTCGAAAGCAGACCGACACCGATGTTCACCGTGCCGTCACCCACCGGGAAGATCCATCCGTATCCCGGCAGCGGATTACCGTTTCGGTCCTTGACGTCGAGGGCCGACTCGATCCACGGATCGGCGTGCCGGGGCGTTTCCCAGTAGGTGCGAATCGCCGTGCCGTACGGCCATTCCTTGGTGCGGAAGGTTCCGAGCGCTCGTCCGAAGCGACTGTTCGCTCCGTCAGCCACGATGACGTACTTGGCCGACACGTCGAAGGTTGCGCCTTCCTTGTTCGACAACGTGGCGCCGCGGACGAAACCACGGTCGAGAACCGGTGATACCGCTTCGTGTCCCTCGAGCAACTGGGCGCCGGCCGCTTCGGCATTGCGCGCCACCATGGTGTCGAGTTCGCGCCGGCGAACCACATAGCCGTGCTGCGGGTAGATCGGGTGGGTGGGCCACTGCAATTCGAGCTCGCGTCCGTGGGCGGTGGCTCGAAGTCCTTCGTACCGATGGAATTGAGTCAGCGGTTCGGCCAGGCCCATGTCGGAGAGTTGCTTGACGGCGCGAGGGGTGAGGCCGTCACCACAGGTCTTCTCACGAGGAAACGTCTTCTTGTCGACCATGACGACGTCGAGTCCGTGTCGGGCCAGCCAGTATCCGGCCGCCGAACCGGCTGGACCGGCTCCGATCACCAAGACGTCGTGATGAGAGCCGTCGTGAACAGGGGATCCGGACATGTCAGTCAGTGTGTCGCCACGCGACCGAATCTGCCCAAGCGGGACGACATTCAGATGGTGACGGTGGACTCAGGCCGACTCGGCCCGAGTCGGGCATCACATGCCGTATTCGGTACTGGCCGTGGTGCCGAGCCGGGGCTCGGTACCCACCCCGACCTCAGGGCTGTCGAAGGTCAACGCGCCGTCCTCGAGACCGGCAAAGATCTCGCTCTCGGCGCTGCACCACTTCTCGTACTCTTCGGCCCATTCTCCGCCCTCGTCGGCTCCCGAGAGGTCGTAGCGGATGTGGCAGACCACACCGAGGATCTCGTACTGGGTCAGCGCACCGCCATAGGTTTCACCTTGGGCCGGCATGGGGCTCCCGTTGTACGAGCGTGGATAGTGGGCCCCACCCTCTCGGTTGGGGTCGCCATAGGTCTCGATTCCGGCCGCTTCCCAGGCTTCCGTCCCTGCGTAGACCCACAAAAGCATGTCTTCGATGTGCGGGAAGGTCGTCAGCGCCTCGCCACCGCTCAGGACCCGTCCGGCTCCGCCACCTCCGTCACCGCCATGACACGAGGCGCAGGCTCCATATTCTTCGATTCCGATGGCGATCGGGCCGCTGGCCTCGGCTTTTTGGGGCTGGAGACCACGGACGTACATGAACAAGAAGAGAGGGAGAAGGGCCAGGGTCGCCATGGCCCAGGAGGGGATCCGGCCCCGGGACTTGGCGGCGGCCACGTAGGCCGGGTCGGGCTTGGGCGGGGGAGCCGCCGGAGCCGGGGCCTCCGCACGAGGGGCCGGGGTGGCCGGGGTCGTGGTGGCCGGAACCGAAGCTCCGGAGTCAGCCGAACCGCTGGCGGCGTCGCCTGACGAGCCGCCAGCTCGACGGTCGCGAGAGCGCTTCAGAAGGTGTTCGGGAATCTCGGTCACTGACCAGTCCTTTCGGGTGACCCGACGGGGGCACGAACCTCCACAGAATAGAGCCCCGTCCGCGCGAATCGTGAATTCCCGGACCGACGTCACGAGCGGGAACTCACCAGTGCGTCGACGTCCGTACGACCTGTCGGAACACGAGTTCACAACCTCCCCGTTTCGAGGGGCGAGCCTGATAGACCAAGGCGTTAGAACCTTCCCGTTCGGACGCCGTGGGTCGGTTCTCGACACCCCCAAGGCGCGTGACGGACGTCGTCGTCGAGAGCAGAAGTGGGTTGGGTGCTCGAGAACCTCCGACGACTAAGGTCGTGAAGGAATTCTCATGGTGGCTCGCCACCGGACAACGACCAGTTCACACGGCCCGTAGCGGGCACAGAAGGGATGACCGGCACGATGCTGGCGATCGACATTCTGAAATGGCCGGGGATGAACCAGGCATTCCTCTTTTCCTTCGCGATCACCATGGTCCTGACGGGTCTGGTGTTCGTGTACGGCAAGCGTCGACCGATCGGCACACCGGTGTCGTGGGGTGAGGCGATGATCGGTTCGGTCTACGCGTTCTTCGTGATGTTCCTGGCGTACGGCGTCGTGCCGCATCAGTGGTTGGTACACGTCCAGAACGAGCTCGGCTGGCAGTCCGACAAGATGCTCTACGGACCCGGCGACATCTTCAAGTCCCAGGCCAAGGGTGGCAGTTTCCCCTTCGACATCAACTATCTGCAGGTCGGCGACATCATCGTGACCGGCATTTACGGCTTGTTCCTCGGTCTGCAGATCTACACCTGGGTCTGGTGGCAAAAGCGCGGCAAGTCGGTGTCCACCGAACTCGAGCAGTCCACGTACGGCCGTCCGTTGGTGAAGAAGGTCTGACATGGCTCGCACCGACGCGAACCCCCCGATGATGCCCTTCACCGACCAGTACCAACTGGTCGAGGTCGACGCGGACTATCTGACCAAGGCTGTCAAGCCGAAGCAGTTCATCCACATCGACCAGACCGAGTGCATCATGTGTGAGGGCTGCGTCGACATCTGCCCGTGGAAGTGCATCCACATGGTGCAGCCCGAGGCGATCGTCGAAGCCACCGGCACCGAGAAGCCCGGACTCGACCCCAGCGACAACGTGATCTTCATCATCGACGACGACGTCTGCACGCGCTGTGCACTCTGCGTCGATCGATGCCCCACAGGTGTGATCATCCTCGGCAAGGCCGGTGTGGCCCTCGCCACCGGAGACACGCACATGCGGACCAACAACCACGGCTACGCGTACGGAATGCGTTTGTAGGAGACGACGAGAACTATGGCCAAGGTCATCGACAATCCCCGCCCGACTGCGAAAGAGCGTCTGAACAAGACGATCGACTCCGTGCAGGGCAGTCAAGCCTGGAATTCGATCTTCCGACCCGGATCGATCTTCCGCAAGGGTTACACCGACAGTCCACGTAACCGTTCGTACGTGGTCATGAACTCGGTGCTCTACCACTTGCACCCGGTGAAGGTGAAGCGACACGCGGTCAAGGTCAGCTACACGTTGTGCCTCGGCGGACTCAGCTTCTTCCTGTTCATTCTCTTGACCGTGACCGGCATCTTCTTGATGTTCTTCTACCGTCCAGAAGCCACGGCGGCCTGGAACGACATCAAGAGCCTCCAGACGTCGGTGGCCTTTGGTCTACTCGTGAGAAACATGCACCGGTGGGGTGCACACCTCATGGTGCTCTCGGTGTTCCTCCACATGGCGCGCGTGTTCTACCACGGTGCCTACAAGCCGCCGCGCGAGTTCAACTGGGTCATCGGCGTCGTACTTCTGACCCTCACACTTCTCCTGTCGTTCACTGGCTATCTGTTGCCGTGGGACCAGTTGGCCATGTGGGCCGTCGCCGTGGGTACCAACATGATGGGGTACACGCCGGTGTTCGGTTCTCAGGTGCGATTCGTCTTGCTCGGCGGTGTCGAGATCGGATCGGAGACCTTGTTGCGTTGGTACGTGCTGCACGTGCTGATGCTTCCCTTCGTGATCGTCATTTTCATGGCGATCCACTTCTGGCGAGTTCGTAAGGACGGAGGCATCTCGGGTCCGCTGTGATCCGAGAGCCGAAAGGACGCACGAGAGAACCATGACCGAGATTCCCGAACACCTTCTGAAGCGGGCGCAAGCGGCCCGTGAAAAGGCCGCTGCCGATTCGGGCGGCGGTGCCGACGCGGCTGGCGGAGAGGCTGCCGATCCGCGTATTCCCGCTCACTTGCTCGAGCGCAGTCGCGCCGCCAAGGCCAAGTCGGAAGGCGACGGCGGTGCCGTGGCCGTGGCCGACAAGGTCGCCTCGGTGGTGGCCGCTGCTCCGGCCGCTGGTGGAGTTCCCGTTGGCGCCGGACCCGGCGGACACACTCAGCGACTCCTCACGGTGGTGAAGTCGGGATCGATTCAGGACGTGAAGGCCACCCCGGTCGACAAGGTGCACACGTGGCCCCATCTGCTCGCCGTCGAATTCGTCGCCGCGCTGGCATGCACTGCGTTCCTCTTCTTCTTCTCGGTCTTCGTGAATGCGCCGTTGTTGCAGTTGGCCAACCCCAACCAGACGCCCAACCCGTCGAAGGCTCCGTGGTACTTCCTCGGCTTGCAGGAATTGCTCACGATGTTCCACCCGATGGTGGCCGGAGTGACCATCCCCGGTATCGCTCTCTTCGCATTGATCCTTGCGCCCTATATCGACAAGAACCCGTCGAACAAGCCCGAGGATCGCAAATTTGCCACGTCGCTGATGACCGTCCACCTCATGTTTTGGGCGGTACTCGTCATGATCGGTTCATTCTTCCGCGGCCCCGGATTCAACTTCGTGTTCCCGTGGCGCGACGGTCTCTTCTTCGAGTTGTGAGGTAGTACCCATGAGCTCTGCAGCAACCATCGCCATCGTCATCGCTGTCATCGTCGTGTTGGCTGCGGTCGTTCTCGTCACGTCGGCCCGTCGCGCCGACGTTCGTGGCGCGGGCGCGCTGTCGCGCGAGACGGTCAAGCGTGACAAGAGCGCCGACAAGGTCAGCGTTCCGGCCGGGGCATCGTTCGAATCGGCAGAAGTGTCGGCTCGGTCCACGGCCCTCGAGAAGGCATCAGAAGTCGCCCCGGTCGCTTGGGTCGCCCCCGACGAAGAGGCGATCGGTGTGTCGCGTCGGCAGTTCTTCAACCGGGCCGCTGTCACGATGATGAGCGCCAGTATCGGAGCCTTCGGTGTCGCCGTGGTCGCTTTCTTGTGGCCGCGAGCCGGCGGCGGATTCGGCTCCAAAGTGAACGTCGGTCGACTCGATGACCTTCTCGTACAGATCCGCAACGAGAAAGGTTTCGTGTACAAGCCTGAGGCGCGTACGTGGCTCACGGCGTTCCCGACGAATGCCTTACCGAAGGCGAGAGCGGCCTATGCGGGCCAGCCGTCGATTCTCTCGGGGATGGAAGCGGGAATCGTGGCCTTGTATCAGAAGTGCCCGCATCTCGGCTGCCGTGTTCCCGAGTGCAAGAGTTCGCAATGGTTCGAATGCCCGTGTCACGGATCTCAGTACAACCGTGTTGGCGAAAAGAAGGCCGGTCCGGCTCCGCGCGGCATGGATCGATTCGGCGTGTCGGTGAGTAACGGCAGCGTGATCGTCGACACTGGCGCAGTGTTCAACGGTCCGGCTATCGGTGTGAACACCACCGGCCAGGAAGCTGAAGGCCCGCACTGCATCACCGGTGGAGGAGACCACTGATCATGATCGCCCTCGCCTCCACAACGATTGCGATTCTCATCGCCATTGCAGTCAGCTTGGCCTGGCTCGTCTACGCCGTCTTCAACTGGGCCTCGGGCCGCTCCGAGATCGGCTCCGAGATCGAGTTGGCTGCCAACCGCAAGCCCTACTACGACGACGAAGTCTTGGAAGGCAAGCGTCTCGAGCGCGTGCAGTTCCTCGGCGTCATTCTGCTCGCCACCATCACGATCGGGCTACCGGTGTATTGGCTCTACGAGCCGCAGCGTCAGGCCAATGCCGAAGAGGGTTTCACCAACCGGTTCGCCAGTTGGGGTGGTCAGCTGTTCGACGTGACGGCCAACGGCGGCTTCAACTGCGCCGGTTGCCATGGCGGCATGAACGCCACCGGCGGCGCGGCCGAGTACACCGTGACCGACTCCAAGACCGGTGAAGTGAAGGCGGTGTCGTGGAAGGCCCCGGCGCTCAACACGGTCTTCTACCGCTACAGCGACGACGAGGTCCGCTTCATCCTCGAATACGGGCGCCCGTTCTCGCCGATGTCACCATGGGGTGTCCGTGGTGGTGGGCCGATGAACGATCAGCAGATCAACAACCTCATCGCCTACCTGAAGAGCATTCAGGTACCTCGTGAGGACTGCATCGTTGCCGACGCCGATCCGCAAGGTTGCGAAGGTGGTCACCTGCCGGCCGAGACGCAGAACGACATCCAAGCCGCCGCCGAGCGCAGTGTCGCCGACGGCACGCACGGCAGCCTTGGCGAGGCGCTCTTCAACTTGGAACTCGGTTCGGGCGCGTACAGCTGCGCTCGTTGTCATACGCCAGGTTGGAGTTGGGGCGACCCGGGTGAACCCGGTTCTGGCGCACTTGGCTGGAACCTGACCGGCGGAGCGACCAACTCGCACTTCGCCACCGAGCAGGAAATGATCGACTTCATCAAGGCCGGTTCGGTGTACGGCGCGAAGTATGGCGTTCAGGGCCAAGGCAGCGGACGCATGCCCGGATACGGAAGCACTCTCACCGACGATCAGATCCGCGCGATCGTGAACTATGTACGGAGTGAATTGTGAACGCGATTCTGAGCATTGGCTGGGAGCCTGAACTCCGAGGTCTTCTTACCGTCATCATCGGAGCCGTGGCGTTGTGCGGCAGCGTGTACATGCTTCTTGCGACGAACATGGGTATCCGTCTCGGATTCCTGGTTGCGTTCGCCGGCCTCTTCGGCTGGATGGCCACCATGGGTGCCATCTGGTGGGCCTACGGCATCGGTCTCAATGGCCGGGCTCCTACATGGGAACCCTCGGCGCCGTTCTCGGTGGTTCGTGAAGGGCCGCGCCTGCTCGACGCCGAGGTGCTCGATGCACCGGTGATCGTGGATGGCGGAGCCTCGTACTCCGAACTGGCCGCTGCGACGCAACAGGCGTTGGTGTCCGAGGGCTGGAACAAGTTGCCCGAGGACGATCAAGGACGTGGTCAGGCCGTGGCGGCCGCCGACGAAATCGTGCAGATCGAAGCCGAGTTGTACGCCGCTGGTGAGTATCAGGCCGTCGACGTGTACACCCGCGGTGGAGAGCGTTGGCCGAAGATCGGCGACAAGATCGATTTCCTCGCCTTCTTCCACAAACCTCATTACGCCGTGGTCGAGATCGCGCCGGTGATCCCGCAACGCGTCGAACCCGGTCGTGCTCCGGCTCGCCCTGTCATCGATGAATCGCAACCCCATCAGTACGTGGTGATGTTGCGCGACCTCGGCACCAAGCGTCAGCCGGCGGCCTTCATCACGATCGGATCCACGATCATCTTCCTCGTCTGCTGTTGGATGCTCCATCGCCGTGATCGCATCCTCACCCGTCACGTGTCGGGTGACCTCGTTCCGGCTCGGAGCTGACCGATGGGGCAGTACCTTCCGGTCGTTGCACTCACGGTGCTGGGGGTCCTGTTCGGCGCTCTCAGTTTCGTCGCCTCACGACTTCTCGCCCCGCGCCGCCCGTCGGTGGCCAAGGAAGCTCCTTACGAATGCGGCATCGTGCCGAGTCGTGAGCCACCCGAGCGTTTCCCGGTCAGCTTCTACACAGTGGCGATGCTCTTCGTCATGTTCGACATCGAGATCGTCTTTTTGTATCCCTACGCCGTCAGCCACGGCGAACTCGGCGTCTTCGGCTTCTGGGCGATGTTCGTCTTCTGCGCAGTGTTCTTTTTGGCGTTCGTGTACGAAGTGGCGAGCGGGACCCTCGACTGGGGACCCATCACGAAATCGCGGCGCCTCACCGATGGGGTGAGTGCCGAACGCACGTCGACATCGACCATTCGTCGAGTCGGCCTCGAGGGTCGCGTCGACGCCGATCAGGCAGCTTGATCGCTGGAGGTTCATGATGAGTGTGATTCGCAACGTTCTCGACGACGGTCTCGGTGGCATCCAGCACAACTTCCTCACCGGCAAGATCGAAGACCTCGTCAAATGGTCGCGTAGCCGTTCGAGCTGGGGCGCGACTTTCGGACTTGCGTGCTGCGCCATCGAAATGATGGGTACCGGAGGAGCGCATTACGACATCGCTCGATTCGGAATGGAAGTGTTTCGCGCCTCGCCTCGTCAGGCCGACATCCTCATCGTGGCCGGACGAGTGAGCCAGAAGATGGCTCCGGTTCTACGCCAGGTGTACGACCAGATGATGGAACCCAAATGGGTGATCTCGATGGGAGTGTGCGCCTCGAGCGGCGGCATGTTCAACAACTACGCCATCGTCCAAGGTGTCGATCAGGTCGTGCCGGTCGACGTGTACGCACCGGGATGCCCTCCCACCCCCGAGACTCTGATTCACGCCATCGAGACCTTGCACCAGAAGATCGAAGACGGGGAACTCATGCGGCGTCGTCGCGAGACCGGTGCTGGTGCCGAGATCCACGTCACCGAGATCGCGGCCGAGAACTCGCCGGTCACGTTGGGAGCCACGCGCGGAGGTGTCACGGTATGACCGACATGTCCGCAACACCCGACGACGAGTCGTTGTTCGGGGCGCCTGTCTCGTATTCGCGTGGCCAGAAGGTCGTGCATCCCTCTCGTGAGCAGTACGTCGCCGTCCTGAAGCAGGCGATCGATGCTGGCTACACGATGTGCAGCGACCTCACTGCGGTCGACTACCTCACCCATCCGGGACGAGAACTCCCGTCGGGAATTGCCGCCGAGCGATTCGAAGTCGTGCTCAATTTGGTGTCGATCACCGAGCGCACTCGTCTGCGAGTGCGGGTCCAGGTGCCCGAAGCCGATGCGACGATCGCCTCGTGTTTCGACTTGTGGCCCGGGACCGAAGCGATGGAGCGCGAAGTGTTCGACATGTTCGGTGTTCGATTCGACGGACATCCCGATCTCACGAGAATCCTCATGCCCGAGGACTGGGAAGGCCACCCGTTGCGCAAGGACTATGCGATCGGCCGGATCCCGGTGCAATTCAAGGGAGCCAACTCGTGACCGCCGTCGAGAACGTTCGTCAGACGAGTGAAGGCGCACAGGAAATGCGCCCCCGGAGCGAACTCGGCGCCAAAGAATTGATGCGTGAAGTTGGGTCCGTCTTGCGTATGAGCGAAGCCGAAGCGGCACAGCTCGGTCAGATGCCGACCGACGACGAAGACCAGACGATGATCATCAACATGGGGCCGCAGCATCCGAGCACCCACGGTGTGCTGCGTCTCATGCTCGAATTGCAAGGCGAGACCGTTCTGCGCTGCAAGCCAGTGATCGGCTACCTGCACACCGGTATGGAGAAGACCGGGGAAGATCTCACGTTCCTGCAAGGAGGCACCAACGTCACCCGCATGGACTACCTGAGTCCCTTCAACAACGAACTCGTCTTCTCCATGGCCACCGAGAAGTTGCTCGGAATCGACGGCGACGTCCCCGAGCGGGCGGTCTGGATGCGCATGTTGCTCTCGGAGATGAACCGCATGAGCAGTCACCTGCTCTTCCTTGCCACCAACGGCATGGACCTCGGTGCCGTATCGATGATGCTGTACGGGTGGCGTGAACGCGAGGAAGTTCTTCGTTTCTTCCAGAAGGTGACCGGACTGCGGATGAATCACAACTTCATTCGCCCAGGAGGTCTGGCTGCTGACCTGCCGCCAGGTTGGCGAGATGACGTCCTGTCGATTCTCGAGATGCTGCCCCCTCGTCTCGAGGAGTACGACATATTGATGACCGACCAGCCCATTTGGCGCGAGCGTCTCCAAGGGGTGGGTGTCATCACCGCCGAGGAAGCGCTGGCTCTCGGCACGAGTGGTCCGATTCTGCGCTCGACCGGGGTGCCGTTCGATCTTCGTCGCGACATGCCCTATTTGCATTACGACGAACTTGAGTTCGACGTGATCGTCGGATCGTACGGTGACGCCTTCGATCGTTACGCCATTCGACTGAACGAGATCCGAGAGTCGATCAAGATCGTCTACCAGATCCTCGATCGCATGCCCTCAGGTGACTATCGCATTCAGAACAAGAAGGTCACGCCGCCGCCGCGAGCGCGTATCGACGAGTCGATGGAGGCTTTGATCCATCACTTCAAGATCTTCACCGAAGGATTCAAGGTGCCCGAGGGCGAGGTGTACGTCGGAATCGAGAGCCCCCGCGGTGAGATCGGTTGCTACATCGTGAGCGATGGAGGGCCGAAGCCGTATCGAATTCACATGCGGGCACCGAGTTTCGTGAACATTCAGGCTCTGCCCCACATGATGCGCGGCGGCCTCGTGGCCGATGCGGTCGCCGTCATCTCGTCGGTCGACCCCGTTCTAGGAGACGTCGATCGCTGATGGCACGCCTCACTGAAGACAACGTCCGTCTGGCGCGCGAGATCGTCGCCCGCTACCCGCGTCCGCGCTCGGCCACCATTCCGTTGTTGCACCTCGCGCAGCAACAAGACGGCTACGTCACCAACGATGCCATGGCGCACATCGGAGAATTGGTCGGTGCAACGTCGGCCGAGGTGTTCGGAACGGCGTCGTTCTACGAGATGTTCAAGTTCGAGCCTGTGGGCAAGTACCTCGTGAACATCTGCGGGACCATGTCGTGTGCACTCATGGGAGCCGAAGAACTCATTCACCATGCCGAGCATCGACTCGGGGTGAAGCTCGGGGGCACCACTCCCGACGGCAACTTCACACTCGAGCGGGCCGAGTGTCAGGCCGCATGTACCGAGGCACCCTGTCTGCAGGTGAACTATCGGTATCGCTACCGCGTGACAACCGAAGAATTCGATGCGCTGATCGACGATCTGGCCGCCGGTCGCCTCGACAGTGAGATCCCGGCGCATGGAACCGTGGCCCGCGTTCGTCAGCGGATCACGTCTGACCGCGTCGTCGGAGCGGTCCCACCCGAAGACGTCGTCGACGCGCCTGAATGGCTGGACGGAAAGGCGGCATTGTGAGCGCGCAGGGAAGTTACGCACACGCCCCCGGATTCTTCACCGGCGATCGTCCGAAGATCGTGACATCGCGCTTCGAATTCGATGACTCTCACACTCTCGAGCGGTATCTCGCCACCGGTGGATACGAGGGACTTCGTGCGACGCTGAAGCGACCGGCCGCTGAGGTCCACGAAGACGTCAAGAGTGCGACCGTTCTCGGTCGTGGGGGAGCCGGGTTCCCGGCCGGAACCAAGTGGGGACTCACCCCGCAAGGCGTGTTCCCGCGTTATCTCGTGGTCAACGGCGACGAGAGCGAACCAGGTACCTACAAGGACCGACTTCTCATGGAGCGGGATCCTCACCAGCTGATCGAGGGTTGTCTGATCGCTTGTTACGCCGCCGGACTTTCCCAGTG
>Ga0181580_10001211_pt1 | contig 20351 bp, 22 predicted proteins | sample 071ome_23_FD_132413 | JGI IMG/M metagenome (GOLD analysis project Ga0181580, IMG submission 132413) | Coastal salt marsh microbial communities from the Groves Creek Marsh, Skidaway Island, Georgia - 071403BT metaG (megahit assembly) | ecosystem: Environmental > Aquatic > Marine > Intertidal... | reverse complement strand
TGAAGCAAAAGATCGTCACCGGTTTTTTTCTGTTTTTTTGTCTCATTTTAAAAGCACAATCTGAAAATGCTACGGCAAAATTTCAGCAAGAAGAGCAAATCACAGACAGTATACTTGTAGATACCAAACACATTCGATTGGGGGTCAAATTGGGCGTTCCAAATATTGCAAGTGGTAGTTTAGAAATTGTATTACCTTTTTTAAACAACCATTGGGCACTCTATGGTGACTACAGCAAGTTTAAAATAAAACCAGAAGATGACGTTCAAACCCGTATCAATTATTGGGAATATGGAGTCAATTATTACGTCAAGGATCGGGCTAATGGGTTTTATTTTTCTGCTGGTCAATCCAATCTAGACACCCAATTGGATTTTGAAAACCGTACCCTTAATAACGGCCAGAAAGGATCAGGAACAGCAAGGATCACCCTCGCCACCCAAAACCTAAAGCTTGGAATTAAATCCAAAGGGGCCCTCTATTTTCGATTCGAAATCGGATATGGTTTTGGCACGTTTCCCGACGAGGTGACTTTTGTAGCAACAACTGCGAATGGTCAACAAGAATCCATTACAGAGCCAATTCCTGATCTTCCTGGAGTAGGAGACCAAGGTATTTTAATCGGAAACTTTGGTTTTGGGATTTCGTTCTAAATTCATCAAAAAGAAAAAGCCTTTCAAAACGAAAGGCTTTTTTTATGGGGTGGAAGACCGGTTTCGAACCGGCGACCTCTAGAACCACAATCTAGCGCTCTAACCAGCTGAGCTACAACCACCATTTAGGAAGGCAAAATTAAGCGTTTTAATTTTTGATGCAAAACTTTCTTAAGGAATTTATTGTCCCAAAATTCGCTACAACCAATCGGTCAACATCCCGATGCCCAAAGGTTGTCTTGTCGTAAAACCCTCGCCAGCTTCACGTCCAATAAGTCGTCCCAAGTTTTCAGCTCGATAGCTGACACTATCGATAAAATTTTTACTGCTTATCGGCGTGTTTGCATCGGTAGAATCGGGATCATAAAATTGACTGGAATATGCTTTAACTGCAGCCAATTTTGTGTCGAGAAATCCGCTTATATCAACAATAAAATGTGGGGTGATATCATACCATTGAATATAGTGAAACACATATCTCGGACGCCAGGGAAGTTGGTTTTGGCCAGAGGAATCTATAGTTTCAATTTTTTCCAAACCACTCAAAAAACAAGCGTCATGTACCAGATCGCTTGCCCGACCGTGGTCGATATGCCGATCGGTCTGTGCATTACACAAAACGACATCCGGACGATAGGTTCTAATTTTTTGAATCAAAGCTTTTTGATGGGCTTCATCATTTTGAAAAAAACCATCTCGGAAGCCCATATTTTCACGTGTTTCGATTCCTAAGAGTGCTGCAGCTGTAGCTGCCTCCTCTAATCGTAGGGGTGCCGAACCACGCGTGCCTAACTCGCCCTGTGTCAAATCAATGGCCACTACTTTTTTGCCAGCACTGATTGCCTTAGCCAATGTGCCCGCACAGCCAAGTTCGATATCGTCGGGGTGCGCACCAATGGCCAATATATCTGTGGTCTTCATGAAGCAGTATAAATTGCGTGTTCTAAATCAGAAATCAAATCTGATACAGCCTCAATCCCCGTTGAAAAACGGATTAGCTGCGGTGAAATTCCTTGTGACAGTCGTTCTTCTTCGGTCAATAGCGCATGCGATGTCAGTCGTGGGGACAGCGCCGTACTTTCTACACCTGCTAAACTCATCACGGGTTTGATCAATTGTAGGTTTTCTAGAAAGCATTCGACTGATTTTTCTTTTTTTAAAGTAAAAGAAAGCATGCCTCCAAAACCTTTCATTTGCTGTGTGGCCAAATGATGATCGGGATGGTTCTTTAGACCTGGATAATACACAGCGTCAATATCTTGGTGGGCCTCAAGCCATTGGGCAATTTGTTGGGCATTTTCGTTTTGGGCTGTCACACGAAGTGCAAGGGTCTTGATGCTGCGTTCCAACATCCATGCAGCGAATTCGCTCATATTTCCGCCCAAATTTTTCGCACTATCAAACACACGTTCAATATTGGCTTTGCTGCTTACTACAATTCCTCCACTGATGTCAGAATGTCCTCCAAGGTACTTGGTCGCAGAATGCAAAACGATATCAATGCCAAAAGCCGTTGGATTTTGATTGACCGGACTGGCAAAGGTGTTGTCAATCATGGTCCATAACCCGTTTGCTTGTGCTAGTGATGCGATGGCTTTTAGATCCACTAATTTGAGTAGCGGGTTGCTTGGTGTTTCGATGTAAATCCCTTTGGTATTGGGTTGAATGGCTTTTTCAAAATCACCCGTTGATAAGCCTTCGGTAAACGTAAATGCAATGCCGTATTTTGGAAATTCTGTCTTGACAAAGTTTCGAGTTCCGCCATACAGGTCGTTTTGAAGCACGACATGGTCGCCTTGAGACAAAAAGCTCATCAAAGCAGTACTGATTGCAGCCATGCCCGAGCTAAAAACAAGTCCAGATTCTGCCAACTCAAGAGCCGCTACTTTTTGAGCCACAGCTTCGAGGTTGGGGGTGTTAAAGTAGCGGGGATATCTTTTTTTTTCGACACCCTCAAATGCATAGTTGGTAGCCATATACAATGGCGAGACGCCACTTTCGTATTGGGTGTCCTCAAGCTGCCCTTCGTGCACACATTGGGTGTTGAAATGTTTTTTAGCCATTATTTTTCGGTAATCCAATTGATAATTTCGTCGTCATCAGGAGCGGTTCTTGGTGCGATTACTTTCTCGAGTTTTCCGGATGGGCCAATTAGGTATTTTTGAAAATTCCAGGTCACCTTAGAGTCAATTACGCCGTTTTGAGTTGCAGTGGTTAAAAATTTATAAACCGGATGCATGCCCTTGCCCTTCACCGTGATTTTGGACATCATAGGAAAAGTAACGCCATAATTTTTTTCACAAAAGGCGGCAATTTCTTCATTGGTTCCAGGTTCTTGACTCAAAAAATCATTTGCAGGAAAGCCTATGATTACAAAATCATCACTTCCATAGGTGTCATAAATTGCCTGAAGCTCTTTGTATTGGGGTGTAAGCCCACACTTAGACGCTGTGTTTACAATCATGATTTTTTTTCCTTGTAGGGTATTGAAGTCAAAAATATTGCCTTCTATGTCTTCGACTTTAAATTGGTAAATGGTTTGTTCCATAGCATTGTTTTGTGCTCCCAGCTGTAATGATAACAACAGAATAAGAGCCATTAATAATCTTTTCATTTTTCACATTTTTTGATGTTGCAAAATACGACTTTTCGATCAAAAACCCTCTTATTCGATTGTAGCGGATAAGCCGGCTTCGTGAAGCAATATACATCGGGGTTCCAAGTAGGCATAGCTGCCCGACTTGACCGTACATTTGCCCTTGAAATGTACCAAATAAGCGCATTGCTCGGCTTGCTCTGCGGTATGATCACAAACGGCAATTAGCGTCCGAATCACATGGTCAAAAGTATTCACATCATCGTTGTATAAAATCAGTTCGTGCTCCTTGTCTGAGAGAACTGCTTCTCGTATTTCGGGGGTTTCTTCCGTAGAAACTTCTTCTAGGGTTGGTATAAAAATTTGGCTGCGACCCATTTGTTGTTTTCTTTATAATTATCAAAAACTAAACCATTTTCAGAAGCCACCTTTTGGATCAGCGGTAAATCTTCTTGATAAAAACCACTTAAAAAAAGTTGTCCGTCAACGGCCATAGATTGGACATATTTTGGAAGGTCTTCAACCAAAATATTTCGATTGATGTTGGCCAAAATAATATCATACCGGCCTGAGATATCAACCGCTGTCCCTTGATGAGCAGTGATCTTGGTGCAGGCGTTGAGAAGGGTGTTTTCTTGACAATTTTCATAGCACCAAGGATCGATATCAATTGCATCAATTTTGACAGCCCCTCTTTTTTCGGCAAGAATTGCCAAAACCCCTGTTCCAGAACCCATATCCAAAACGTTTAGCGCTTCGCAATTGGTTTCCATAAGATACGCGAGCATCATAGAAGTGGTTTCGTGGTGCCCGGTCCCAAAACTCATTTTTGGGTTGATGACGATCTCGTATGCTTTGTGTTCACTTTTATGAAATGGGGCTCGCACAAGGCAATCTGTTCCAACATAGACTTTTTGGAAATCGCGTTCCCAGATGGCATTCCAATTTTCGGGTTCAATACGATTATAGGTATAACGAATCTCAAAATCGGGATGATTAAGGATGGATACATCCTCAAGGATGGGTGGATCATTTGAAGTAATGGGGATGTAGGCTTGAAGACCGGCTTCTGTTTCTTCAAAACTTTCAAAACCAAGTGTTGCCAACTCTGCAATCAAAATTTCACGAGCAGGCTCCAAGGGTGTGATTTCAAAAATAAAAGCGTGATATGGAAGTGCCATTATATTGCTTTTGCAATGGCCAAAAAGTCTTCTGCTTTGAGTGCAGCACCGCCAATAAGCCCGCCATCTACATCTTTTTGTTGAAAAATATCTGCGGCATTTGAAGGTTTGACACTGCCTCCGTATAAAATAGAAACGGTGTTTGCGACTTGTGCACCGTATTTGGACGCAATTACTTGGCGGATATAAGCGTGCATTTCTTGGGCTTGCTCGGGGGATGCTGTTTCTCCAGTCCCAATGGCCCAAACAGGTTCATAGGCCAATATAATTTTTTTCCATGCAGCAGCTTCTAAGCCAAAAAGAGCTTCTTCTAATTGTTGCTTTACGGTCTCGAAATGTTTGCCCTCTTTACGCTCACTAAGAACCTCGCCAAAACAAAAGATCACGTCCATGTCATAGTCCAGAGCGGTTTGCACTTTTTCGGCTAGCGCATGGTTGGTTTCATTAAAATAGGTGCGGCGCTCAGAGTGACCCAAAATTACGGTACGTACATTGATACTCTGCAACATAGGCGCTGCGATTTCTCCTGTAAAAGCTCCTGATATTGCTTGATGCATGTTTTGAGCAGCGACTTCGAGCTTAGAGCCTTTGGTCAAGGCCACACTCTGTTCCAAATGGGTAAAAGGTGGCGCAATAATTAAGCGACCGTTGGTGTTTTGCAAGTTTTCTTCGAGTTGCTCAATTAAAATGGCGGTAGCCTTTTTATCGTTATTCATTTTCCAGTTGCCTGCAATGATCTTGGTTCTCATAAGGTATTTTAAATTATTTTATTTGTGGATCTAAAAGGGTGTAAAGATAGTCTACAAAAATGTTTATTGCTATAAATAATGAGGCGATCGTCGTGACTGCGCCCATGATAACAGGAATGTCTAAGGTGTTGAGGGCATCTACAATTTCTTTGCCCAAACCCTTCCAACCAAAAATATATTCTACAAAAACAGCACCCGCCAGCAAGGATGCAAACCAACCAGAAACAGCAGTCACTACTGGATTTAATGCATTTTTGAGTGCGTGCCGCGAAATAATCGCTGCCATAGAAAGACCCTTTGCTTTGGCCGTACGAATATAATCTTGCGACAACACCTCCAACAAACTACTTCGCATGAGTTGAATAATAATTGCCAAGGGTCGGATTCCTAAAACAAAAGCAGGGAGTATTAGATTTTTAAGGTTTAGTGCGCGGTATTCGCCAAAGTCATCTACTTCATAAAGGCTGCCTGTCATGTTGAGGCCCGTGTACTGATGCCATACATAACCAAAAAGCCAAGAAAATAATATGGCACTAAAAAAAGAAGGAACGCTCATTCCCAATGTGCTAAAAAATTGGAGCAACCGATCCTGCCACCGATCTTTGTAAAGTGTCGCAACAATACCCAATCCGATTCCCAGAGCTATCGCGATACAAATGGAGGCTAGCGCCAACACAAACGTATTGGGCAGCGCCTCACCGATGATTGTTCCAACGGTTTTTCCTCGTTTTTGATAGGAGGTTCTCAAATAAGGTTTTTTTATCACCAATTGATAGGCGGTAGTCGAAAACAGGACAATACCCCCATACTTTTCTTTGGAGTAGTACGAAAAATCTTCGCCCTGTGAGCTGTGAATCGATACGGGAGATAAGTCGTTGAGGTAAAGGGCATATTGTTTTGCTATGGGCAAATCAAATCCAAACTTTTTTTTTAGCGCATTAAGCTGGACCGAATTTTCTTGTTGATCCATCATCATTTGAGCAGGATCGCCCGGTAACACAGTGAAGAGAAAAAAAATGACGGTTACGACTCCAAAAAGTGTCCAAAAAGCATTGATCAATTTTGGGAGTACCCTCATTTAGAATTTTCGGTATTTAAATGAATCAAAGCAAAAACCGCATAATTGATCATGTCTTGATAATTGGCAGCAATCCCCTCACTAACCAAAGTTTTACCTTGATTATCTTCAATTTGCTTAACCCGCAAAAGTTTTTGAAGTATCAGATCCGTTAAAGAACTCACACGCATCTCCCGCCATGCCTCTCCATAATCATGGTTTTTGTCTTGCATCAGTTGAAAGGTAATGTCTACCTGATTTTGATAGAGTGCAACAGCGGATGCTGCATCAAGATCAGGTTGGTCAGCAATTCCTTTTTCTATCTGTATCAACGCCATAACACAATAGTTTATGATGCCCATAAATTCGGGTACTTGACCTTCGTCTATACGATGCTCTTTGTTGGTTTGCAAGCCTCTTATTCGTTGTGCTTTGATAAAAATTTGATCGGTAAGCGATGGTAATCTCAGTATCCTCCATGCACAACCATAATCATGCATTTTTTTGGAAAAAAGGGCCTTACATTGATCGATAATCAGATGGTATGCTTCGGCGGTGTTTTCCATAAATAAGTATATTTTAGCGTAAATTTCGGTAATTTTTTTGTTGATCCCCAAGCCGCCCGATATAAATCTGTACAATAGTTATGAAGATCCGTTGCAAAGACCAACTTGTTGACCTGAGTATCCCAAAAATAGTTGGAATTCTAAACCTCACCCCAGATTCGTTTTATGACGGAGGGCGATACAATTCTCATGATCGTGCTTTGAAGCACGTTGAGAAGATGTTACTGGAAGGTGCAGATTTTATCGATGTTGGTGCCACCAGCACACGGCCTGGAGCAGCAATCAATGACGCCAAAACTGAAGAAGACAATCTTTTTCCTTTTTTAGAGTTGTTGACAAAACATTTTCCGGAGGCCAAATTTAGTATAGACACCTATCACAGCAGTGTCGCCGAAGGATGCATTTTACGTGGTGCCGTCCTGATCAATGACATTTCTGGGGGACGGATGGACCCATTGATGTTTGAAACCGTGGGTAAATATAAAGTCCCTTATGTGCTCACACACATTCAAGGTACTCCAGCAGATATGCAATCCAACCCTTCGTACAATCATGCTACTGAAGAAGTACAGTTCTATTTTTCTAAAAAAATTAACGATGCATCCGAGGCGGGAATAGACGACATCATCATAGACCCCGGTTTTGGTTTTGGAAAAACACTCGAACACAATTATGAACTGCTCCAAAATCTAGCACTATTTCACACCCATTCTTGTCCCGTTATGGTTGGTGTTTCACGGAAGTCGATGATCTATAAATTATTGGGCAATACACCCTTAGAAGCACTCAACGGAAGTACCGTTCTTCATACGGTAGCCCTTCTCAAAGGCGCACATTTTCTTCGTGTACACGATGTCAAAATGGCTAAAGAATGCGTCTTGTTGTTGCAAGCACTGCAATAGTTTGTTATTTTTAACAAAAAATCAACCCTTGGAGGCTTTAGATTTTCTCAATGTTTCTTTCGTAGATGTTATTGACATTGTATTGGTTGCACTCTTGCTTTACTCACTCTACCGCCTGGTTCGTGGTACTGTTGCAATCAATATTTTTATCGGTATCGTTATCATTTACTTGATTTGGAAACTTACAGATGCCCTCAAAATGGATGTGTTGAGCAACATTTTGGGCAAATTTATCAGTGTTGGATTTTTTGCTTTGATTGTGGTTTTTCAACAAGAAATTAGAAAATTTTTGTTGTTAATTGGCTCCACCAATTTTACTAACAGACGAAACGTGATTCGCTATTTTAAGTTTCTTAACCTAAAAAAGGACGCAACTCAAATCGATATTGTAAATCTCCTAGACTCCTGCGAGCGTATGGCAAAATCAAAGACGGGAGCTATTATCGTTATTGAGCGTTCTAACAGTTTAGACTTTTTACACCATACGGGACAAAAAACCCGCATTCTGCTCGACAACACCATTTTAGAAACCATTTTCTTTAAAAACAGCCCCCTTCATGACGGTGCCGTGGTGATCAAAGAAAATAATATTGTAGCAACGCGTGTAATTCTTCCGGTGTCAGAAAACAAAAAAATTCCTGCACAATTTGGGCTGCGTCATCGAGCGGCATTGGGTATCAGCGAAAAAACCGACGCATTGGTATTGGTGATTTCTGAACAAAGCGGCGAAATCTCACTGGTCAAAGACGGTGCGTTTGTACCCTACAAAAACTTGGATGATCTAAGGCATCTATTGACAGAAGATCTTTCTGCTTAAAGCGCCTGTTTGGTAAGCTGCTCTTGTTCTAAAAACTGTACTTGATGCAGTTTTGCATACACCCCATTTTTTATTTTAAGAAGGGATTTATGATCTCCCATTTCTACAACTTTACCTTGATCCATGACAAGGATGCGGTCGGCATTTTTGATCGTTGCCAATCGATGGGCAATGATGAGTGAGGTTTTGCCTTTGGTGATTTTTTCAGTCGCTTTTTGAATCAATTCTTCAGAATACGAATCGATCGATGAAGTGGCCTCGTCCAGTACTAAAATGCTCGGATTGGAAATGTAGGCTCTTAAAAAAGCAATGAGTTGGCGTTGTCCCGCAGAAAGCATCACACCGCGTTCTTTTACGTTATAGTGATAGCCTTCGGGCAGGGAACTTATAAACTCATGAACCCCAATGGCTTTTGCAGCCTCAATGACTGTTGCTTCTGAAATTGCATCATTGTTGAGGGTTATGTTATTTAGTATCGTATCGGCAAAAAGAAATACGTCTTGTAAAACCACGCCCACATGCTTGCGCAATTCTTGCAGTTTGAGCGCTCTAAGGTCGTAATCGTCTATCTTGATGTTCCCTTTTTCCCATTCATAAAATCGGGACAGCAGATTGATTATGGTCGATTTTCCGGCGCCTGTAGCTCCTACAATGGCGACGGTCTCACCTGGCTGAATGGTAAAAGAGATGCCGTGCAAAATTTCTTGGTCTGGCAAGTATGAAAAGTGAACGTGATCAAAGGTGATGGTACCTTTGATGGTTAGATTGGTTAAGGTCCCTTGGTCCTCAATTTGTGCTTCGGTTTCTAAAATTCCAAAGATGCGCTCTGCAGCTACCATACCCATCTGCAGGGTGTTGAATTTATCCGCAATTTGTCGCAACGGTCGGTAAAGCATTTGTGCCATTTGAATGAACAAGAAAATTTCACCCAATGTAATGCTGCCATCACTAATGACACGTAATCCGCCATACCAAACCAACAATCCAATGGTTACTGAAGAGGTGATTTCTGCAACTGGAAAAAATATTGAGTTATACCATACCGTTTTGAGCCAGGCTTTTTCATGCTTTTTATTGATGGCTACAAAAGCCTCGTACTCGGTTTTTTCACGATGAAAAAGCTGTACAATTTTGATCCCACTAATGCGCTCTTGGACAAAACTATTGAGGTTAGCCACCTGCAACCGTACTTCTTCAAAGGCATGTTTCATTGACTTTTGAAACAAGCGCGTTGCATATACGATAACCGGTAAAATAGAAAATACAATCAGTGACAATTGCCAATTGATCACCAACATGACCACTACGACCAATCCCATTTTGAGCAAATCTGCAATAATCATAAAAAGTCCTTGTGAGAAAATGCTCGCAATTGTTTCTATGTCATTGACTGCTCGTGTTACCAAACGCCCAACAGCAGCTTTATCAAAGTAAGCCATTTTGAAACGGATGATTTTTTGGTACAAAACCACCCGAAGATCTTTAATGACTTTTTGACCCAACCAATTGGCATAATAGACAAATAAAAACTGAAAGATTACTTCAAAGACCAAAGCACCCAACATCAGGCCCGTGAAAAATACAATCCCTTCATAATCTTTTAATCGGATATAGTCATCTACGACTACCTTCAAAAGATAGGGTGTTAGGGTTGAAAAACCTGATAAAAGAATGGCGGCCACGATTACAAAATAATACGTGGTTTTATAGGGAGTTACAAACCCCAATAGCTTTTTATATAGGGTTCTGTCAAATATTTTGCCGCTTACTTTAGCCATCTACAAATATCTTTTGTGGGTAGGTTATTTCTGTTAGGTATAATCCTTGAGCAGGAACCGAGTACCCAGCTTCACTTCGGTTTTTTGAGGCTATAATTGCTTCCAATTGCTCAACGGTTTTTTTTCCTTGTCCAATTTCTAAAAGGGTGCCCACTATGGCTCGTACCATGTTTCTAAGAAAGCGATTGGCAGATATCGTAAAAACCAATCCCCGTTCGGTAGGCTTCCAATGTGCAGCTGTTATTTCACAAATATAGGTTTTGACATCGGTTTTGCTTTTAGAAAAACATTCAAAATCACGATGCTTCATCAATACATCGCAGGCCATATGCATACGATCCAAATCGAGCGCTGCGCCAAATTTGTAACTGCCGTGGGCATCAAAAGGATCTTTTTCAAAACTTATATGGTACTCATAGGTGCGTTGCAACGCATCAAAACGCGCATGTGCGCTATCGATGACCAAACGAATGGAACGAATGGCTATGGTGTTGGGCAAAAACTGATTGAGCTGATAGCACAATTGTTCACAATCTTCAATTTTTGTATCCCAATCAAAGTGTGCAAACATTTTTTGAGCATGAACCCCAGTGTCTGTCCTTCCAGCTCCTAGAACATCAATTGGTGTTCGCATAAGAGTTGACAAAGCTTCTTCTAGGGTTTGTTGGACACTCGGCGCATTGGGCTGTCTTTGCCAACCGTTAAAATCTTTTCCATTATAGGCCAATTCTATAAAATAGCGCACTCCAAATTTTTTGTCAAATATATTGTTTATTCTACGATTTGACGCCGTTGATTGTTTAGTGTGTTCACCAACAAGTGGGCTTCTCGCTTATTTTCTGTAAAAAAAATCAGATGGGGTTCTTCTTTCATTTTGACCCCTACTGCATAGGGCCTTCGCAGCATGAACAGTAATAGCAATAGTGCAAAACCGAAAGTGTTAAAAAGCCATGCCCCAAAGACAATACTCCTATTAGAAAGAGAAACAAAAAGTTAGTGGTAAGCATAACGACCAACAAAATAAACTTAAACCCAAAATAACGTTTTAAAAAAACGCTGTGGATATCTTCATAGTATATTTTAACAGAGGGATTGCTTGATGACACTTGATACGAAAGATAAAGACGGTGTAAAGCTACTTCCGAAGTCGTTTTGTACGTAGATTGAAAAAGTGTTTGAACTGAGTTGGACACCATTGGAGGTTAATTAGGTAAATTTGGTCTTACAAAGATATAAAATTGAAAAAAATCGTACTTCTCTCAGACTCGCACGGTTATTTGGACCAAGCGATAGAAAACCATTTGGCATGGGCAGACGAAGTTTGGCATGCTGGAGATATAGGCTCCACAACGGTAAGTGATCGGATCAAAGCCCTTAAGCCCCTAAGGGCGGTCTACGGCAATATAGACGGCCACCAACTGCGTGTAGAATTTAGTGAAAATGAGATTTTTGAATGTGAAGGGGTCCATGTACTAATGACGCATATCGGAGGCTATCCAAAAAAATACAACCCACGTGTTCGTGAATTGATTCGCAAACACCGGCCTCAACTCTACATATGTGGGCACTCACATATTTTGAAAGTAATTTATGATAAGGACCTCGACTTGTTGCACCTCAACCCCGGTGCCGTTGGCAGATCGGGTTTTCACAAAATCAGAACCCTGCTACGCTTTTGCCTAACAGCGGGTAAAATAGAAAATTTGGAAGTTGTAGAATTAGGGCCTAGAAGCTCAACCTAGCGAATCCGATCCACCGATCGAATCAGCGCCTCATCTTTTTGGATCCCCCTTTGAGCAGCAAAAGACAATCCAAATCCTAGTATGGGAAGCACCAATAATGGATAATGCAAGTCCATACGCATTTGACCATAAAAAATTTCTAACAACACATAAACGGCCCACAAAAGTTTGAGGCCCAAATGGAAATGGTTGAGTTTCAATTGCAGGATTCTTCTTTTGAATAAGAAGATCAAAACAACGTCAAAAAACAGCCCCACACCCAACAGGGTATCAAAGAAAAGGGAGGGCGCTACTTGAATCCATTGAAATTGCTCCGGCGTCGAAACTGTAAAAAAAGTAAGGCCTAGTAAAATAAAGTCAATGAACCAGTATAAGGTTTGTTTTCGTTGTATCATATTTTCACAAAAATAAACGATTTAAAAGATAGCATTATTAAAAAAAGTTGTATAATTGCTTGAAACTACTTCAAACAGCGGCCGCAGCCGCACAAATAAGCCCACTTTATTTTTTTACAAATACATTATGTACGAAATAGCTGCATTAAAAAGCAAGAAATTACCTGAACTTCAGGAAATCGCCAAATCCATTGGTGTCAAACGAATTACAGGTCTTAAGAAAATTGATCTTATTTATCAAATAATCGATCATGTATCAGCCAATCCGGCTGCCCTAAATGAGTCACCTAAGCAACCAAAGAATGACCAAGATACTGACATACATGAAAATGAATCGAAAGAACCTTTAAAAAAACCGAATTTTAAAAAACGATCTCAAGAAGATAAAAAAGAGAATACCGAAAATCCTCGAAAACAATTTGAAGATCGTAAGGGATCAAAGAATCAAAACCCCAATAAAAATCAACACAAAAACCAACAAAATCAAAACCCAAATCCCAACAACAACAACAACAACAACAACAATAACAACCCAAATCTAAGAAAGGGCAACAATGGCAACGAACAAAATCACAATCGCGACAACCGCAACCGTTACCGTGAACCCGATTTTGAGTTTGACGGCATCATACATACCGAAGGCGTATTAGAAATAATGCCCGAAGGCTATGGATTTTTGCGCTCCTCAGATTATAACTACCTTTCTTCTCCCGACGATGTATATGTATCACAATCTCAAATACGTCTTTTTGGACTCAAAACAGGAGATACCGTCCTAGGAACCGTTAGACCGCCCAAAGAAGGGGAAAAATATTTTCCACTAATCAAAGTAGATTACATCAACGGTCTTGATCCCAAAGTGGTTAGAGATCGAGTCTCATTTGAGCACCTAACCCCATTATTTCCCCAGGAAAAATTTAAACTTGCCGAAAAACAAAGCACCACTTCTTCTCGAATTATTGATTTGTTTTCTCCCATTGGCAAAGGACAACGTGGCATGATTGTGTCACAACCCAAAACAGGAAAAACCATGCTCCTCAAGGATATTGCTAATGCAATTGCGGCAAATCATCCCGAAGTATATCAATTGATATTGCTCATCGATGAGCGCCCAGAAGAAGTTACCGATATGCAACGCAACGTAGATGGAGAAGTTGTAGCTTCTACTTTTGATGAGCCCGCAGAACGCCATGTAAAAGTGGCCAACATCGTTTTGGAAAAAGCAAAGCGCCTGGTTGAGTGTGGTCATGACGTGGTTATACTGCTCGACTCCATCACCCGTTTGGCACGCGCCTACAACACCGTTCAACCGGCATCAGGTAAAATTTTAAGTGGCGGTGTAGATGCCAACGCCCTACATAAACCCAAACGATTCTTTGGTGCCGCTCGTAATATCGAAGGTGGTGGTTCGTTATCCATCATCGCCACGGCGCTTACAGAAACAGGATCCAAAATGGACGAAGTCATCTTTGAAGAATTTAAAGGAACAGGTAATATGGAGCTGCAATTGGATCGCAGAATTGCCAATAGAAGAATTTTCCCTGCCATTGACTTGGTGTCCTCAAGCACGCGTCGTGATGACTTATTGTTGGACGAAAATACCATTCAGAGAATGTGGATCATGCGCAAGTATCTGGCAGATATGAACCCTGTTGAGGCGATGGAATTTATTAACGACCGTTTTAAACGAACAACATCCAACGAAGAATTTTTAATCTCCATGAATTCTTAGTCGGAAAATTGAGTGCAAATAAAAAAGGGCTTACATCTGTAAGCCCTTTTTTATTTATATAAGTCAAATCCTACAAAGAGGCTACGTGCTTAGCCAACTTAGACTTTAGGTTAGCTGCTTTGTTTGCATGAATAATATTTTTCTTTGCAAGCTTGTCAATCAAAGACACCACAACAGGAAAAAGTTTGGTTGCTTCTTTCTTGTTGGTCAATTCGCGGAGTTTACGAATAGCATTACGAGCCGTTTTGTGTTGAAAACGATTTCTTAAACGCTTCTTTTCGTTAGAACGAATACGCTTGATTGCCGATTTATGATTTGCCATACTACTAATTTTTAGTTGTAGCCCGTAGGGGAATCGAACCCCTCTTTCCAGGATGAAAACCTGGCGTCCTAACCGATAGACGAACGGGCCAGTAAAACGTTTGCAAATTTACATGAAAAAAGGAATAACGCAATTTATATTTTAATAAAAAAACATTCCTGTAGCGCTATAAATTTGCGTGGCAAAAATAAATCTTTTTTGATGGAAAACAAGCGGTGGTGAAATCTTTTTAATATGCCTTGGCAAACAAGACCCTTTTGTTAGACGGTTTTCCTGAAAAAACACATTGGCCCACCTCCTCTTTTGCATCTAGCGGGATGCATCTAATCGTCGCTTTGGTGGCTGCTTTGATAGCTTCTTCTGTGGCTTCGGTACCGTCCCAGTGGGCAGCAATAAAGCCGCCTTTATCTTCCAATACCTTTTTGAAGGTCTCAAAATCGTCCACAGAAGTTACTTTAGCTTCTCGATAGGATAATGCTTTGTCAAATAATTCTTTCTGTATGGTCGCTAATAGATCTGTAATGATTTGACACAGGTCATTTTCAGCAACAAATTGCTTGGTCAAAGTATCTCTCCGGGCCAATTCGACCTGTCCTTTTTCGAGGTCTTTAGGCCCGATTGCTATTCGAAGTGGTACCCCCTTAAGCTCGTATTCGTTGAATTTGAATCCGGGTTTAAAGTTATCACGATTGTCAAATTTGACTCGAATATTTTTTTCTTCGAGTGTTTTTTTGATGCTTTCTGCTTTGGCAGCAACGGTAGCATGCTCTTCTTCTGAACGGTAAATGGGCACAATAACCACTTGATCGGGAGCCAAATTTGGTGGCAAAACCAAGCCATTGTCATCACTATGGGTCATTATCAGCGCACCCATCAGTCGTGTAGAAACGCCCCAAGAAGTGGCCCATACATAGTCTAAAGTCCCTTCTTTGGTAGCGAATTTGACGTCAAAGGCTTTCGCAAAATTTTGACCTAAAAAATGGGATGTCCCGGCCTGTAACGCTTTGCCATCTTGCATCAATGCTTCGATGCAAAAAGTTTCGACTGCACCTGCAAAACGTTCTGATGGGGATTTGAGACCTTGTATGACGGGTATGGCCATAAAATGCTCCACAAAATCTGCATAAACCTGATTCATTTGTCGGGCTTCGGCCAATGCTTCTGCTTGGGTAGCATGAGCGGTATGTCCCTCTTGCCACAAAAACTCAGCAGTTCTAAGAAAAAGTCGGGTTCGCATTTCCCAACGGACAACATTGGCCCATTGGTTGATCAAGATGGGTAAATCACGATAGGACTGAATCCAATTTTTGTAAGTACTCCAAATAATCGCTTCGCTTGTAGGTCGAACCACAAGAGGCTCTTCTAGCTTGGCATCCGGATCGACAATCAGTTCTCCTTTTTTGTCAGGGTTGTTTTTTAGTCGGTAATGGGTTACAACAGCACATTCTTTGGCAAAGCCTTCAGCGTTTTGCTCTTCGGCCTCAAACAAACTTTTGGGAACAAAAAGCGGGAAATACGCATTTTGATGCCCCGTCGCCTTAAACATCTTATCGAGTTCGGCTTGCATTTTTTCCCAAATCGCATACCCATAGGGTTTGATGATCATACAACCTCTTACTGCAGAACTCTCCGCAAGGTCTGCTTTTACTACCAACTCGTTATACCATTTGGAATAATCTGCCGAACGTTTAGTTAAATTTTTTGACATTTTTAGATTTGGCACAACTTTTGCCCTTATGAATATTAGTTGAACTGAATGACAAAACTACTACATTGAAGTGTTGTATTCAAAAAAAATAAAGATTATGAAAAAACTAACACCTACTCCAATTTTTCCTTCAATCTTTTATATTGGAATTGCACTACTCACCTGGAACTGTGGAAGCTATCAAGGAAGTTCATACTATGGCAGTGATGGGATTTATAATTCTTCCTACAGCCAGAGCGAATATCGTACAGCACAGCCTGTATCTGGAGCGCAAAACTATTATAAAAACTATTTTCAAAACCTCTCGGACGATTATACCACGGACGCCGATCAAGAAACTGTTTTTACGGATGTAGATGCGTATACAAGTGTAGAGAACAACCCTAATGACCAACAACCTTGGGGGGCTCAAACTCAGAAAACAGAGATTTATCTTATTGACAATACTCGAAACTTCAATCCCAACTTTGGTTTTGATTGGTATTACAATACTTGGGGATACCCCTATTGGGGATATTATAGTCCGTTTGGATGGTGGAACCGTCCCTATCGTTTTAACAATCCATATTGGGGCTGGAGCTTTTATAGCCCGTTTTACAATCCTTATTTTGACAACTTTTATCGTCCCTACTGGGGTTGGTCGTATTACGGAAACGGCTCTTATAACTCGTTTTATCAACCCTTCAACAGATTTGATGGCTTTCAGAGAAGAAATGTATCAAGGGTGCGAACCAATCGGGGTGACAGAGGATACAAAGCACTCAATAGAGCTGAACGTAATGCCCTCAATCGTGGTGAAAAAAAATCCGTAGCGACAGTAGATGGATCTGATATAAATACCACAAACGTGCGGTATAATTCTGGTCGGTACATAAATGCGCCAAGTATAGACAATGTCCCTACTCGCATTGTACGCTCAGGGTCTAGCCAATCCTCAAGCAATGCATCTCAGAGTAGTAGCAGAAGTAGAACCGGAACCCTTATAAGAAGTACACGCTCTTCCTACCCTGCGATCAAAAGACCAGCGACGAGATCCAATGCGACCAGAAGTATTCGATCTTTTAGTGCACCTAGTAGCAGTTCTAGATCAAATGCTGTTGGAAGTGGTCGAAGTTCTAGTGGAGGAAGAAGCTCCTCAAGCAGTGGCCGACGAAATAATTAGTCTTTTAATTTTACCCGAAAAATATGCGCGTTAAATCTACCTTTATCATTTTCGCACTACTTTGTAGTGCACTACTTAAAGCACAAACTGCCACTGACGCCTTTCGGTACAGTCAAGAACAATTGATTGGTTCTGCACGATATACGGCAATGGCAGGTGCCTTTGGAGCACTAGGGGGCGATTTTTCTGCTGTTGTTGATAATCCCGCTGGGGCTGCTGTCTTTATAAATTCTGAAATTGGTTTGAGTGCCGAGTTTCTTAATGACAACCTGGAAGCACAATATGGAGGTACTTCAAAAAAAATGGAACATACCCGTTTTGATATACAACAATTTGGAATGGTATTTCCTCTAAATGATACTCGAGAAGACTCGGATTGGCCACGTATTGCTTTTGCTTTCAATTATCAACGAAAAAATGACTTCGACAAGACGTTCAATGCTGTTGGAACTTCAAACCAAGGGATCGATCAGTATTTTCTATATTATGCCGACGGATTAGAATTATACAATCTATCGTTGGCCAATGATGAAACCGTTTCGGGTGTTTATCAATATTTGGGAGATCAGGTTGGTTATGGAGCGCAGCAAGCATTTTTGGGATACCAAGCGTATATAATTGATCCGATTTCTAATGATTTGAACGAAACACGTTATCAATCAAATGCCCAATACAATTCGGTCAACCATGATTATTTTTTTCGATCAAATGGTGCGCACAAAAAATATTCATTTACAATGAGTGGTCAATTTAGAAACAAGCTCTATTTGGGGATAAGTATCAATTCGCACCGAATCCTTTATAAGCAAAACGATGATTTGGAAGAATATGGCTATGGCAATAACTCCATTTTGGATGCTGTTCGTTTTAACAATCAACTCAACACGATAGGAACGGGTGTCTCGGTTCAATTGGGGGGCATCGCGCGATTTGACTCTGGTCTGCGATTGGGACTAAGTTACCACAGTCCGACATGGCTCAATCTTTATGATGAAACTTCCCAATTTTTGGTTTCTGATTATTATAGTCAAAATGGGTTAATCTCCCTGACTACAGAACCCAATATCATCAATAGCTATCCCGAATACAACCTCAGATTACCTTCAAAAATGACCTATAGTGCTGCATATACCTTTGGTGAAAACGGACTAATAAGTGTCGATTATTCTACCAGAAATTATGGCAATGCCTCCTATCAGGAGGAAGCCAACAGCAACTATTTCAGTAATATCAATCTTCAAATCCAACAACAATATGCGGCATCAACACGATTGGCTGTTGGTGGTGAGTATCGTATAGGATCCATCAGTCTTAGAGGGGGGTATTTTAATGAGACCGATCGGATAGCGTTGACAAACAGTGGTAGCACAGGATATACTTTAGGATTAGGGTATCAATGGGGTGGCAATGCTTTTGGGGTTTCTTTGATCAATCAAGAGAACACGCTGACTCAAAAACTATACAGTGAAGGCCTAACCAACAGCATAATACTCAACAACAACCCACTTCAAATCACGTTTTCTTATAATTTCAAGCTATAACTCGGCACTTCTCAAAAGCGAACATCCTCACTGATATCAGAGCGGTTTTGCCAATAAATAGCTATCTTTGTCTCAGTTTACAAAACCATGAAAATAGACAAATTATTAGCGGAACAGCTTGGAGATCTCGATCACGATCATCCGTTTCAAAGCACAGAAACCCCACTCCGTCCTGATGCATTTGAGCGTAGCGATGCCGAAAAAATAGAAGTTATTGAACAAAAGGTCTATGAAATACTCGAAATATTGGGAATGGACCTTACAGACGATAGCCTAAAAGGTACGCCAAAACGGGTTGCCAAAATGTTTGTCAACGAAATTTTTGGAGGCCTGCATCCCAACCGCAAACCCAGTGCTTCAACTTTTGACAACAAATACAAATATGGTGAAATGTTGGTTGAAAAGAACATTACTGTCTACTCTACTTGCGAACACCATCTCTTACCAATCGTTGGTAAAGCCCATGTTGCTTATATCTCAAACGGAACGGTAGTCGGACTTTCAAAAATGAATCGTATTGTTGACTATTTTGCCAAGCGACCTCAAGTTCAAGAACGGCTGACAATTCAAATTGTAGAAGAGCTCCAAAAGATTTTGAACACCCAAAACGTGGCTTGTGTTATTGATGCAAAACACCTTTGTGTCAATTCGAGAGGTATTCGAGACATCAGCAGCAGTACCGTAACTGCAGAGTTTGGTGGACTGTTCAAGAATAAAGATACCAAGCGCGAATTTTTAGACTATTTACAATTGGAGACCGAATTTTAATGAGCCAAGAACTCTTTGTATATAACTCGCTAACAAAGCGCAAAGAAAAGTTTGAACCCCTATCCCCCAATCATGTAGGGATGTACGTCTGTGGTCCAACAGTATACAGCAATGTACACCTAGGCAACTGTAGAACCTTCATCTCTTTTGACATCATCTACCGCTATTTACAATATCTAGGGTATAAAGTTCGCTATGTAAGAAACATTACCGATGCCGGACACCTAGAAAATGATGAAGATGCTGGAGAAGACCGTATTGCCAAAAAAGCGCGATTAGAATCGATAGAACCCATGGAAGTTGTGCAGCGTTACACGGTAGATTTTCACAGGACCTTGCAACAACTCAACACCCTTCCACCGAGCATCGAACCTACAGCTACAGGACATATTGTAGAACAAATAGAATTGATCAAAGCCATCTTGAAAGAAGGCTATGCTTATGAAGTCAATGGATCCGTTTACTTTGACGTACTAAAATTTAATAAAGACCATCGGTATGGCAAGCTCAGTGGACGAAATATCGAAGACCTAATCCATAATACTCGAACTTTAGACGGCCAACAAGACAAAAAAAATCCACAAGATTTTGCCCTTTGGAAAAAAGCTGAGCCACAACACATAATGCGTTGGCCCTCACCTTGGAGCGATGGTTTTCCAGGGTGGCACCTCGAGTGTACTGC
>Ga0181580_10001207_pt1 | contig 20367 bp, 12 predicted proteins | sample 071ome_23_FD_132413 | JGI IMG/M metagenome (GOLD analysis project Ga0181580, IMG submission 132413) | Coastal salt marsh microbial communities from the Groves Creek Marsh, Skidaway Island, Georgia - 071403BT metaG (megahit assembly) | ecosystem: Environmental > Aquatic > Marine > Intertidal... | reverse complement strand
CGGACGATCGGACGACCAAAATCCATAACGGATTGAACTCGCGTGACCGGGTGGGTGTCGATCGATCGATCGATCGGAATACGTCGAGCGAGTGAGACGTGGTGCGCGCGTGCGTGTTGTTTTCGAAGGGGACGGGACGCCGGCGACGCGAGCGCCATCGCGCGTCGCCGGTTGAGGCCGGGTGAGGACGGAACGCGCGCGCGTCGGGGGCGTTTCGCTCGACGGTGGGACGCGGGTGACGTCGAGGGCGACGTCGACGGAAAAATCGGCGGTATTGGAGAGGCAACGCGCGCGGGTTTGGAATTCATTGGTTTGTTTGCGACGTCCGAGAAGTGGACGGAATACGACGGAATATGACGACGGAAACGGACGACGGGGCGCGGAAGTCGCTGGGAAACATGGCCGAGCGCGAGTTTTTGGTGGATTTGGTGCGTGATCGCGGGAGAGGGCGACGGGAGAGGGCGAATTGGACGATATTAGAGCGATCGCCCCGCGCGCGGGGATGTCCGAGGGCGTTTGTTTCGGCGCGCGCGCGAAGAGGACGCGGGCGGATGGATTCGTCGTGCGCGTGGGTTGGAACGGTTGACTGACTGTCGCATCGCGTCGTTTATATCGCGTAGATTAAACACTTGAAGACGGATGAGGTTGTGGCCAAGGAGGTTCCGGATGGTATAGGTGCGTACAAATTTGAGCGTCGGCGTTCTCGAGCGCTCGGAACGCTCCTAGGAGTCCGCGCGCGCTTCGTCGTCTCGGTATCCCGGATTTCTCGTACTGACGGTGCACTCGCGCGCGCTCGTCCGTTGGTTTGAACGCGATGATGTACACAGATTTAGCGCAGTTTCCGCAGCGTACCGTGAATGGGTTCAAGCTCGACCTCTTTGGGTTGTATCACAACGTGTGCGCCAGAGGCGGGTTTCCCGTCGAGACGAATGGATCCGCGGCTAAGGTTCCGTGGAGTTGGAGCAAAGAGATCTTCAAGGGCATGGCCAACTACACGGATACGCACCGGTGTACGTCGGTGGGTCACGATTTGATTCAGAGCTATAGGAAGTACTTGCTCTCGTACGAGCTGGCGCACCCAGAGGATGTGAATAAGAGCGGCGAGGTGCCGGCGGAGATTCCTCGCGGCGAGCGGCAGGTGCGGGTGAGGATGCCAAGTGCGGGTTCTGGGTCGAGACGGCGACGAACTCCGAGTGAAGGCGGCGAAGGTGGTAGAGGTAGGGGACGGGGTAGACCCCCCGGTGGGAGAGGCCGACCGAGATCGTCAGCCGGGCCGAGATCGTTACCGCCGCGAGGCGGGAATAATTTCAATTTTTCCGTGGGCAATCGTTTGCGCGTGTACTGGCCGAGTGACGCGGCGTGGTACTCTGGCATGGTTGTCATGCAAGAGACCACGCCAGAAGGGGTTGTGTATAGTAAAATTGACTACGACGACGGAGACGAGGAGGTTCTCAACCTGGCGAACGAGATTTGTGAATGTTTGGATGTTGACGACGACGGCTTGGTGTATCGTCCGAGGCCTAGCGCTAGACGGTCTGGAATGAGCCAACCGGGACAACTCGCCTTGGAATACCAAGGAGGTCACGAGCACGAACAGATCCGTCAACCAATATCTATGGAGGAGGTTCTTGAAGCCATGAATCGCCGAGAAGCTGCGCGAGGCTTGTACGAGCTGTGCGCGGAACCTCACGAACCTCAAGAGACGTTTCGGCTGGGGTACATGATGGGAGTTCGTAGAGCGGCGAATAAAGCGGTGGAAATCATGCAGACGATGCTCGCTCGAGCGTTCCCGGAAGGGGATCCGATGCGCGATCTCGTGACGAAGGACGATTTGCACACGGCTGTCGTCGATGGTACATACGAGGCGGACGCGGAGAGCGACTTAGAAGACGTCGAGGAGGACGCGGTGGAAGAACCGCAACGCGTTCGTGAACACGACGCCCCTTGGCCAAAGGATGAGAACGTTCCCAGCGAAGAGGATGTGAAGAAGGAATTGGAGCAGATGCGCATCCGCGCGCAGGGTACCGTGGACATTTCACAGGCTGGCGACGCCGAAGGCAAGAATAAGCTTGTCGTCAAGGTGAAGAGAGGCAGAGAGGACGAAGGCATCGACGATGAAGAAGATCAAGACGCGAAACGCATCGCTCCGGAAGCCACAACCGCAGGTACGCTCGGAGACCAGCGTCGCATCGCGCTCAACAAGGTGGTCAACGTCGAATACGGCGGAGACAAGGTGGTTTTGCGTTGGCTCGACACCCACGGCTGGGGTCAATACGCTGGAAATTTCGCCCACTACGGCGTCACCCGTCGCACTCTCAACCACCTCAACATGACAGACTTAGAAAATCTGTACATCGACACCGAACACAAGTCCGCAATGGCCAAGGCGATCGATCGTCGTCGCAAACGCAACGAAAAATACCGTCTTCACGGTACCTAGTCTCGTCCAACGCGTTTGGTTTCCCTCAATAACACATTGAAGAAAGGTTCATATACAGTAAAAACAATCATCACGCAACGACGACGCTTGTTCACCCACGCCCGCGGTTTGGTTTATCATCATCATTATCATCATCATCATCATCATCATCACCGCGGCCTTTTTCCTCTTCCACCCCTCGGTGCGCGTCCATCACGAACACAAATTAAAGTCGCGTCAAACGCGCCAAGCAAACACACCTGACTTACTCGCCTAGTTGATCCTTAAACCTCGACTTGCGTACGCCGTCGTCATGTCCACCGGATGGCTTCGAGGCGTGGTCAAGGCGGTCCCGAGCGGGGATCAAGTGGTGATCGTCGCACCGGGCGCACCAGGGGTACGTCGTCGTCGTCGTCACGCGCGCGTCGTCGTCGTTTTCGAGGCGTTCGTTGGCTGGAATAGTAATCCATCAGATTGAGATCTATCGCGACGCGTGACGTCCACGGCGATGGATGACGACGGCAAAAAGAGACTGACGATGGAGTTTTATTGTTCATTTCCTGTGCGAATCGTAGGCGGGTCCTGGACCGGAAAAAACATTGACTTTGGCGTCGCTCGTGGCACCGCGAATGGGCCGCCGCGACGGAGGCGTGGTCGCGGAAGCGTTCGCGAACGCGTCGAGGGAAAGCCTTCGACGGGCGTGCGCGGGGAAAGAGGTGACGTTTAGGGTTGAATACAAGGTGGAGTCTATCAATAGAGAGTTTGGGGTGGTGTTCACGGGTAAAGGGGAGAATGTAAGCCTGATGCAAGTATCCAACGGGTTTTGTAAGGTGCGCAGAGGAGGAAGCGACCGAGCGAGCAACGTGGATGAATTGGAAGAGGCAGAGAGAACGGCGCAGACGAAGGAGGTGGGGATGTGGAGTAAAGATCCGGCAGTTTTGGCGGCGGCGAATCGACCGCAGGCGGAACCGGTGAGCGCGGAGGATATTTTATCTGCGGTCAAGATGACGCCGACGCCCGCCGTCGTGGAGCACGTGCTCAACGGAGGCATGGTGAAGCTCGCCCTCACTGGGGACGGTGTCGTGAATAATCAGGTGATCACCGTCTCCATCGGAGGAGTTTCTGTCCCCTCTATGGGTAGAAGAGGTGCGAAGAACGAGGATGGGACGGATCAGGGTCCGGAACCGTTCGCCGTTGAGGCGAAACATTTCACAGAGATGTCTCTCTTGCATCGCGACGTTCGGGTAATCTTGGAAGGTTTAGATCGGAGAAACAACTTTATCGGGTCCATTCTTCCGGCTGACGTCAACGATACCGATTTTATCAACGTTGGTGAGGGTCTCTGCAGGTTGGGGTTGGCGAGCGTGCACGACGCGAGCGCGGCTGCTTTAATCGGCGGCGCTGGTAAGCTTCGCGCCGCCGAAGCCGTCGCCAAGACGCAAAAGTTGAGACTCTGGCGCAATTACGTGCCTCCCGTTTCGTCAATCAACGCGGTAGCTTTGACCAACTACCAGGCGCGGGTCATCGAAGTAATCTCTGGCGATTGCATCTCTGTCGCGCCAATCTCGGACGGTGACACGTCAGAGCGTCGGATCAACTTGAGCTCGATTCGAGCGCCGAGAATGTCAAACGGGCGAGACGAAAACGCACGTCACGAACCTTGGGCCGTGGAAGCGAAAGAGTTCCTCGTCTCCCGCTTGATTGGTCAGACGGTGTCCATCAGCATGGATTATGCGAGGAAGATTGGAGAGGGCGCAAACGAGCGCACCCTTTATTTCGCCACCGTCAAGGTGCCGACGTCGGATAACTCAAAGCATCTCAACGTTGCCGAATTGCTCCTTGTGCGCGGATTGGCGTCGTGCAACCGTCACCGCGGCGATGAAGAGCGCGCCGCAGATTACGACGAGCTCATTGTGGCAGAAAAGAAGGGTATAGATACCAAGAAGGGGATGCATAACAAGGGTCGAGAGGCTCCTGTTCATAGGAAAAATGACTTTAGTTTGAACGCGCACAAGGCGAAGACTTTCTTGCCGTTTTTGCAGCGCGCTGGAAAGTGTACCGCCATCGTGGATTACGTTGCTGCTGGACATAAAATTCGTGTTTCGATTCCGAAAGAGGGCGCAGTTATTGCATTCTGCCTCGCCGGCGTTCGCTGTCCGCAACGTGACGAACCCTACGCCGCAGAAGCGTTGGCGTACACGCGCAACATGATTCTTCAACGCGAGGTTGAAATCGTCGTCGACTCGGTGGATAAAACTGGCGTCTTCCTCGGAACCTTGCTCGCAGATAACGGGAAGGTCAACCTCGGCGAAGAGCTTCTTCGCGTGGGATTGGGAAGCCTGCACCCAATGTTCCCCGTGGACCGAGTTCAAGGCGGCAGAGCGCTCGCCGAGATTGAAGCCGCGGCAAAGGAGATCAAGGCGGGACTCTGGAAGGATTGGAAGCCACCCGCCGTCGAGGCGGAGGAGCCGGTCGAGAACGCGCCCGATAATACCCTGGTGCACGTGGGCGTCACTGAATGCCTCGCTGGCGGTCAGTTCTTCGTGCAAAAGCTCGAAGGATGTAAGATTGGAGAGGTGACAGACAAGTTGGCTGAACTCTACGGAGGCGTCGACACGAGCAAGCCGTTCGACGGAATCTTCGAGCCAAAGGCTGGAGACGTCGTCGCCGCCAAGTTTACCGGCGACGACAAGTGGTCCAGAGCCATCGTGATGCACAAGCGCGTCGGGGATAACCCAGTGAGCGTCTTTTACTGCGATTTTGGCAACTCTGAGGATTTGCCATTTAATCGGCTCCGACCGCTCAAGGACTCCAGCATCACCATCGCGGCGATTCCCGCCATGGCGCTCCACTGCAACCTCTCCTTTCTCAAGGTGCCTCACATAGACTCTGATTACGGCTATCAAGCCGCGTCGCACATCGGCTCGCTCATCTCTGGACGCGCCTTTCACGCGCGCGTCGACCACAGAGAGCGCCGACCTTCTGCCAAGCCCTGGGAAGCCGAAGCCATCCCAGCCTTCTCTCTCACCCTCTTCCCCGACCCGGATCTCTCTTCCGCCTCCGTCTCGCGCGACATCCTCGCCGCCGGTTTTGCCCGTCTCGACCGTCGTGCCGCCGCTCGCCGTCTCGATTCGGCTGAGACGGACGCGCTTCTTGAGTCTCAGGAATCCGCGCGACGCGCGCGGCTCGGCGCTTGGGAATACGGCGACGCGTTTGACAGCGACGATGAACGTTAGATCATTATTAATGATACTCGTACCGGTACTACGCACACGAATCAATCAATCAATCTTTATTCATCCTCACTCCGCAACCCGTTCGCCGTTTCCGAGCGCTCTTCCATTCTCTCGCTCGCGTTCACCAGTCGACGCATTTTGTCCAAAACCAATCGACCGCACCCACAATCGACGAGTCGTAAACCATGAAAGACTGGAACCAGCCGGGTTTCAATAAATTTACAGTGTCGACATTGAGGCATTTAGTCATGTAAATCCACGAGTAATGAACCGCCAATGCATGGGAGGGATGCCACCAGAATAGCGAAGCCCCGATCGACATCGCGTCCGATCGTTATCCACACGACCTCGCTCGCGTTCGGTGCGTCAGAGCCGGACGACGCGACGAGGGGAATCGCGCGCGCGTCGGAACGAACGGGAAAAGCTTTCGTTTCTTCGTAGGATCGAGCGCGGAGGTTTGTGAAGCGAGAGACATGCGGGCGACGACGACACAAAGCACGAGCGCGGTCATCAGCGGAGCGCGTTTGAAAACGAGCAAGAGGAGAACGACGACGACGGTCGCACCGCGACGCGCGACGACGACGACGACGACGCGAGCGTCGGCGGGGGGTGATGTGGATCTCTTGAACGCACGCGGTAAGAAGCGCGTGGTGATCACGGGGATGGGTGCGGTGACGGCGCACGGCGATGATGTGCACGCGATGTATGAAAAGCTGTGCAACGGAGAGAGCGCGATATCTCCGATTGAAAAGTGGGACGTCGGTGAGATTGGAACGACGTTTGCCGGGGAGATTAAGGACTTTCAGTGTGGTGAATACATGAACAAGAAGATGGCGCGTCGTGTGGATCCGTATATTGCGTACATGATTGTTGCGGCGAAGAGGGCGTTGGAGGACGCAAAGGTTAACTGGAATGACGAGGAGGGTGCAAACTACGTGAACAAGGCGCTGAGTGGATGCCTCATAGGTAGTGCGATGGGTGGTATGCAAACGTTCGCCACGGCGACGGAGAACCTTTTCACTCAGGGACACAAGAAGATGAACCCGTTCTGTATTCCGTTTGCGATTACGAACATGGGTAGCGCGCTCACGGCGATGGATATCGGTTTCATGGGGCCAAACTACTCGATCGCGTCCGCGTGCGCGACGGGTAACTTTTGCATCTTGAACAGCATCATGCACATTCAAAATGGTGAGGCTGACATGATGCTCGCCGGCGCTAGCGATGCGGCGATCATTCCGAGCGGTATGGGGGGTTTCTCTGCGGCGCGCGCGCTCAGTACGCGCAACGACGATCCCAAGGCGGCGTCTAGGCCGTGGGATGCCAACAGAGACGGTTTCGTGATGGGTGAAGGTGCCGGCGTGCTCGTACTTGAATCTCTGGAGAGCGCTCTTGCGCGTGGCGCCCCGATCGTCGCCGAAGTCTTAGGTGGTTTCGCGACTTGCGACGCGCATCACATGACTGAACCTCGCCCAGACGGCGCGGGTGTCAACTTTGCTATTGACAAGGCTCTTGAGGTCACAGGTGTCAAGGCAGAGGACGTCAACTACATCAATGCCCACGCCACGTCCACTCCGGCGGGCGACATGGCCGAACTCCGCGTGTTGCAAAAGAAATTCAAGAACTCGGGAGCCAAGATCAACAGCACCAAGAGCATGTTGGGTCACTTGCTCGGCGCCGCCTCTGCTGTTGAGGCTGTCGTGTGCATCAAGGCTATCACCACTGGTGAACTTCACCCGAACATCAACCTTGATACCCCTGATGAAGGCGTCGATGTCTCCATGTTGGTGGGCAGCGCTCGCGAAAAGCACGAGGTCAAGGTGGCGTTGAGCAACTCGTTCGGCTTTGGAGGTCACAACTCTGCCGTCTTGTTTGCTCCTTACAAGCCGAAGCGTGTTTAGACTAACCTCTCCGCCGAGAGGCAATCATTGTTAATAATTCGACGTGTAGCTTCTATGCCTAAAACAATCAAATCATCCTTGACTAAATGTGTGTTTACACTCCTACTAGATAAGCTACGTGCTGAGAAATCAAATCAAATCGAGACCGAACACCGCACTGATAACGAACAAAACACCAAAGGCGAGAGCTACGGCGCTCGAGCCGCGAGCAATGTAGCTGACAAACTTTGGATTGTTCTTTTCAAGTGCGGCAGTACCCGCACCAATGCAGTACGTGTACGTTCCCATGGCAATGATGGTTCCGACAAAGAACGTCGCCAAGAAGGAAATAGCCTCGACTCGCGGAAGTGCAAGGGCAGGCAGCAGTAAAAACAGCGCATCGGGCTGCAAACCGTGGATCGTACCGGTGATGTACGTCCAGGAGATAAAACTACTATCGCGTTTCATCGGCATGCCCGAGTCCCCGCCATGCGAATGTGAATGCGAGTGAGAATGCGAATGTGAATGTGAATGTGAGTGACCGGAGACGCTCTCCCAGAAACCCATTGCCCCGATAATAATGAGCGTCAAACCGACGATACCTTGACCGAATTGTCCAATAATTTCCATGTTGAGCGGCAACTTGTCTCTCAACAAGATGAAGATGCATCCAAACAGGATTTGACCCGTGTTGTGGCCAAAGCCCCACAGAGCGCCCATGAGGGCGTTTTGAGCTCTGCTCGGGCCGACGGTCAGCGGCGTGAGCGCAGCCAAGTGATCGGGCCCAGTCAAAGTGTGCAAGCAGCCAGCTAAAAGGCCTGCCCACGCAGACTTGAACGCAGCGGCAACACTGATCCAGTGCGCGACGTGCAAGTGACTAATCCAGATGGCAATTGCTTCGCTGCACACCGTGTACGCGGCGCCGAGGCAGCAAAACACGGTGAACGCTGTGAGGGCGAGAGTCGTGCTCTTTGACAATGGTTGGCGACCAAAGGTGACGAGCAAACGAACTGAGTTCATGGCAACCATTAATGTCGCACCTTCGTGCAACAAGACAGCCAACCACAGCGGGAAAGCGCCAAAGAGCGCCGGGATGGCTGAGCCGACAATCGAGACAACGGCGAGCGCAATGTTTTGGCGCAAGACGCGTCGCGTGCGCTCGGCGATGGAAAACAACTGCGGAAGCTCGGCGATACCGCCTTCATCCTTGGTGAGCAAGAGGACGTCCGCAGCGCTCGCTGCGGCATCGCTCGGGGTGGAAGCAATCGCGACGCCAACGTCCGCCGCCGCCAACGCTGGCGCGTCATTAATGCCGTCGCCAACCATGGCAACGCGCGGGTTTTTGTTCTCCTTGACCCGCTCTCTGAGCTTTTCGACGAGTTCGAGTTTTTGCGACGGGGTCAATCCCGCATGCACATCCTCTTGCTTGAGATTGATGGCTTCTGCCATGGTTATCGCGCTCGTGGCGTTATCTCCTGTGAGCATCACCAACTCCATGCCGTTTGATGCATTCGCCGGCTCCCACCAGTTTTGTCTGCACTTACCCGACCGCAACAGCGAGATAGCTTCTGGAGCCTTCGGGTTGAGGGTATCGGTAAACGTGAAAAGCGCCGGGTCTTCACCCTCCACGGCGAGCACCGCAATCACCTCACCCTCTTGCTCATTCACCGCGGCGGAGCACTCAGAAGTGCTGTTGTCGCACACCTCAAGGGCGAATTCGGCGCTGCCAAATCTCGCACGTCTGCCATTAAATGTTCCCTCAACGCCACTTCCAGCGACCACCTTATAGTTGGTCACGCTTCCAACATCGGGAAGATTGATACCTCGCGCGGCTTGCGTCACGGCGGCGGCGATGGGATGCGAAGAACCTCGCTCAAGGCTCAAGGCGTACGCGAGCGCCTTGGATGATCCGCTCGGATCGGATTGAATAGTCGCACCGTTTTCAAACCGCGTGATGTTCGTGCAGCTCATTTGTCCAGTGGTAATGGTGCCCGTCTTGTCCAACGCGACCGCGCCCACTTCGGCGAGCGCATCGAGGGTCAAACCACCTCTGATGAGCACGCCTCTGCGCGCCATGGCGCCGATGGCGGCGACGTACACCAACGGCGACATGAGTAGTGCGCACGGTGCCGCAGCCGATAAGAATGCAAAGCTTCGGTACATCGCTCCACCTCTGCCGAGAAAGGGAATGCCGAGCGCCATCGGCGCGATGGCCATGGTAATAAATGTGATGGCGAGAATAGCCTTGCTGTAGCGATCGCCAATGCTATCCAACATGCGCGAAACCTTGGGCCGGCGCCGCTGCGCCGCTTCGGTTAGCCGCGCGATGCGCGCCGGAGTGCTCTCTTCGCTCGATCGCAGGCTTCGCACGACGAGCACGCCATCCGTGTTCATCGCTCCAGCCGGAATCTCATCGCCGTATCGCTTCATCACTGGCAAAGCCTCGCCGGTGATGTGCTGAATGCTCACAAAGGCGCTTCCGTGAACGACGACACCGTCGAGCGGTACTTGCTGCCCGGCCTTGATGAACACCGTCGTGCCGACGAGAACGTCTGCCGCGGCAACCTCTTGAATACTGCTCATATCTGGCGTTCCATCCGCGTTGAGCGTCACAACCTCCGCTGTCGTCGGCACCGTGCCCCAGAGCGCCTTCAAATCTCCTCTCGCGTGCAGCGTGAGCCGATCCTCGACAAAGTGCGCCGACGCAAACAAGACGAGCAAGAGCGCCCCTTCCATCGCGCATCCAAGCATCACGGTTCCAAAGACGGCGAGCGTCGTCAACACGTGAATATTCACGTTACCCACGGCGAGCTCGTACGTCACGTCAACGAATTCTGGCGTCCCCGCCAGCGCATACACCAAAACCGTACAAACCTTACTCACCAACGCCGCCGTCGCCGTCTCCACCCCGCCCACGGCGCCACCACCACCGGCAGCCACGTGCGTCGCCACGTGCGACACCCCGGCGACGAGAAACAACGCCCACGCCACCGCCGCCACCGCCGCGTTCCCCCTCAAGAAATCCGCCACCCGTCCGATACCCGTCGCGCTAAACACCGCATCCAACGCCCGCACGATCTCCCCCCGCACCCCTTCCGCCGCGGACCCACCGAAACCGACGCCGTCCACCGACCCGCTCGCCATCATCCCCGCCTGCGACACGAACTCGTCCTCGTCCGAGCTCACCGCCGCCCCGTCCAGCGCGCTCCGCCGGCTCCCCGGGTCCCTCGCCCGCGTGCCTCCGTGACTGTGTCCGTGTCCCCCGCACGACGCCGAGCGAGCGACGACGACGACCCGTCGCCGCCGCCGCCGTCCTCCTCCGTCCTCTGTCCCGCTTCCCTCCATCCTAAACGCCGCCCGCTGTGCGACGGCCACGACCCTCGTCGCATTCGTCGTCGTCCCTCGTCGCCGCGCGTCCCATCGCGTTCGTCCACCGACCACCGCCCTCTGCGTCGTCGCCATCGCCGCCATCGCCGCCATCGCCGATGGAGAACCGCGTCGCGTCGATCGATGCGGGTCGGGCGACCGACGAGACCCTCAACCATGCGCGCGGGCGGGCGGGCTTCGGACGGATCGGATGACGTTGGGGTCCGTTGTGTAAATGTATCATTCGGTGTCTCGGTATCGGCCCGTTGTGTAAATGTATCATCGGTATCTCGGTATCGGCCCGTTGTGTAAATGTATCATTAGGACGCGCGCTGCCGAGCGCGGGCGTGAGACCCGGGCGCGTGGAGAGGCGCGCGTGGAGAGGCGACGACGTCGATACGACGCGACGCGAGCGCGCGGCGGTTTGATTTCACTCGTTTCGTTCGTTCGTGCGTCTCGTCGTGTCGACGCGGACCGGGCGAGGAGACGCGGCGGTCGCGACCGGAGGATCGGTATTCGGTTCGGATCGTTTGCGTTTTAGTGTTGAGCGAACGAGGAGGGACGAAGGGCGATGGAGCCGACGACGGGGGGGACGATTAGGGGCGAGGAAGGGACGAGTTGGGGGACGCGCGCGGTGGAGTGGTACGGGAGCGAGAGCGCGGTCGATGTTGAACGCGCGGCGGTGGAGACGAGGGCGCGCGCGGATGGCGACGCGGACGGCGAAGCCGTCGAGGAGGACGCGAGCGCGGACGAACGAGGTTGGGGTGAGGCGTGGGCGAGACGCGAGCGTTTGGATGGACGTTCGGAGTCGTTGTCGTCGTTGTCGTCGAGCGAGAGCGGGAGCGGTGGACTCGTCGGGCGACGTGGGAATCGGAGGTCTGTGATCGCGGCGGCTTTGTCGATGACGGCGGCGGCGTGCGCGGCGTTGATGGATGGGCAGTCGCGAGCGGTCGGCGTCGCCGCTTTGGGCGCCGAGCCGCCGGCGGTGCGACTCGGACAACCGAAAATAGCGATGAATGCGGAGTATGAGTGTACGATGAAGCGGTCCGATGCGACGCGTGCGGCGAATGGCGCGGCGACGCTCGGTTGCACCGACAAAGAGGAGAGTTGCGCGCGCGTGTCTCGCTCTGCAGTCAAATTGAGCGCGTGGACGGAACAGATTTACATCCTGTGTATGAAGTGTTCCAAGCTGAACGTGCCAGAGGAATGGAAGGGTAAGGTGACGTTTATACGCGGTGCGGATGTGGATCCGTGTTACGGGAAGAATGGATTGAACCACTGGATCAAGGCTTCAATGTCTCACGTACACGTGTACTCGGACGCGCTGCTGAGAGGCTTCGACGTCATCACCGTCATGGAGGAGGATGCGATGACGAAAGATTTCACCAACACGACGGAGGATCGCGTCGATGCGCTCGTGGAGGCGGTCAAGTCGAATGCAGACTGGTCGACTGTGCGATTGGGTTACCGGCCGTACTTTTTCGAAGAGCAATCGATGAAGCATAAGCTTCCGTACGCGTGTCCCGTCGAATGCAGATGCCACGAATTGACTGAGCACGCGTGCATTATGCCACACAAGGGCTGCGACATGCGAAGCAGCGACTTTTACCTCCTCCGCGTTCCCAGGGGGCGCGAGATTAGAAGCAAAATCTATCAAGGGAGCACCGTGGACATGGAGGCGTTGCAAGACGTGCGCAACCAACTCTTTGTCGTTCCGCAGCTCAGCTTCCAAGAAGTTCTCGATCGGCCAGAAGAAGCGCAATTTAACATGGGGAATCGATTCAAGTCACTCTGTTTCGAACGCGCCGGATCGGACCTGTTCTCCGCGGACAACAGCGGTATTCAGGCGAGCGTGCTCGACGCGCAGCCGACATTTGCAGAGCAAAATTAAACATTGAAGCGCGCGTCGCCTCTCGGCTCTCGCGGTATATACTAGCAAGTAGAATCTCGTAAATGATCGTAATCACTGTACGTAGCCAATCGATTTGAACGCCCTCACGGCGCCACACGTCCACCCATCCGAAGAATCGGTCGCGGTGAGTCTTCTTCATCACGAACCAAACCTCTCGTGCTCGCGACGCCCACAGCCCTCCTCACACCATGGTGTTCTCCACCGCCGTCGCCCTCGCCCGGCGCGCCCGGCGCGTGGGTTTCAACACCCTGACGACCAAACTCGCCAAGAAGGGTTTCTACAAGGGTAAAGGCGCCGTCTCTCCCGGCGTCCGCACCGCCAAGGGTCGCTTCGTCCTCGTCGACTACAAGCGCCCAGACTACATCGTTCCTCCCGGTTTAGCGTCCACCGCGCTCAAGCCGTACGTCGAGCGCGGGACGTCGACCAAGTGAAGCGACGGGAACGATGACGGCGCGCGTCTTTCGCGCGGGGTTCGGACGATCGGACGACCGGAAGCCGCGCGGGCGGCCGTTGTTTAGTTTTAGATTTGAGGGTTGTAAAAAGTAGCGTAGCGGTAACTCAACAAAACCACGCGCGCCGACACACCGCGACGGGCCCTCTCCGACGATCGATGACGCCGCGCGCGACGTCGTTCGGACGCGCGCGATTCGTCGTTACGTGTAAACGAAACGACGCGAGCCGGCAGAGACGCAAGCTGACGAAACGAGAGGAGGTTCGAGAGGTTGAACGAGAGCGCGTCGAGAGGAGAGCCAAGGAGGCTTTGGAAGCGAAAAATCGCCCGCCTGCGCCGTATGCGGCGGCGACGAGCGAGCGAGAGGCGACGGAGAGGGTGGATGAGGCGTTTGGTAAGCTCACAGAGGCGTCGGAGGTGTTGCGGGAGAGGAAGGAGCGAGCGAGAGGGAGCGAAGAGTGGGACGCAAACGTCGGATACAGGGCGCACCGCGACGTGATGGAGGCGTTGCGAGAGTTCGAGACGGCGAGGATTCGATGCGTTGAGACTCGTTTGGAACGTGGGTTGTGCTTGTTTACAGAAGTTAAGGGTGATGGGGATTGGAAGACGCTGGATGCGTTTAATTGGAGGTATGGGGCGGCGTTGGAAGGGGAGAACGCAAAGTGTCTTGAGTACATGTTACCCGCGGTTTGCAAGGCGAACGCGCCCCGCGCTGTGGCGGAAATTTGTGCGGTGGCGCTCGATGGGGGTAAAACTGGCCCCATAGAACTTTCGCAAAAAGTTATCAAGCAAGCGGTGAAAAAGCTCGAGGACGCGGATGAGTTTGATTTGCTCTCAGACGAAGAAGCTGCTGTTTTGCACGCGCTGCGCGAGGGATAGTCGTCGACAAAGTGCATTTCAAGGCAAAGGCGCGCCATTGGAAATTTATTAACGATTTTGAAAGACGTGTTGTACAATCTAGTATTAGTGGTAGTGTTAGCAAGAATGCAAGAGAGAGTTGGTTGTAACTATAACTCGGTCTTGACTCGAGCGCTCGAGCTCGAACTCTACGGTCGCGACGAGAGCGACGTCGGTCGTTCGCCTCCATCGCTCGAAGCCTCCTCGGATGCAATGCTAAGTCCGTGCGCCCACGCTTCATCGGTACGACTCCAACCACCCTTATTTGTGCGAGTGGGAATCGCATTGATGGCTGTGGCTTGCGGTTCCGTTGGCGTCGCGGCGGATCCGTTGGTTTCTACGCGGTCGCCAATGGCGTCGAGCAAACCGTTCGCCCAGGGCGCACCCGGCATGACGGTGCTCAAATTCGGATCGGCAAATTGCTGGTCATCTTTCGGCTGCACGACGTATTCGCTCAGTCGACGCTTTATGGCGTTCAATGCCATTTCGGCGCGAAGCGTTCGTTTCTCCAAGCGCCTATTCTCTGCGTTGAGCGCAAGCACCTCGCGTTCCAAGGAAAAATCATCCACGAGCATCTTCGTGCGTTCCATCTGCATCTGTTCAACCTTTTTCAACAATCGCTTGCGGTCCGCCCGCGCGGGCCATCCGAGCACGACGTTCCCAAAGATTGAACCGAAAAAACCACCCTTGAGCACCCGTCGCGTCTCCGGCTTCAGGTTGAGCCACTCCTTGCGAATGGGCTCCGTCACCGGTTTCAACAAGTTGTTAATCTGCCTCGCCGTCGGCCCAAAGTGATCGACCGCGACATTCATCGACGGTTGAATCAATTTGACTTTTTCATTCACTTGCGACGTCACCGCATTCTGCGTCTGCGTCGCCCAAGTTCCCGTCACCGCAGTCGCCTTTTTCGTCAGCTCGCTCGCCTTGTTCATGAAGTTCGCCCAGCCACCACCGCCACTAGACTTCCCACTCGCGCCGTTCGTCGCGCCGGTCTGCGATCCGGAGCTCGAATTCCCACCCATCGCGCTCGTTCCATTCGGTTCCTTGATCGATCGCGTCGTCGTGCGCGTCGTCGGTCCGCTTCGTCTTCGTCCAACGGTGCCCTCGTTCGTCGGTTTGCCTCGCATTCGCCCGCACGCTCCTCGTCGTCCACGCGCATCACCACCGAGGCGTCCACTCGGTGGAGGTGGCGGTGAGGCTCGTGATATTCCCCTCGCGCCTCCTTGCGGCGGCGGAAGCATTGTCGTCGTCGGTTGGCGGTCGTGCGCGCGCGCGAGTGTGGCACGCGTGGGGCCTGGTCCTCAACGGCACTTTTTCGTGCGAGGGAGTCCCAAACCCTAATAATTAATACTTTGCATGTTTTAAGTATATGTGTATCCATAAGCGAACGGTCTCAAACTGAGATACATGACGTTTAAAATATCAATGTACTGTGTTTGATATTTTCTTTCGCCTCGTCAGCCGTTGTGGCTGACTGGATACGCGCGCGCGCGCGGGGCGCATGCGTCGCGCGCTCGAGGCGTCGGGACGGCGAACGATTCGACGCGGATTTCTTCGTTTTAGTATTTTACCTCGTCGTGAAGCTCGTTAGAGAGGGTGTGCGCGTCGATTGGTTGGGTCGATTCGATTCGGTTCCATTGTTAATCCCGGTCATGTTTGAGAAACAGCTGACGGCGATACTGAACGCCAAGCTCGGAAGGTTGCTCGAAGGGATCGACCCAGAGGACGTGCGAGTCGGGGTGATTCAAGGGGATGTCGTGATTCGCCGGGTAAGGGTTCGTGCATCGGCGCTGACGCGGTTGTTGGATGAACCGAGTCTGCGCGTGCGGTACGGTTTCGTGGACGAGCTGAGACTCAGGATACCGTGGAGAAAACTGGGTGAGGAACCGGTGCGGGCGACATTTAGCGGGGTGTACATCGTGGGGGAGATTGATGATAGCGGGGAGTGGACTGCGGAGGAGAGCGAAGAGGAAAGGTTGGGTAAACAACAGGTGAAAGCGAGAAGAGTGGCGCGCAGGGCGGTGGAAGCGGCGGAACAGGCGTGGCTCAAATGGAATCCAGTCGTAAATGCGGACGCTTTAGAGGCAGAAGACTTGAAAGAGCTTCGCAGAGCGGAGGCGAAAAGGAAGAGTGGGATCGCTGGATTGATTGATGTCATTCTCGCGAACGCCATCGCCGAAGTATCCAACGTGCACGTGAGAATCGAGGATCAGTACGGCGACGACAAGGTGCCGTGCGCAGTGGGTATTCTTCTCGAGCGGATGTTGCTCACTTCGGTGGATGAGAATTTGAGAGGTACTTTTCACGTCGATGGATTCGCTGAGAGACTTCGCAAGATGGTCCAACTCGAACGCCTCGGTGCGTACGCCGATTTTGATTCTCCGTCGGTGTGCGCCGGGATTTCTAATGGTTGGGATGGCGTGGATGCGGAGCATTTTGTCCTTCAGATGTCAGCCGTGTTTCGATCGGATTCACAAGTGCAACACGAACCGCAAAAGAATAGATTCGTTTTGCCTCGTGCATATCTCTTCGGTCCTCTGCGCGGTAGTGCGATGTATATTAGAAGAGGTACAAATGAGTCGGCTGATATACCGCTCCATCAAGTTGAAGTAGATATGAAGGCGATTCACCTTGGAGTGAGATCGACGCAGCTCAAAGTACTTTACAGTTTGAATGCTAAACGCCAACGAAGTCTGGTGCGTCAAAATTACATTCACATCCATCCACACGTCGGAGTTTTAGGTAATGCAGCACAGTGGTGGCACTTTGCAATCAAGGGAGTTCTCATGCACACCGCGGCGATCCGTAAACGGCGCGGTCTTGACTTTGCACTGAGCGTAGATACCATCATGAAAATCAATAGAGCACGGGCGACTTACATCCCTTTGTATTTGAGTCATCTGCGCGAAGCGCCACCACCACCAGAATGTTTGGTTTCGAACAGAGCAGCGCAGAGAAATCGATTTTGGCCGCCAAAGCTGAGAGTCGGTGAGATTGAAGAGATTGATGCATTGGAAGAGGAGTTACCTTTACAGAGTATAATCTTGTTCAGGACATTGGCTCACATAGAATATCGTAAATCGGGTGGAGTAAAAGCTGCCGTTGCGCGGGAACGCTCGCGACGTTTAGGCAAAAAGGTGATCGTTAAGACAGTTGTTGGTCTTGCGGGCGGCGGTGCAAGAAACACAGTCAAATTGGTGAAAAACTTGACACTACCGATCGTCGGTATTGCTAAAGCTGTCAGTAGATCGGACTCAAACGCTTTAGTGAAACGCCAGAAACGCGCCAGAGAGCAGCAACAGAGCGTTGAAAACGAAGACGACCAATGGAAAGAGGAGTTGGAGAGTACTGTGCAGTTGAGTGAGCGCAGCGCGGCGCTCGAGAATGAAGCTTTATCGGCGACGACACAAACATCGTTTTCTGTAACGATTTCAAACGTGTCCATCGTTCTAGTGGATGATGAAGTCGAAAACGCTGCTCAAGCTACGAGAGAAATCTTCAAGGTTGTCATCAACCAAGTACTTCTCGGACAGCGCTCTGGCCTCGGGAGGAAAGAACAACGATTGCTCGTCCAAAGTTTGGCGCTCGTCAGTCCCGAAGGTACTTTAATCGACCTCAACAGCTCGAACGATGACAACACCGCGATAAGAAATGGATCTGCGGTACGCACACTCTGGGGCGAGATGTCCCAGAATCCAGCCATTCAGATGCACGTCGTGAGAGGCGACGCTGATTCTGATAAGGATGTCGCCATCAGTCTTCGGGTGAAGAGGTCATTCACTAAAGTGTTGCGTCAGCCATTGGAAAGAGTCAGGACGTTAGCGTTGCGTCACCGCGTGACATCCGCATACATCGAATCTTTTGTTTATGAGAACGAGTCGTCGCAGAGAGAACGAACGAGTTCGATGGAACAGCAATCGAACATTTTCAAGATCAATCCAACTATGTGGTTGGATATCAAAGTGGAACCCGCCGTGATACTCTTGTCCGGAAATGATGAGAACGTATTGGTCAATTTGGGCAGTACGATTATCAAATCACTCGAGCCTGCGAGCGCGGGCGTGGCATCAGACGTCGCAAAGCAGCACAACGTATTTTTTGTGCAGACGAAACAATTTCAAGTTGGATTTAGCGCACTCCCTGAAGATCCATTCTCAAGTGATATAGATCAGGGAATGTTGAATCTTTTGCACAAGAGTGATTTCGACCTCACGATTGTGCAAAATCTCAATCGGGCTTCTGCGCTACCAAACTTATCTCTGAGTTTCAACTTGCCAAAACTTGAGATAGATGCTTCTCCGGTGCGCATTGCGAAGCTACGCGCAGTGTTGAAGGGATTGAAACCTAATCAAAAGGAAAATGCGACGCCGACTGTAAAAGCTGAAGCAGAGAGTGACGACGAAAATGTATTCATGCTGCAACTTGACGAACGGGGTGACATAAAATGGATACCGTCGACAATATGTGTAGAGAGGGATCACTTTCTCGTTATCCAAACTTCTGATGGTTTAAGAAGTAGAATGATAGAGATCAATCTATACGATAGCGTCGGGGCGAGCCACCCCCGTCAAGACATTGTGGATTCAATTCCTGATGTTAAGCACGTTTTGACTGTCGGCACACTAGTTCAGACTATGGCTGATCTGAAAGCGTCCGCGCAGTCAGAGACAGCCGTTGTTTTGGCGTTTTGTGGCGAACATCACTCCGATCCACTTTTTACGATGAATTCGTGGCAAACTAGGATCAATCAGATTACCAGAGAAGCTATGCACACCAGGTCGTCGGCAACAAGTGACTCGAATCAAGTTAAAACGAGTTCAGACAGGAATGCGATGATCTCAAAGGTTCAAATACAAGTCCACTTGAACGTTGATCGCTTCTCTCTCGAAGTGATGTGTCCGCTGAGACCCCATCCAGCGCAAGAAAATCATAGCGATATGGCTATCGCAGAGATTCCGCTAGCGAAACTTTCGTTCGCTATCGCATTAGGGACTAAACTGGCCAGCGCTGCGAAGAATGTGGAGATGAAATTCGATAAGGTGCAGCTTGATGACTTGTACTCAAATTCTGGGCTTGGGCGAGACTGCGCTCCGACGGTCATTCCGAGCGCGACCGTCAATATTACAACCCGTAGGCTGAACGATGCTGAGTATGATGGCGTGGACAATTTGATCCAGGTCAAAACACATGGCGATGTGATCGTTAATATCAGACGAAGCACGCTTCTTGCACTGATAGCGTTTCGTTTTCGATTGCGCCCACCCGGATTCAAGATTGTGAAGAATATGCCAGCCATGACGACACGACTTATGATTGGGAATGACCTAATCAGGCGAGTTGCGCGCGACATAAGAGTCAACATTGATTCCATCGCTGCAAATCTTTACCTCGATCACGACCGAGGCGATCATTTGAAGGTGGGGACTGTGGCAATCCAACGCATATCATGGATCACGAAAATAAGCCCTCCCACTCGCGTTACGGAGCTCAGACTTGGTTCTTTGAAAGTTGCAACTGGTAAAATGCTTAAGCGTGGTGAATGGAACTTGCAACCTAGTTCACGCTCTCGATCAGATGTTGTTGTCTTGAAAAATTGTGAGTACGACAAGGGTGAAGATGACGCCGGCGCAGACGCATCTCTTGAATTAGAGTTGGGGTGTATGGACTTTGCTTTGACTCCCGAAGTCAAGGAAATATCTCAGTACTTTGGGTTTGTCCGTGAAATCCGTCCTGGTCACATCGAACCATTCGTTCACCCGGTGGATAGACCTCGGGATGGATTTCGAGTGAAGAAAATACGACTCGCGATGGATCTGAATTTACCCACTGTCATGATTCCCTGGAGCGACAAAGAGGACGGTAAACGCGCCAAGTGCGTCATCCTCAAACCTGGACGTCTGGAAATTAGTAGATCTTTCGATTTAAAACGCGAAGGCCTATGCATACAAACAACACGCATCGATGTGTTAGGAGCAGATCTGACTGTCGAATCTGACGAAGCGACGTCACACATCCTGAACGAGAAGCTGCAATGCAGCTTTTCCGTGCAGCAACGAGTCGATTCTGGTGATGAAATCGTGAATCAGTTGGATACTAAGTACGATTTGAAAATCAATCCCATACTTGTAGATGTGTCCGGACTTGACTTCAGATGTTTACACGATGCTGTCCAAGGACTTCGTCTCGCGAAAACAAGACCAAAAGTT
>Ga0181580_10001204_pt1 | contig 20382 bp, 20 predicted proteins | sample 071ome_23_FD_132413 | JGI IMG/M metagenome (GOLD analysis project Ga0181580, IMG submission 132413) | Coastal salt marsh microbial communities from the Groves Creek Marsh, Skidaway Island, Georgia - 071403BT metaG (megahit assembly) | ecosystem: Environmental > Aquatic > Marine > Intertidal... | reverse complement strand
TAAATGAAGGAATAAAATATCAAAAATCAGAATTTATTTCTTTTTTAGCCTCCAATGACTTTTGTCATAAAGATTTTATAAAGGAAAGCTATATTGCACTAAATAGTATTTCATATGTTCCTGGAATACTGACTGCAATGTGTAATAAACTTGAGACTGACTCTATCAAAATTCATAATTCACCAATCCTTTCCTTTAGAACAAAATATTATAATGCTCAAGAATGCGATAAATTTACTTTAAAGCTTGGCAATTGGATAACTGGTTCTACTACTTTATTCAATAAAAATTTACTAAAAAAAATAGGTGGATTTAATTTAGAATATTATGGTTTATCAGACTTACTTACTTCAATTCACCTTTCAAGTCACTCCGGAGCATTATTTATACCATTTCCATATGGCTATATGAGAATGCATAAAGGAGGATTTCTTGAAGGAACAATAACGTCACCAAAAAAAATGCATGAGATAATCAAAAATATTAAGCTTGATAATAAATCAGAAATTTTTAAATCAAGAAAATTTAAAAAAATTACTGTAGAAAGAATAATATACTCATCAATAATGTCTGGGACTGAATATGCAAACTTTAAACCATATATTTCAAAATATAAATATTTTTTTATAAAATTAATTCCTAAATCTTTAGGAAAAAAATATCAACAAGTATTATTTTTTATTATTTTAAGAGGCTATGATTTATTTAGTTTTTTTTATTACAGATATTTACTTCACTTAATATATCGTTTTTTAAAATGAAAAAATATAGATTTCTTATAACAATTCCCCATGACACACATTACTACTTTTATAATTGTAATGAGCTAGCAAAATCACTTAAGTTATTAGGGCATGATGTCTCAATTAGTAAAAATAATTTAAATGGAATTAGTTTAAATAAGTTTATTATTAAGTATAAAATCGATATAGTGCTTCAAATAAACCAGGGGCCTGTCGCTGAACTTCCAGCTAAAGTTGTTCATATATCGTGGTATCAAGATATTCATGATGAACATATAGATATTCAAAATTATCTTAACTCTAAAAGTATTATATATCTATTAGGTTCGCCAAAAAATTTTAATTTAGGCTTTAAACCAAAAGTGTTATGTAAAAATTATTTTTTTGGTGTAAATAAAAATATAATTAAAAAGAAAGAAATAGAGAAGGATATTGATATAAATCATATTGCTTATATTCCAAGAGCAAATTCTAAAATTTTAGAAAATTCAATAGTTATTTTATTCTCAAAATTATTTAGTTTTTTTTCTGTGTCATTATTTATATATAAATTTATTAATATGCTTTCTAAAATATATAAAAAATATCAATCTTATAATTTCCTATTAAATATAAATTTCTCTAGAAAAAAATTTTTTATTTTTCACATACCAGTTAAAAATTATATAGAACAAAAAATAAAACATTTATATAAAACACTTAGATATATTTTAGAAAGTGAAACTATCCATACCTTTCATAGGTATATAAATAATAACTACACTCCACTTGGTGGTAATCTTAATGTACTAGAAATAAAACAAAAGTTAAGAAAAATAAAAAATTTTGATTACTTATGGGATAGACACAAATTCATTCTTACTGAATATCCTAGGTTACTTGATAGATTACTAATTGGTGATCATCTTTTAAAACTGAGCACAAAATATAATGTATTTTTGGCAGGAAAAAATTGGAATTCGTATTCTAAATTTGCAAAAATTTCTCGACCACATATAAGTTCCCATAAGCAAATCATTGATATTTACCGTCGTTCAAAAATTACAATATGCAATAATAATCATGGCATTGGGATGCATAGTAGAGTTCTTGAATCCATGGCCGCAGGGTCATTTGTTCTTATGAATGAATCACCTTTTTCAAAAGAACCATCAGGAATAGGTTATTCATTAAAAAAAGGTACGCATTATGATGTTTATAATAAGGATAACTTAACTGAAAAAATTGAATATTGGCTAAAAAATAATAAAAAGAGAACAAATGCAATACAATATGCAAAAAAATTTATTCTTAAGAATCATTTATGGTCCAATAGAGCTAATGAATTAATAACTGATTTAAAATATATTAAAAATAAAAAATGAAATTAAACAAAATCACTGCTTTATGGTATTTGTCAAAAATTAATCTAAAAAATCGGTACAGAAATTCTTTCTTAGGTCCGATCTGGATAACGATATCAAGCGCTTTTTTTATTATAACGATATCTTATTTGTCAGGATATATTTCAAAAATAAACATGGACCAAAAACTCATGTACATAGGTGCTGGATATATTTTTTGGTCTTATATTCAATATGTTATAAGTAAATCATTGTATGTTTATGAAGAAAATGAAACATTAATTAAAGAATTTCCAATATCAATTATGTTTTATATAAATAAATTGACAATAACAAGTTTATTAATTTTTACGCACAATCTATTTTTATTGATAGTTTTAATGTTTTATACAAATAGCTTTAATATCAATATTATTTATTTTCTTATTTCGTTTGGGTTAATGATCATTGTTGCATTTTTATTATCATTAATAATATCAATACTTAGTACAAAATATAAAGACATAAAACCGATGGTTGAAAATGCATTATTTATCATTTTTGTAATTACACCTATTATATGGCCGGCAAATATAATTGAAAAAAATATAATTTTCGAATTAAATATTTTTTATCACTTAATTGAGGCTATTAGGCACTCAATAATGTATGGAACTTTAAAAATTGATTCGATTTTACATTCATTAATCTTCATAATCATTTTAACTCCTATAGCAACTTTTATATTCCAAAAAAATAAAAATAAAATAGTATTCTTAATATGAATAAGTTTGCCATACAAATTATTGATTTATCTTTTGAGTATTATATTAAAAATGATAATTCCTCAATTAGAAAAAAATTATTTTCAATATTTCAAAAAACTAAAAATAAAGAAAATAATAATAAAGTTGTATTTAAAGATATAAATCTCAATATTAGTAAAGGAGATGCTGTTGGACTATATAGTTCTAATGGTTCAGGAAAAACTACTCTTTTAAAATTAATTTATGGTGTTTATAAACCAACCAATGGTCAAATTAAAATAAACGGAAAATGCAATTCAATAATTGATATATTTGCTGGATCTGAAAATGAAGCAAATGGAATTGAAAATATTTATATAAGATCATTATTAAATGGTAAATCAAAAAGTAATATAAAAAAAAATATAAAAAAAATTATAGATTTTAGTGAGCTAAAAGATAGTATTAATAACCCTTTTAAAACATACTCAAGTGGAATGAAGTTAAGGCTCGTTTTTTCGACTTCGATTCTTTCAGATGCTGATATTTATCTTATAGACGAATGGATAAGTGTTGGTGATGCAAAATTTCAAAAAAAATGTCTAAAAAAAATAAATGAATTAAAGAAAAAAAATAAGACAGTCATAATAACATCACAGAACATTGATTTTTTAAGAAAATTTTGTGATTACGTATACACGATTAATAACACAAAATTATTATTGAAAAAATAAAATTAAAAATATTTTTTTTTATTTTTAATAAATTTATACGTATTTGATAAGATTAATATCGAAGTACAAATTAATATATATAAAAGTAACTCTGAAATATTTAATTGAAGAAAAAATAATCCAGCAATTAAAATCAGAATGTATAAACAATAGTTAATTGAAAATAATTCAATTAATAATAATCGAAAATAATAGTTGTAAAAAAGAGAAATATTAAAAATTAAAATAACAATTCCAAGAATAATTAGATTATTCATATCAAGAACTCTATCATTAATTTTTACATAATTTAAAGCAGAATAATTATCTTGTATATATATTATTAATACAAAAAGGCAGAATAAAAGTAAATAGAAAAATAAAAACGAAAAAAAGCATTTCAAAAAAACCTTATTGACTTTTAAAATATTTCCACTTTGGAATATTCTAATCATATTAGGAATATTAAAATGATAAACTGATAAACCAGTTAAGGCGAATAAATTAAAAATAATAACAGTCATTCCAAATTTTCCAGATAATTCAGGACTATATATATTATGTATTATGGGAATAAAAATGATACTTATAATAAAACCAGACAAATAAACTGGAAAGGATTTAAAAATTAAAATATCAAAAAATTTATCATCCGCAATCTTAATTTTTATAAATTGTTTTAATAGATTTTTATAATTAAAAATTATAAAAATATTAATTAAGAGTAACGAAATTTGAGGTGAAAATATTGCCCAAATATTAAAATCATTCAAAAAAAATAATAAATAAAAAATTATTGCTAATAAATTTGAAATGATTCTCAAATCATAGGCTTTGATTATTTTTTTTGAACTTTCAAGAAATAATAGGAGTGGATAAAAAATAAAATTTAAAGCAACTAATAATGTAAGACATATAATTAAAATAAATAAATGTAAAAATGAAAAGTACTCATCTACACGAACAAAAATAATGAAGAGTGGCGATACAAAAATGAAAAAAATTGAAGCAATCAAATAATATTTAAATACTCTTTTTAAAGCACCGAAATAATTATTAGAATCTCCAACTAAATCATTATGTTTCCATGATAATTTAACAAAAAATTTAGATAGATAATTTATTGCGATTTGTGACATGCCCAAATCAAAAATCCATATTAAGGAAATTACTGTACCTAGTGTATAGTAATAGCCTTGTTCTATAGGATTCAGAAATTCTGCTACAAGAAGTAAGGCAACCAAACCACTTATGGCTTGAAGAATCCGAAAAATAATAATCTTATATGAATTAAACATAATGGATAAAAGTAATAACCTTAATATTATTCGATTTACATTGGCTTATACGGTTTTTATTTCCCATTTTATTTACTTAAATAACATTTCTTTTTATAACTCTTTTTTTGAAAACATGGCATCGTTTGCTGTTAAAAGCTTTTTTTTAATTAGTGGATTACTTATAACAAGGAGTTACTTAAATAGAAAAAGCTTATATGATTTTTATAAAAAAAGAGCCCTGAGAATCTTTCCCGCATATTATCTGATGTTAATGGTATTGCTTATATTTTCATTATTTTCATCAGAAGAAAAATTTATGTCGTATGAGAACTTCACCTATTTTTTGTATAACTTTATTTTTTTAAATTTTTTAAACCCAATAAATCCAAATTTTTTTACTGATAATTTCTCAAAAATTACAAATGGATCTTTGTGGACGATAAAAATTGAACTATGCCTATATTTTATAACTCCCCTTTTGATAAAAATAATTAACAAAAAAATTTTAAAAATAATACTAATAATTATTTTAAGCACTATATGGTTTTTATTTTTTTCAATGCATGAAATCGAAAAATTTAAACCATTAGCAATTCAATTTCCAGGTCAATTAAGATTCTTTTTATTCGGATCAATTATATATTTATATTATAAAGATTTTGTAATAAAACCATTCAGTTACATGATAATAATTAGCTTTGCAATTATAAGCTATATTAAAATGAAATTATTATTTATTATATTTGAACCAATTTTAATTGGTTTTCTTATATATTTTATAGGGCTAAAACATAAAAAAATAACATTTATTAAATCGGATATATCGTATGGTATTTATCTTTTTCATTTTCCAATAATACAAGCATTCATAACTCATGATAATTTTGGAATAAGTTTGATTTATATTTTTTTTATTCAAAGTGTTCTTATTATTTTATTATCATTCTTGTCATGGAATGTAATCGAAAAAAAAATTCTAGGTCGTTAATTAAAATATATTGAACTACCCCAAAAATCATAATCATCAAATTCTTCTTTTGTTTGCACTTTGTTTATTATATTTATCGATGATTTTAATATTTTTTTTTGATTTTCAACAAATTCTTTTATTGAAATAGGGTTATTCGAACAGATATTTATTGGGCCATAAATGCTAGGGTGTTTGATTAAGTATAAAATTTTCTCTACAACATTATTAATGTGAATAAAATCTCTGATCTTATTTCCTTTAGATAAATAAAATTGTTTTTTATTTTCATTTACAGCATTATGAAAACTTCTGTAAAGTGAAGTTTCTTTCTGATCATTTCCGAATACGTAAAATAATCTTAACCATTGAACCTTGGATGAATCAAATAATTGGTTAACTAAATGTTTATACAGTAAATTTTTTGATATACCGTACGGAGTATTTGGAGTACATAAGGTATTCTCATTTACTTGTCCATCATATGGCCCATATTCAAAGCAAGTACCTGAAACCATATATCTTAATATTGATAACTTTTTTATTTGATCAAAAAAATATAATTCACTAAGTAGGCTATCATTTATGTGTATGTCTTTTTCATAATTTGGTAAATTTTTCCAAGATAAGTGTATTAATAAATCAAATTTTGTTTCTATTTTTTTTTTTGAAATATCATCCTCATAAATATTGTGAGTAATATAATGAATTTTATTTTTGGATAAATTATCTTTTTGCTTTCTAGTTAAAATATATACCTCATGACCACACTCAATAATTTTTGGTATTAGATTTCGTCCGATGTAGCCTGATGAGCCTGTTAATAAAATTTTCATTAAAAAACTTTAATATCTGGAATGAGTGTAACAATCTTTCCTGTAAATTTTTTTCTATCAATATTTTGAATTATTTCATCAGCGATATTCCATGGAAAAATTATTAAATAATCTGGATTTGAATCATAAATAAAATCGTGATTTTTTATAATTATATGACTACCAGGCAATAATTTTCCTTGTTTAAATATTGAATTATCGCAAACAAAATTAATTGCATCATTTGTGATACCAAGGTAATTTAATAATGTATTACCTTTTGCAGCAGCCCCATATCCTCCAATTGATTTATTTTCAAGAATTATGCTACTAATGAACCTGTTTATATTAAACTTAATTTTTTTTACGGATTTAGAAAAATTAAGATATAAATCCATTTTAAACATTCCATATTCTTTTTCTAAATTTAAAATATTATTGACGGATTTTGAAATTGGTATATTAAAATTATCATGTGATGCGTAAACCCTAAGACTTCCACCATGAGTATCTAATTCATCTATATCATATATTTTTAATCTATTTTTCTTGAAAATATCATTTACAACTTTAAGGGAAAGATATGAGAAATGTTCATGATAAATAGTATCAAACTGCATACCCTTTATTAATCTATAAAGATGAGGAAATTCGACTGTTACAGTTCCATTGTCTGATAAAGCATAAGAAATCCCACTAACAAAATCGTTTATATCAGGAACATGAGCTAAGACATTGTTTGCACATATTAAATTTGCCTTAGGAAAACTATTTGATATTTTTTTTGCAAGCTTTAATCCAAAAAATTCAGTTATAACACTTATGCCTTTATCTTTTGCAATTGCCGCAGCACCCTCTGTTGGTTCAATTCCAAGACAATTAATTCCTTTTTCAATAAAATTCTTTAGTAAATAGCCATCATTACATGCTATTTCAATGACAAAACTAGAATTATCAAGCTGCAATCTATCTATAATATCGTCAGAGAATTTTTTTGAGTGTTTTAGCCATGAGCTTGAAGTTGAAGATAGATAGGCATATTCAGATGTAAATAGCTCAGTGGGTGGAAGATCAACCGAGGTTTGAACTAGGTAACAATTGTTGCATACCATAGTTTTTAATGGATAATAATTTTCAAACACAGGTTTAGAATTCAAATATGCGTTTGATGGGGGAGCGTAGCCTAAATCTAAAAAAGTAAAATTTGATTCTGATTTACAATTTCTACATTTCATATAATAGTAATTATCTAAAATATTTTAAATTTAGATCTCTAGTCGAAACACACGTAACATCCAAAGGCCATTTAATATTAATTTGATCATCATCAAAGCGAATGCCATTTTCATACTCCTTAGCATAATCACCTGTATGTGCATAAAGTAATTGGGAATTATCTTCAAGTGTTTGAAAACCATGTGCACAACCTTCAGGAATTATTAATGAGTTCTTTTTTTGACTATCTAAAATAATAAATTCCCACTCCATATATGAAGATGAGTCTCGTCTAAGATCTATGCATACATCAAAAACTTTTCCAGATATACATGTAATAATTTTGAACTCCTCCATCGGTATATTTTGATAATGAAGTCCTCGTATAGTACCTTTTTTAAAATTAGATGAAAAATTAATTTGCTTAATTGATTTGTTATCTATAAAACTGTTGATACAATTGTCAAAGAATTTAAATAAATATCCCCTTTCATCATCATAAGTAATATTATTTATTTCTACAAAGCCGTTAATTTTTGTTTTTATAAAATTCATCTATTTAATCTTTTAACATATTCATCTATTTGAATATGAGTACTTATTTTGTCAAATTTTAAATATTCCAAATACCAATCAACTGTTAAGTTAATTGACTCCTCTGTTGATAATAAAGGATACCAATTAAGTTTCGTATTTGATTTTTCTGAATTTAACATTAAAAGTTGTGCCTCATGTTGAGGTGATTCCTCCAATTCAATTTTTATATTATTATCGATTTTATTATTTACAAGATCTAAGATATCTTTTACTTTCAAAAAAATATTTTGGTTAGGCCCGAAATTCCACTGTGATGCAAATGATTTTTCTCCATTAAATAACTTCTCTGCTAAAAGCAGATATCCATATAAACAGTCAAGAACATGTTGCCATGGTCTTATTGCGTTTATATTTCTTATTGCTAGATTAGTTTTAAACTTTAAAGATTTAAAGATATCTGGCATAAGCCTATTTTCAGACCAATCGCCACCACCAATAACATTCCCCGCTCTTGCAGTTGCAATAGGAACTTTGTCCGAAAAAAAACACTTTGTAAAACTTTGAGTAACAATTTCTGTAGCTGCTTTAGAAGAACTATACGGGTCAAATCCACCTAATTTATCCGTTTCTTTATATGGATGGTAAGATTCACGGTTTTCATAACACTTATCAGATGTAACAACCAAAAGACCTTTTAATGTATATATTTGTGATAACTCGTACATTAAGTTAGCGGTACCAATAACATTTGTTTCCCATGTTTCTACAGGAGAATAATAAGACTCCTTAACAAGTGATTGTGCGGCTAAATGAAAAACAAATTCGGGCTGAATATTATTTAAAGCATTTCTTATCTTTAATTTATCTCTGATATCAATATGATAGGTCTCATAATTATTTGAAAGTTTTAGCCAATGCATGTTGTTTTCATCAGGCTTTAAACTTATTCCAACTACATTTGCCCCAATTTTAGATAACCATGTTGCCAACCATGACCCTTTAAAACCTGTATCACCGGTAATTAATATTTTTTTGTTTTTAAAACATTCAAACATTACTCCCATTTTCTCCATGGTGTATTATTTGATGACCATAATTCTTCAAGATATCTCTTGTCACGAAGTGTGTCCATCGGATGCCAAAAACCTTCATGTTTAAAGGCAACTAGTTGATTAGCTTTTGTTAAATTATTCATCGGCTGATTTTCCCACACATCCATATCACTTTTTATAAAATCAAATATTTTTTTATTTAGAACAAAAAAGCCGCCATTAATCCAACCTCCAGTTAATTTAGGCTTTTCATCAAAACTTAAAACTTCATCATTATCCAAATCTAAAACACCGAATCTACCAGGTTGCTTTATTGCAGTTACTGTTGCATATTTTTTTTTATTTAAATGAAAGGATATAGTCTTATCAATATCAATATCTGATAAACCATCACCATACGTAAGACAAAAATTTTCATTCTTAATATAATTTTCTATTCGCTTTATTCTTCCACCTGTCATAGTATTTTCACCAGTATCAATTAGTGTAATCTTCCATGGCTCTGAAGTATTTGAAAAGTAAGATGTTGAATTGCTGGAAAGGTCAAATGTTACATTGCTGTTATGAAGAAAATAATTGGAAAAGTATTCTTTAATTACATAACCTTTATATCCAAGACAAACAATGAATTCATTAATTCCATGGCTTGAGTATAATTTCATAATATGCCAAAGAATAGGTTTACCACCAATCTCAACCATTGGTTTAGGTTTTAATTCAGTTTCTTCACTTAATCTTGTTCCTAAACCACCTGCTAAAATTACTGCTTGCATAAAAGCCTCAATGTTCTTTGATAATATTAATTATAACAGTATGATTATAAAGCTTTAAAATGAATTAAATAAAAGGGATAGAAATTTTATGCAGAAAAAAAAATTATTTAGTAAATTTTTCTTCATTGCAGTATCCGTTATCACTTTTGCATTAATTTTTACTGATTCAAGTATAAATCGAGATGGAATTGCATACCTTCAACAAGCGAAAATGATCAATGAAGGGTTTAGCATAAATGAAATTTTTATTCATTATCCATGGCCATTTTACTCGTTAATTATATTTGCAATAAGTTATATATTTCCTTTAAGTTATGTACTCTCAGCTAAATTAATAAACTTTGTTCTATTTAATTTAAGCATTTATTTCTTTACAAAAATTACCAATGAAATAAATAAAAATGAAAATCCAAATTTATTTATATTCTCAATTTTAATTATTATATGCTCGATACCAATTTATGATACGTACTTAACTATGATTTTAAGAGATCATGGTGCATGGGCATTTTATCTAGGCGGTTTATATTATTTTATTCTTTACTCAAAATACAACCATACTAGATTCACTTTATTTTTCCAGGTTTGTTTTTTTATTGGTTTTTTATTTAGACCAGATCTTATTATCCTTTTATTATTCGGCCCACTAATATATTTTTTATATAGCAAAAAAACTATTACATTAAGAATATTTTTATCAAACTATTTTGTAATAATTTTATCAGTGTTAATGTTTATTATATTGATAGTTTTTTTTGATGGGAACATTACTTCAAGAATAAATGAAATATGGAACAGACCATACATTATTTTAAAGACTTTTTTTACACCTCTTAACATTTCATCTGATGATTATTTTATAAGTGATTATATTTCAAAATACCCTTATCTAATAAAATTTACTCTGTTAAGTTCAATAGCAATATCAAAATTGATAAGTGTAATTGGATTTTTAAATATTATTTTATTAATTTATTTTTTTAAAAATTATAAAACCTTAATAGAAAATAAATATTTAACAATTATTATAAGTTTTAGTATTTTATCTTTTTTGATATCTTATTCAAATTTATATGTAAATAATATAATAACCGCTAGATATTTTGTTATAAGTCTTTGGGGAGTTTTGATACTATGTTCTCTTAGTCTTCTTAAAATTTCCCAAAGTAAACAAAAAATAAATTTTATTATTTATTTACTAATTTTTTTATATTTAGTTACATCTTTAATTGATAAAAAAACCGAATCATTTGAACAAAAAATTTCATCAATAATTATTGAAAAAAATATTAATAAATTTAATTATTTTTCAAATAATGAAAGAATAAATTTTTACATAAATGGAGATGTTGATCATAGATTATTAATGGATAAGAATACAAATTTTTTAGCATATGATTATTTAATCATTGATAATAAGGGTTTGATGCTTATGGATAAAAATGAAATAGAAATAATTGAACATAAAATAGAGTCTGATTTTTTATTACTTGATACATTTATAAATAAAAAAAACAAAGTAAGAATATATAAAAAAGATGTTGAATGAAGAATTAATAAATTTTTTTTTGAATAACTTATATTTTATAAATTTTATTTTAATATTATTTGGTTCAATTATCATTACGAACTTTTTTACCCCTTATTCAACTATATTCTTAATTAGTAATATTAATAACGATTTAAAAACATCTTTGATACTTTTTATAATTGGCTGGTTAGCTAGTTTTATTGGAAATCAAATATCTTTTTTTCTTGCAAATAATAATTCAAAATTTATTAATGACAAATTTAATAAATATAAAAAATATCAGTATTCGTTAGAATTATTTAATAAATTCAAATACAAGTTAATTGGTATAACTTTCTATCTTGGCCCAATAAAAGCTTGTTATATATTTTTTTGTGGTTTATCAAACTTAAAATCAAAAATAATGCTAAAAATGAATTTTATAATGTCATTAATTTGGTCATTATCGATATGTATACAAGGTAAGGTTATATCAATTGTCTCTAAATATTTCGGAGATGGTGTTGAAATAAAAGTCTTTATAGTATTACTATCAATTTTTATAGTTAATATATCAATATTCTTTTATCTTAGAAAAAGAAGTAATTACTCTCTTTAAAATGCACAACGGAATATTCTTGATTATAAAAATTATTAATCTCCAATAAAATGGATATATAAAAATATTTGAGGATTTTCTTAAATAAATATTTTTTATTATTAAATTGCTTAAATAATCTAATCTTGCTTTTAAAAATAAAACCTTATTATTTTTTTTATTTTTTTGAGTATCCAAATATCCTAATTTGTAGTAATGAATAGTTAAATTTTTAAAATCTGAATAAATTATACTTTCAATAAGGCTATCGAGAGCCCTTTTAAAAGAAGAATAATAAACATTATAATTTCTACCAATTAGAGAAGATATGCTACCGAAAAGAACAATATTTTTATGATATTTTAAATCATTGCCCTGAATTAAAAAATTTATGATTTTTACCACTGCTAAGTAGTTAATTTTATAAACCTGATTCGCTTTTTTAAGGTTAATAAAATAATCATCATCATAATATACAACCATTGGAATAATAATATTTTTTGGTTTGGATTTTTTAATAATTTTACTCAACCTTAAAAAATCTTTGTCTTTTCTTAAGTCGAGAGTAAATTTATCAACTATTTTTTTACTTTTTAATGAAATTGTTGATTTTGATATTAAAATAAATTTATCTTCATCACCAGAAGAATTTATTATATTTTTTGTTAATTCACTATTAGCGCCTATTATTAAAAAAATCATATATCTAAAATTTTAGAAAGGCTAGATTTAAATATGCTCTTATTATATTTTTTAATTTTATTTTTAAAATTATAATAATTTTTACCATAAGTTTTTTTTATTATATGCAGTGATAATCGAGAATCTTTTGATATATTGGGTATGCATTCATATTTTATAGAAATATTATCAAGCTCATTTAAAAATAATACCGAATTCTTATTCTTTGGTAAATTTAATGCAATACATATTCCTTTTCCAGAAAAATATAAATATTTTTTTTTGGAATTAAAATATTTAGTTGACATCAAAGTTATAACTGGACGAAACTTTTTATAAATATTTTCTAATTCAATTAAATAATCAGAAAAGTTTTTATGAGGAATAATGACTTGATATTCATAAAATCCGCTTGAAGCAAATAATGTAAAATAAAATTTATTCTTGGTGAAAGGATAAATCGCATCAGAAAGAGAAATATTTTTTACTTTAAATAAAATATTATAAAAATAATATAATAGATTTAATGTAAAAATACTTACTTTATTATATAAGCAAATATTAAAAGGATTTTTGTAAAAAGATATTGATTTTAGTACTGCGTATTTGCTGTTTTTATCTTCATTTAAATTCCCAAAAAATGCTATTCCTTTGCCAAAATTTTTTAAATCTGTCCTATGCCATGTATAAAAAAAATCATTAGAAGATGCAATATTTTTTAATGACGGGATATCTTTTAGTGAATTAATTTTTTTGGATCTTACTTCAACACAATTAGATTTTATTTCTTTAACTCTGAGATTAGCCTTAAGAATCATTCCTGTTAAACCAAAACCACCAACTGTAAGATAAAATAATTCAGAATTTTTATTTCTTGAGCAATAAACTAGGGAGTCATTATGAGTTTTTAATACAAAGGAGGTAACCTGATTAATAAAGTTACCATCTCTTAAATGGTTTTTACCATGAACATTATTTGCAATACATCCACCAATCGTAGCGTTTTGTAAACCAGGTTGAATTTCTAAAAAAAAATTATTTTTTATTAAAAAATTATAAACTTCAAATAATTTTGTATTCGCAGCAACGGTAATTAATTTCTTATTTTTATTTAAAAAAATCTTTTTTTTATTTACCATTACAAGACTATTTACATCATCACCCAAAAAACATGGAGTGTAAGATAACCCTGATCCCATTGGAATAAAATTACCATTAGTGAAAATCTTACTATTTTCATGCATGGTAAGGTATTTAAAATTTGGATTTTTTACCTCAGTACCATCAAATGTTTTATTTTTACTCATTAAATTCAAAAAAATCTTTACACCCAATAAATGTATTTTTTTTATACAAATAAGCATTAGGTCTTAAAAATTGATTTTTATATATCCTTGCAACATAAATTGCCATAAAAGAAACGGTAAAGTAAATCATATAAATTAAAAAGTTAAAAACATATTGGTGATCAAAAAAATCATTAAACATATTGATGATTAAAAATAAAGAAGCAAGAAATAAAAAATAAATTGGTAATCTAAGAAATATAGTAGAAGAAGTTAAGATTCCGGCTGTTGCAAAAACAATCATTGATAATATATTATAGTGTGTCTTCCCGCCAATCCTTTTATCTCTTTTGTATTTAATTCCAAAACTATTAAACCCTACTCTACTAATATTTGATCTTATAAACGGAAATGAATTAACCTCATCAATTACAGCATTTCGAACTTCTCTTGAAATTAGACAAAATTCAGCCATATATAAAATAATTTCATCATCCGCCAGCAGTTTAACAATTTTATAAAATTGGTTTCTAGCTTTTTTTAAAATAAAAAACTCATGCCTATCAACTCTTTCGCCATAAACAATATCAAAACCTTCTTCATATTTTTTTATAAAATTATTTATAAGCAATGGAGGATCTTCGCAGTCAATATCAATAAAATTATAGATATCAGCTTTGATATTTTTTAAAGCAAAATAAAGCGAATTTTGATATCCAAAATTTTTTGAAAGAGTTAGAACTGATACATTATTATTTTGGTTATAAAGTTTTTTTAAAAATGCTATAGATTTATCAGTAGAACCATTATTAATAAAAATAATTCTTGTTTTGTATTTTTTTGTATCAATTTTTTTAATCGCTTTTAGCAATACAGAGAAAAAGTCTTGGATTATATCTTCCTCGTTATATACCGGAACGATTATTGCGAATGTTTTCAAAAAGAACCTAAGTTGTATTAATCTTATTTAATTATTATAAATATATCCCACAAACTTTCCATGTTTATTGGAGAATCCATATCCTAAAATCTTATCATTTATGCCACGGAACACATAGAAGCCTTTTTTGTATCTTTCATCATCAAATACAATTCTAGAAAATTCATTATTAATATATTTTAGATCATATTGATCAAAATTTTCTAAAATATAATTTTTATTAATGTCGCTATCAAATAAATCTTTTAATTTTCTAAATATTGATATGTTGTAAGTTTTTGCTTTAATGGAAATTGATTTTAACCTTTCAATATCTGGATATATCTTGTTTAAAATTTCATCATCTTCAATATTTAAATATAAAGCTATTGAAGCAGCTTTTCTGTATATAAATTTATTTTCGTTATCTTTAAATGCTGTTGTTTGGTATATAAACATCAGAATAATAATTATGCATAAAATACCCTTTCCCATCCTTGGGTTTGTTGAAAAGAATCTTATTATCTCGTTTGAGTAAATCAATATTAGAGATATCCATAGCAATATAATTGCACTACTATATCTTCCAGAAAAAGCTTCCTGGACTCCCATATGAACTCTTCCAATTGATGTCAGTATTGCAACCCCAATTAGATAAAAACTAAAACAAATAAAAATTGTATTGGTTGATTTGCTATTTTTAGAAAATGAACGAATTTTCCTGAAAATTAGATAAATATAAAACAATCCAATTAATTTAGAAATATATTGAGAAAAAAGACTTTTGCCTAATAAAAATGAAAATGGATTTCCTAAAAGTGAAATAAAAAAATCGAAAATATTTACATGATAATCAACTAAGTTAATTATGATACTAGAATGATTTTGAGATGAATAACCTGAGAAATATACAAATATATTTATTATAAAAATAGTAATTATAAAAAATATATAGGGATTAGTAGATCTTAAAAATAATAAAAATAGCGCAATAATTGGAAGAGTAAGTATTCCAGAAACTATCGTAAATGATGAAAATACAGCAATAAGAACAGATAATAATATATTTTTTAATTTATTATCTCTAAGATAACAATCTAAAAAGTAGAATGAAATTAGTGGTAGTATAAAAGATAAAATTACTTGACTTTGAACCTCAAAGAAAAAATTTAATTTTTGACTCCAAAAAAAACCAGCAGAAAAAATAAATGATGCGAAATAAAGCTTAATATTTAATTTTGTATTTTGAAAATAATTACCAACAAAACCAAATTTAATAATTAAATAATATAAAAGCAAAAATAAAAAATAATTAATTACTGTCAGGAAATATTCATGGTCGGGAATGAATTTATGCACCAAATAATAAAGTAACCTTGTAATAACAATTCTATGTTCATTATGGAGGGAAAACCATATTGAATAATTTCCATCTAATATTTCATTGTAAAAATTAATAGATTGATCCCAATAGTCTTGAACTGGTACAGGAGAGTAATAATTTAAACCTCCGATTACTGATGTAATCAAGAAAAATAATGGTACAAAAATAAATTTATTGCTCATCAAAAAATTTTGAATTTCTGTCCTTATCAGACAAATTAAGGGTAAGATTTGCAATCGGCCATTTTATTTTAAAAACTGGATCATCGTATCTATAGTTTATTTCAAATTTTTTTGAATAATAGTTATCTGTTTTATATTGAACAATAGCAGTTTCCGACAACACAATAAAACCATGCGCATACCCCCTTGGGATCCATAATTGTCTATTATTTTTACTAGAAATAAATTCACCAACCCAATGCTTAAATGTTTTTGAATTAGGTCGAACATCAACAGCTACATCAAATATTTCACCGCTAGTAACTCTTACTAATTTTGCTTGTTCATATGGCTCCATCTGATAATGCAAACCTCTTAAGGTACCTCTTTCAGAAAAAGATTGATTATCCTGAACAAAATTAATTTTTCTATTTAAAAAAGTATCAAATTGCTTTTGATTAAATGATTCGAAGAAATAACCTCGTTCATCTTTGAAAATATCAGGCTCAATTAAAAAAACTCCAGGTAAACTTAATCTTTTTATTTTCATTTTTCAATTAAACCTGCAAGATATTTCCCGTATTGATTTTTTAATAATGGTTTTGCTAAATTTTCTAAATCAGATTTGGTGATCCATTGTTTGCGGTAGGAGATTTCTTCAGGACAGGCTACCTTTAAACCTTGGCGGTTTTCGATTGTTGATATAAATTGTCCAGCATCTAAAAGCGAATCATGCGTGCCGGTATCAAGCCAGGCGTAACCCCGGTCCATCATCTCTACAAATAATTCATTCTTATCTAGATACAATTTATTTAAATCGGTAATCTCCAGCTCCCCACGAGCGGAAGGTTTTAGATTTTTGGCTAAATCCACCACCTTTTGATCATAAAAATAGAGGCCCGTTACCGCGTAATTAGACTTAGGTTGTTTGGGTTTTTCTTCTAAAGAAATCACTTGATTATCCGCATTAAATTGAGCTACCCCATAACGCTCTGGATCATTCACATGATAGGCAAACACAGTTGCTCCGGATTCCCTGGTATTCGCGGAATTCAGTAAGTGCTCAAGATCATGGCCGTAAAAAATATTGTCTCCTAAGATTAGTGTAGACACATCATCGCCAATAAAGTCTGCTCCTAGGATAAAGGCTTGAGCAAGTCCGTCTGGACTGGGTTGTGCTGTGTAACTTAACTTTAATCCCCATTGTGATCCGTCGCCTAATAAATTTTCAAAATGAGGGAGGTCTTGGGGTGTTGAGATAATTAAGATGTCCCGGATATTGCCTAACATTAATGTTGTTAAGGGGTAGTAAATCATCGGCTTGTCATAAACTGGAAGGAGTTGTTTGGAAATGGTGTGAGTCACCGGATACAGTCTTGTTCCCGAACCCCCTGCTAAAATAATGCCCTTACGCTTCATGAATCACTTTCTCCAACGTTTCTTTCCAATGATTACATCCCAAATTAAATGTCTGTTTTATTTTAGCATTATTGAGGACACTATTTTTAGGCCGTTTGGTTTTGGTGGTAAATTCATCCGTTGTAATGGCAAGCAAATTGTTCAGATTAAACTGCGGATTGGCTTGGTTAATAATTGCTTTCGCAAACTCATGCCAGGAACAGGACCCATCCGGCACCAGGTGGTTGATCCCGGTATTGTTATCATTTAGATGCGGGATGATGTGTTTGATTTGTTCGGCGATAAATCGATTCGAAGTCGGTACCCCAAACTGATCTGCTACCACCTTGAGCTCATCTCGTTCCTGACTTAACTTTTTCATGGTGAGGTAGAAGTTGTGTCCAATATTCGAATACACCCAGCTGGTTCTGAAGATATAAGTTAGCCCACCGACTACTTGGATGGCTTCCTCACCCGCGCTCTTGGACTGACCATACACGCCCAAGGGGTGGGTAGGATCATCTTCCACATAAGCCTCCTTTTTATCCCCATCAAACACATAGTCAGTCGAGAAGTGAATGAGTGGGATATTATATTCCCGGGCCTTCTCCGCCATGACCTTCGGTGCGTCCCGGTTAATCTGAAACGCTAATTCCGGTTCGTCCTCGGCCTGATCCACTTTGGTGTAGGCCGCGGGGTTAATTATCAGGTCGGGTTGGTGGTGATCGATTACTTGTCTGATCTGGTCTAAATTAGTTAGGTCACAGTCCTGTCGAGTGAGGCCGATCAAATCATGCTCCGTGAGTTCACGCATCAGTGCATGTCCCACCTGACCGTTAATGCCTGTGATGAGGATCTTCATGAATAGTTTTTATTAAGCCAGTGTTGGTACTCGCCTGATTGAACATTAGCCACCCAGTCCTGGTTATCCAAGTACCACTGGACTGTCTTGCGGATCCCGGTCTCGAAGGTCTCTTCGGGCTTCCAACCGAGTTCCTTGGAAATCTTGGTCGCATCAATCGCATAGCGTCTATCGTGACCAGGCCGGTCTTTAACAAAGGTGATTTGTTCTTTGTACGACTTGCCATCCTCGCGGGGTTGCAGTTCATCAAGCAAGTCACACAGGGTATGCACAACTTCTAAATTAGCCTTCTCGTTCCAGCCGCCAATGTTGTAGGTCTCACCCACAACGCCCTTTTCTAATACCGTCGCAATCCCCTTACAGTGATCCAACACATAGAGCCAGTCCCGGATCTGCTGGCCATCGCCATAGATCGGTAAGTCTTGGCCTTGCAGGGCCTTTAAGATACAAAGCGGAATCAACTTTTCTGGAAAATGATACGGTCCGTAGTTATTGGAACAATTTGTGGTTAATACTGGAAGCCTATAAGTGTGGTGCCAGGCACGGACCAAGTGGTCTGATGCCGCCTTAGAGGCACTATACGGACTATTGGGCTCGTATTGATTGGTTTCTTTAAACGCCGGGTCGGTTGCACTTAAGGTGCCATAGACCTCATCAGTCGAGACATGTAAAAAACGGAATTGTGTTTTTGCATCCTCACTTAACCTATTAAAATATGACCGGGCCTCTTCTAGCAAACGGTAGATACCGATAATATTAGTCTGCATAAAGTCATCCGGCCCCTGGATGGATCGGTCGACGTGGCTCTCCGCCGCAAAATTTACAATGGATCTGGGTTGATGTTCTTGTAATAGCTTAGCGACTAATTTTGAGTCACCAATGTCTCCTTTCACAAAAACATAGTTTGTGTTGGTTTCAACAGACTTTAAATTTTCGAGGTTCCCCGCGTAGGTCAACTTATCTAAGGCGATCACCTTTTCATTATTGTTGTTTAACCAATTTAAAACAAAATTTGAGCCGATAAAACCGGCCGCGCCGGTGACGATGATACTCATACTTTTAAATGCAATCCTTCTTCAATGAGGTCGCACAATATGTGACCGATGGTAATGTGCATCTCTTGGATGCGTGCCGTGGTGTTGGAGTTAATGACAATCGCTTCGCTGACTAAAGATGATGCTTTACCCCCACCCTTCCCTAGCAATCCAATCGTGGTCATCTGTTTTTTGTTAGCAACAGCAAGAGCGTTTAACACATTCTCACTATTCCCTGAGGTGGTTATGCCTACTAATACATCCCCCTCAGATCCTAAACCTTCGACCTGGCGTGAAAAGATGTGTTCATAGCCATAGTCATTCACAATACAAGTCATGACCGCGGAGTCTGCATTCAGTGATATGGATTTGAGGGCTTTCCGATC
>Ga0181580_10001199_pt1 | contig 20438 bp, 27 predicted proteins | sample 071ome_23_FD_132413 | JGI IMG/M metagenome (GOLD analysis project Ga0181580, IMG submission 132413) | Coastal salt marsh microbial communities from the Groves Creek Marsh, Skidaway Island, Georgia - 071403BT metaG (megahit assembly) | ecosystem: Environmental > Aquatic > Marine > Intertidal... | reverse complement strand
CCGTCTACAATAACAATCTCTTCTCCTATGTTTGCTGTTACTGGTAATGTCACTGTAAGGGGTCCGCTAGTAGTATTAACTAGATACTGCCCGCCTGATTGTAGTACTGTATTACTAGTAATTTCAGTGAATGGTGGGTTACCAGGTGTTGCTGCTTCCCATAAGCTAGATGCACTGTTCCAAACTAACGCTTGACCGTTACTTGGAGTACCTATGTTTACGTCAGTTAGATCATTTAATGCGCCGCCGCCTTGTGAAAGAATTGTAAAGTTACCAACCATAACTCCGTGTACACTACACTGATAAACTAAACTATTTGGCGCATCATAAGGTACTATGAATTCTGTTACACCGTCAGTTGTAGTAACTCCGTCTGTGTAATCAGCGCCAGCATTGCTTACTCTAATTTTAAAAGGGTGACTGCTATAATTGGCTGTGTTATCAAATTGATATTTGACACCTCTTAACAAAATAATGTCTGGATTGTCTGATGCTGTAGGGAAACCAGGGCCTGTAAATGTAAATGCTGTGCTACCTGTTACACCTACTGTGTATGTAAGTTGTGCATTAGGTGACAAGTCTAATTCATCTATTTTGGTTTGAGCTGCTGCTTCTGCTCTTGCGTCTGTATAATAAAGATTAGTACTTCCTTCTGCTAGTGCATCAGTATCGTGATTACTAATAGAGTTAACTGTACCAGTCACAGCACCTGTTAAGTTACCTGTTACATCGCCTGTAAACGTAGCATCTAGTCCAGTAGTACCTGCTGCTAAAACAACTGCTCCGTTTGCAGCTTTGATGTCACCTGTTAAATCACCTGTTACATCGCCGCTTACGTTACCTGTTACATCGCCTGTTACGTCTCCAGAAAATGTCGCATCTGTTCCATCTGTGCCGTTGTTTAGTACAACTGTTCCGTCAGTAGCTTTAACATCACCTGTTACGTCACCTGTTATATTACCTGAAACATTACCTGTTAAGTTACCTATTACGTTACCCGAAACATTACCTGTTACGTTACCCGTCACTGTACCAGCAAACGTAGCATCACTTCCGTTAGTACCATTATTTAAAACTACAGTTCCGTTATTTGCAAGTATATCACCTTTGAGTGTACCTGTTACATCGCCTGTTAAATCACCAACGACGTCACCTGTTAAGGCTCCTGTTACTGTAATGTTATTAAAACTTGATGTGTCTGTAGTAACATTAATATTACCTACAATTTCACTAGCAGTAACTTTATTAAATGTCACATTGTCTGATGTACCAACAGCTTGTCCAATACTAATAGTGCCTGTGTTATAATTTACACCAGTGCCGCCGCTTAAATGTGCATCTACTCTTGCTGTTGTAAAGTAAAGATTTGTTGTACCTTCTGCAATACTATCAGTATCTGTGCCCCCAACCGCAGCAATTGCTCTTGCATCAGTGAAGTAAAGATTTGTTGAACCTTCTGCAACGTCATCACTACTTTTTGTAGCTAATTTAGCATCAAATGCGCTGTTAGCTCTTGCGTCTGTATAATAAAGATTAGTTGAACCTTCTGAAATATCATCAGTGTCGTGATTACTTACATCACTTACTTGTCCAGTAACATTACCTGTAAATGTAGCATCTGTTCCGTCTGTGCCACTATCTAAAACTGTGCTTGTTCCGTTAGTAGCTTTAACATCGCCAATCAATGGTCCCGTAAAGCCAAGATCACTGCGCAATCCTTTATTGAATACAAGTTTATCTTGTACATAGCTGTAAAGCATTGTAGCATTTGCACCGTCGATTACAAGTCCGCCGCCGTTTGCTTCTTCAGCATTTGCTGCACCGTCTGCAACTGTAATTGTTAGGTTACTAATGTTAACATTATTAACATTTTGTGCAGTACTTGTACCTAAAACAGTTAAGTTACCTGTGATAGTAACGTTGCCAGTTGCTTCAATATTAGCACCTGTAATATCATCACTGTTTAGTAATCCATTAACTGTTACGTTATTAAAACTAACGTTATCTGTTGGGCCAACTTGTTGTCCTACATCAATTACACCGTCGGTAATTGTAATACCCGTTCCAGCAGTAAAACTTGATCTAGCTCTTGCTGTAGTAAAATATAAGTTTGTGCCTTCGGTAAGATCAGTTGTTGTAAAGTTGCTGATGTCATCTACTGTACCTGTAACATTACCTGTAACATTACCTGTCAAGTTACCTGTGACGTCAGCTATCAGTGCAGTGGTGCTTGTAGCACCATTGTCTGCTATAAATTGCAAGTCTGCTGTTACGAAGCTTCTTGTACCAGTAGTAGAACTAGTTAACACTTGCCCGTTACTTGCAGCTACACCTAAGTCGGGCTCTGCTTGATTCAATCCAAGATATTGATATCTGTCTGCTGTTACTTCTGTACTGGGAGTTTTTAAAACTCTTCCACTGGTAAGTCTGCTATTACTCATTTGATGTTTCCAAAATACTTAATGTTACTTTACAACTTTGATCTGTGCCTGTTGAGGCTTTAATTGTCGATCCTGTTTCTAGAACCAACTTACCGCTAACAATATTAACTGCATCGTTAGGCGGTACAACAAAATCTTTTAATAGTTCGGTGTCTACACCGTTTTTACTGTGAACAAATGTTACAGTTGCACCAGATGAAGTAACGTTTGCACATTGCGCACCCAACACAATAGTGGTTAGACTTGCTGGCGTTGTGTACAAGGTTGCTTCAGTTTGTTCTAATACCGCTGTCACTGTTCTAAAGTTATTGAGTGGTAATGCCATGTTGTTTTCCTTAATCTGTAATCGCTAATATATACGGTGTCATTACTGCAAACAAACTTCTATTGAAAGTTCTACCAGTAATTGTACCAGTTGCACGTTCAATAACTAGTTCTTGACCAATTCTAAAATCACCTTTTTGGTCAGTACTTGTAAAGTTTACTTTGCCTGCTCCGTTAGCATCTTCTACTACTTCGTTTTCTTGAATGCCTCGGCCACCTAAGTATGGTACAGCTTGTTCCATCGAGTTACCTGTACCTACATATTCAAATGTGTGTGCAGAAGCACCAATTAGACTTCTTTGATGGAAGCCTACTTGTGTATTATTTGTTTTTGTTGTTGCGAGATTTTCTTCAAGTGTAATAACACTTTTACCTGTAGTATCTCTTAATATTGTATGTTGAATATCTGTTACTAAGTTTGCAACTACTGTACTTGATCCTGCTTCTGCTGTCAAGCTACTTTGTGTTACCATTCCTGATGCTGTTTGTGCAAGTACTTGTGCCGCTACACTAGCAATTTGTCCAACCGCAGCGGCTGTTTCGTCTAATTGACCAATTACTTGGCTTTGTGTACCCGCCCAATACAATCTTGCAGCTCTGTCAGTGTTTTCAACACCGCCGTCAACTAAATCTGCTGCAATTGCAGCGACAATTAATTCAACATCTCTTTCACATTTATCTGCATCGTATATTAATCCTGGGTATGTTGTGTTAACCCAGTCAACAATTTCGTCTGCAATATATGCTTTATTAACTGTTAGTAGTGCTGATGCATGATTATAATTTCCTGCATTGGTTGTTGTAAACAAACTCGTAGCACTTGCAACTGTGTAATAAGTGTCATCTCCTGCAAACTTAACTGCATCGCCTTCGTTAGGTCTTATTAATAGTCCATCAACTTCAACAGTGCTTTGGTTTGCAGCACCGCCTGCAAGTGCAACTGCGCCTGCATACATTTCTTCACTAACACCAGTTGATCTTAGTCCGTATGTACCAAAGCTACTATTACTGTTAGTAATACTACAGAAGCCTCCGCTTTCTGCAAGGAAAGCATCCTGACAACAAATTGTAAACACACTAACAAGTTGTGCATAACCTCTATTGAGCAAGTGTACACCAATACCACCTTCGTTATACTGTGTAAAGCTATCAACAACCATTGAGCGCAAGCCGCCTGCAACACTGCCGTCTACCCTCATGCCTGTACCGGTTGTTGTTCTTGATGTACAGTTTTGAATATATGGACTTGTCCAACTTTGTACATCTCTTTGTAAGAATGTATTTCCGCTTGGACTAAATGCAATACTAGCTGCTGGCGCTAAATGTCCTTTAAATGTCATGTCACTCAAATAGTTGGCTTGTGTAACATGGAAAATATCTTCTGTAGCAGTGGTACCCGACACACTTACTGCTCTTAAACTATCTCCGACAATACTAGTATACGGAGGAAGCGCAATTGGATTAGTTTCTATATAATCACCTGCTGCAATTCTGATAGTATGTGGAGTAATTACAATATTGTTTATTTCTAATGCTGCAAGATCATCTTCGCCGTTTTGTATACCATTAGTAATTGTATCATACAATTCTATCATTCTTGCATCTGCTGCTACACCACCTGTAAGTGTATTGTCAATAGTTTGTGTAATATCGTTTTGGTATCCTGATACAACTGTACTGTTTTGAATAATACTTCTACTAATACTTTTGATGTAATTTAATGACGCTATAGTAGCATTAGTTTCGCCTGCGCCTAAGTTATTACCTAAATATGTTAAGTAACTTCTGGCTGCATAAATTGCTTCTTCGTTGCCACCAAATCGTAAATCTGTAGTAATAGCATCTACAATTAAACCAACATCTCTAAAACATTTGTCTTTGTTATAAGTTAAATCTGAGAAGTTAGCGTTAATGTATTCAATTGTGTCATCAATGAATGCTTGTCTTGAATTGTCGATGGCTGTTCTTGCATCAGTTAGTTCTGTTCTAATACCTGTTAAGTCAGGGTATGTTGTTGCAGGCATTCCACTTACTGTGCCTGCTGTAATAACATCTTCGATAATTTGCAGCAAGTCTGCTGCTTGAGCTGCTTCTACACCGCCTAGTACAGGTTCTCCGTCTGTATTTTGAAATACTGACGATTGTAGTGGGAAACCTGCGCCATTTGTTTCTGCAATAACATATTCTAATGCAGTACTAAGATAATCATATGCTGCCGCTGTAGCTGTAGCTTCTCCTGTTCCTAGTTGACTTTGTGTTCCTAAGAAATAACTGTTGGCGGCTTGTACACTTGCACTATTGCCGCCATATGCTAGGTCATAGCATAGTGCATCTAAGATATATTTTACGTCTCTACTACACTTGGCTCTGCCATCTGCGCCCATGTTATTATATACGCTTAGGTAATTTACTCTAACATATTCTAATACTTCTGCTTGTAAAAATTCAATGTTGTTTTGAATCTGTACAATAACTTTTTCCATATTGCTTGTTGTGTGTGGTGTACTTGGAAAGTTTAGTGTATCTGCTGCCGCAGTACCATTTGAAATAATATCAATAATTTCGTCAAAACTTTGCCCTGCAATATATGTTGCTGTACTGTCTGTAGTTACGGCATCTAAATCTAATACAAGTGATTTTGTATAAGCAATAGCACCAGTAGTTTGATTTAACTGGTCACTCAATACATATGCACTGCTAGCTCTTTGATATGCTAACCCTGCTGTGACACTATTAAAGTTTGTGCCTAGTGCAATGTCGTATCCAACTGCATCGAGAATTAATCCAGTGTCTCTTCGACATTTATCTTCATCATAAGTTAAACTACTGTACACACTATCAACATATGCAGTAGCTTCGTTTTGTAAATAAGTTCTGTTTGCTTTTAGCAGTGCAATTGCACTAGAGTAACCAGCAGGAGCAGGGTTAGTTGGAGCAAATACATTTTCAGTTGCTACTGCTACTGCGGCTGTTAGTGTTTGTTTTGCAGTACCTGGAGTTTTTCCGCTATTAGTATCATCTCCATTTTTTGAAACATATAGTACACCAGTTTGATAAGCACCATCTCCATTGGGAATAGCAACAATGCTTTGTACACCTTGTCTATCTACTTTAGTGTATATTGTACCGTCGTATGTGTTTAGAGCTAGTTCACCTAGTTCTAGTTCACTAACACTAGGAGCAACTCCTTGATTGTTATTTCTCTTGAATAGTAAGTTAGCCACTGTATGCTCCTTTTATCATCTTATGCTCCACTGTATGTTCCATAGTCTATGCTCATATTTGTTATAGTTGCATCATTGAAGTCTATTGCGCCATTGACTCCAACAATGCTGCCGGTAGTAATACCGCCAACTGTAATTGTGTTTGCTGTAGTTGAACCATTTGTTGTAATGTCATCAAATGTAACTAATGCTAGATCCGCAGCAATTTTTGCTGCAATAGCACCTGTTGTAGCAATTGTATTATCTGTACTTGTCCAAGTATCTGCAATCTGAACTTTGCTTCCGTTATCAATATTAGCTGTAGTTACACTAGTTAAGTATCCACTACTATTATTGAAACTGATTTCGCCGCCGCCGGTTAAGCTAATGTCACCTGTGGCAGTAAATGAAGCAATCGCACGTTGATTTGTAAAGTAAAGATTTGTTGTACCTTCACTTAAATCGTCAGTGTCTTTGAGTGCTAGTCTAGTATCAAAATATGTATTAAAATCTGCTATTGCTAGTTTTTGTGAAATTGCAGTTGTTAGTGCAGTTTCTAAATTAGCATTATTATCTAATAAATCACCAATATCTTGTAATGTTGCTAGTACTTCTGGTGCTGTAGTTGACAAGTCTGCTATTTGTGTATTAACATAGTTTTGTGTTGCATAACTTTGTGCTGACAAATAGTTTTGTACTCTAGAGTCTGTATAGTACATTGTACCACTGCTTACAGTTGCACTAGGATCTTCTGATAAATCTGCTGTGCTTTTAGCTGCAAATGCTGTGTCAAATCTTGCTTGTGTGTAATATAAATTCGCTGCACCCTCAGACAAATCATCAGTGTCACTGTCTGCTAGTGTAAATGATAGATTTGCTAAATCACTCACTAGTGCAACAGTACCATCGTTGTCTGGGAATGTAATAGCTCTGTTAGCAGTTGGCTCTGTTTTGGTTAGTGTAGTTGTAAACGATGTTCCTTCAAATTTATAACTGCCACCTGTTTCGATATCACTTGTTGAATAAACACCATCATCGCCTGTTGTTCTAAAACCAGTATCAGAACTAATTAGTCCAGTAGCATCAAATGTACCTGTTACTGAATTACTAATATAACCTGCTGTACTGTGATCACCCCAACCATACGCTGTGTTCCATTCTGTAATATCAGTGCCTGTGAAACTTTGTCCGCCTACTGTAAAACTACTGTCAGCAGTAATGTTACTATAGCCTGTGATGTTTCCTGTACTGTCGCCGGTAATTGCAGCAAACCCACTAAGTCCGCCGTCGCCTGTTAAACTATCAACAGTTAAATCTCCCACAGTAAGAGCTCTTGATGTAGTTGCTCCTACTGCAATAATCTCGTCGATACCAGGTTTGCCTGTTAAGTCTGCATATGCACCACTAAATGTACTACCGCCAATTATACCGCCTGTGTCTGTTAACTCGCTTACGTCTGTTGGAATAGTAGGTGTATTTGTAAAATTGTTATAATCTAAATAGTAACTTCCAGGCTGTCCTTCCAAGTTACTAACAGCACCTGTATTACTGTCAAAAATTGTGTTACCGTTGATGTCTTCGATGTCACCTCTAACAGTTTCAGTACCAACACTTACTGCTGGATCACTAAAAATAATACGACCTTGATTATCAATGCTGATGGTAGCAGTACCGAGGTAGATAGTATTACCACTTAGATATAAATCTCTAAATTTATTTGTTGGGCTACCTAAATCATGTTGTTCATTTTGATCTGGTATAATACTAGTAGTGACGCTAGTTAAGTCAACACCACCTGCGCCGTATAGTTCATTGAAGTTGTCATTGACTTTGCTAAAAGCACTGCGAATACTTTCACCATCACCTGTTAACTCTCCACTACCTATGTTAATCGTCTGCTTTGCCATTTTTATTCCTTAGCGGTTCATCTTTATACTTGATATGCTTCCTTCAGTCCAGTCAGTGACATATGCTCTCACCCATACCATATTGCCTGTTACATTATAAGCATTTACACTTGTTTCTGCATCTGTGTATACAATGCTTGTCTTAGATGCAGATTGTACAAGCCCAGTTGTATCTATTGTTTGACTACTATTCCCAACATCAGCGTCAAACCAATCTTGTTCATTTGGTTCTGATGCAAGTGTTGCTTGAATTTTAATTTTACCAATGAAATTAGTTAAATTAATTTCAAATGTATGCAGTCCGTCAGTTGCGCCAAAACGAGCATCACCAGCAAATTTCTCACCAGTTAATGTTTGTGACCCTGCACCTGCATGATTATTTTGTCCTAATATTAATATTGTGTCACTCATGATTCTTGAATTATTTCTACTAATTTTCCAGGCCCAACTAGTTCTTGGACTGCTGCTTCAATAGTATTTACTATATCTTCGTGGAGAATTTTTCGAGAATCGTCTGAATCTTTTAGCAATTCGCTAACTTTAATAATGACCATATCTTCGTTTAATTTTGCCATAGTAATCACCTTTCTGCTTGTATTTATTACAATTCGTCAAGGGTAATTACTTTATGTGTGGTAGTGATATATGGTTTAAAAGTTAAATGTACGGAAATTACATCATCGTGGTTGACAAGATAAATGCTGCCCGTTGCTGTGTATGGCATACCAAAACTGAAACGGTTAAACGGACTGTTTGCAAAAAGCGATTTCATTTTTGCTTGATACCTTGGGCTAGTAATTCTAAAAGTATCATTGAGTTTATACGTGTCTGATTCTAAAGTATCTAAACAAAAGTTTTGCATTTCTTCAAATATTTCATGCTCACTTTGTCCGTATCGTGTACAACTTATCTTATAACGATATTTGTTGTACCACAAACGCTTTCTAGTTACAACTTGTAGATCATTAAGTAAGATATCTTGATGTTTTTCACTAACAGGGCCAAGTATTTCGATGACATCTTCGCCCCACTGATCAAGTAACTGAGGTATAATACTTGGTTCAGATATATAAACAAAAAAGCTCGTATCTGCTCTAGTTTTATAACTAGCACAATGTAAACTTAAATATTCTTCTATTTTTCTATTTCTATACCAAGCATCTTGTAGTGCCATTCGATTGTTATCTCTCCAGCCAGGCTGGTAAAAGCTAACTCTCCAGGTATACTTTTTATAATAAACTTTTGTGTTGTAATTAAAGTCAGGTCTGGACCTTATCTGTTCTGATATTGATGTCATCGTTTATAATACTCAATTTAACTAAGTCTACGTCATTTCCAAATAATATTTGTTTTGCAAGTGGCTTTTTAATACGTTCATTAATAACTCGGGCCATTGGTCTTGCGCCCATTGTTTCTGTGAATCCTTTATCTGTTAGCCACTCAACTACTGTGTCATCATATTCCATAACAATATTTCTAGGAGCAAGCATATCATCAAGTTCTCCAAGGAATTTCCGTGTAACACTGTGCATCAACTTTTTGCTTAATTTATGGAATTGCACAATAGCATCAAGTCTGTTTCTAAATTCAGGAGCAAAGAAACTGTTTACTGCTTCCTGACTTGCTGCTTCATTTTTTCCTTGTCCAAACCCAATTAAATTACGTTCTGCATCTCTTGCACCTAAGTTACTGGTAAGAATAACAATTGCGTTTCTTGCACTAACTGTTTTGCCATCGCTTGATGTTACCATACCGTTGTCCATGATTTGTAGTAACACATTGCTAACATCAGGGTGTGCTTTTTCAATTTCATCCAACAATAAAATACAGTTTGGATTTTCTTCTAATTTGTTAATTAACAAGCCACTGCCTGTTGATCCTTCACTGTATCCAACATAGCCTGGAGGTGCACCGATAAGTTTAGCAACAGTGTGACGTTCTTGATACTCTGACATATCAAAACGTATAAGAGGCATATTCATAATAGTGCTTAATTGTTTTGCAGTTTCAGTTTTACCAACACCTGTTGGACCTGTAAACAAATAGTTGCCAATTGGTTTGTTTGGATCCTTAAGTCCTGCTTTTGCAATATAAATGCTGTCACTTAATCTTTCTAATGCTTCGTCTTGACCAAACACTTTAACACGTAATGCTTTTTCAATATCAATTTGACGTTCTTTTTTGTATTCACTGTCCTTGGACAACACTAGTTGATCAACAGGAATACGTGTTAGTTTAGCAACTTCATAACGAATATCATCAAGCTCTAGTACACCTTTACGATCTTTAACAGGCAATAGTTTTTGTCTTGCAGCGGCAGCATCTAGTACATCAAATGCTTTGTCAGGCAAGAATCTATTGTGCCAGTATTGATGTGTTAAATCTACAGCACCGTGTAGTGCTTCTTTAGTATATGCAATTTCATGATACATTTCATATGAAGGAATACTATTAACAATAATACGCTTTGCATCTTCTGGAGTTGGCTCTGGAACATCGACTTTATAAAAGCGTCGATTAAGTGCTTTGTCTTTTTCAAAGTGTTCTCTGTATTCGTCATAGGTCGTCGAACCAATACAGCGTAGTTTGCCTTTTTGTAGTGCTGGCTTTAGCAAGTTAGCAACATCCATTGCACCTTGTCCTGCATTACCTGCACCCATAATCATATGTATTTCATCAATAAAGAGAATTGTGTTGTCACGGCTTTCTAGTGCTTCGAGTACTTCTTTTAGTCTTTCTTCAAAGTCGCCTCTAAACTTAGTACCTGCAAGTAACGCACCAATGTCTAAACTGTAAACTGTATGATCTTTGATAATATCAGGCACACTGTCTTCGTTTATAAGATACGCTAGTCCTTCTGCAATTGCAGTCTTACCAACACCCGATTCACCTACTAGTATAACGTTGTTCTTTTTACGGCGTGCAATCGTTTGAGTTAATTGTTCTAGTTGTTCTTCTCTGCCAACAATAGGATCAATTTCTCCTGTAACAGCTTGTTCGTTTAAGTTAACACAGTACTTCTTTAGTACACGGTCTTGTTGTCTTGGTTTTGGCACTGCTTCTTCTTGTGTTTTTTGGCGCTCGTGGTCTGTTAAATATGAAACTACTGTTTCTCTAGTAATACCAAACATGCTCATAAGATATGTTGCAGGTGAACTTTTTTCACTTAAAATACTTACTAGCAAATCTCTTGGATCTAGTGTTTGCCTACCATTGAACAGTGCTTGTGTAAATGCTCTGTGAAAAACACGTTCAAGCATAATAGTTTTTTTAGGCTCTTGTTCATTACCTTCTGGATACTGATCTATTTCGTTTTCAATGTATTCGTAAATTGCTCTACTGGGCTCTTTTGCTTCGATGCCAAGTTCAGCTAGTATATCGCCTACTTCATCGGTGTCCAAAATTATTGCCAGCAAGTGTTCAATTTGAACATACTGGTGATTGTAATCCTTACTAAGGTTGAATGTTTTATTAACAATAATCTCAATTTTATCAGACGACATTTAATTCCTCTTGTTTTTATTACTTAGCATTTTCAGAAAGTATCTGATTTAATGTCTTGTTTAAATCGGTTTCTTGAAGTTTAGGTATTTTTACTTTTATTTCTATTAATAAATCTGCGTTCGGTAAATTTTTTCTTGGTAGACCACTTTCAGGTATTCTAAGTTTAGTACCACTCTGTGTACCAGCTTTAATATGTAACTTAATATTGCGTTTGTCAAGAGTATTAATAATTTTATCTGCACCTAACATTGCATCATACAAACTGATATCTATTTTTTTAATTAAGTTATATTCGTCGATTTGATATTCTCTGTTTGGCTTTAGTTTAAATTCTACAACCAAGTCTTGACCGCCTGGCGCCATACCAGCATAACGAACTTGTGACCCGTCTGATATACCACGTGGTATTTTTAATTTAATAGGTTTGCTTTGCCCGTCTGGCATAGTAATGTTAACAAGTTTTTCTACACAATTAAACACGTCTTCTAATTCGACATAGTATGTTATGTTTACATGTTGTTGTCTATGAGGTCTTCTAACACGATCTCCAAACATCTGATTAAACACATCATCAAAGTTTGTACCAAAATTCATTTCAAACGGAGAATGCGACTGTTGGAAATTTGACGGACCAAATTGACTGTTTTCAAAATTTTGACGGGCAGAAGCATCTTTGATTTGATCATATGCATTGTTTATTTCAGCAAAAAGTTTACTATCACCACCTTTGTCAGGATGATGCTGTTTTGCTTTAGTTCTGTATGCTTGTTTTATCTCAGAGTCTGACGCACCACGACTTACTCCAAGAATACTGTAAGGATCATTCATTCCATAACGACTGCGTTATCTAATACTTGTTCTGCTTGATTATAATAGTTTTCATATGCAGCAATGATAGCTTGTTGTTGCTGCACCATTGCACGGATATCACTAAAGTTAAGACCTAAATTACCATATCCTTCGCCAGTTATGGCATAAACTGCAAAGGCACCTTCACTGGATTTTAAATTTGCAATAACTTGTTCTACGTTTTCTTCGTTAATAACTACCCATTTGACTTCACGCATACGCAATTCATCAACACCAGGCAGTGTTAATACAGGTTTCTCAACAGGCTTTGCACTGATTTCAATTGGATCCGGCACTCTCGTTGAGCAAGCCGCGAGACTTGTAATCATCATAAAGCCAAGGACACTCTTTGTTAAAAGCGATGCCATTTTCAGCGTTCCTTTCATCTTCTGTTAGTTCCGCTCCAGATAGAAGTTCAAAACATCTGCCAGCATTTACAGTGCCTCTATTAACAGCACGTTCAATGCCTTCTGCATTTGCAATCGCGGCTGCTTCTAAATCAATTTTTTGTAGTTTATCAGCAAGCTCTCTGTTTTGTCTACGTATTGCGGCATATTCTGCATTTAGTGAGGTTAGTTCGTTTTGCGCACTAGCATAGTCCGCTCGCAAACTAGTAATAGTTTCTTCATTTGTTGCTACGGCTGTTTCTAACTTAGCATTATTTTCAGTTAAAACAGCAATAGTAGCTTGTGTATCTTTGTAGTACTTGTATGCTCCAAAGCCAACACCACCTAAGATACCTAGTATGATAATTGTTAGATAAAGTTTTGCTGCCATAATTATTACCTATGTCTATAAACAATACGACCTCTTTCAAGGTCATAAGGAGTAACTTCTACATCTACTCGATCATTTTGTAATATATTAATATTATTTTTTCTCATCTTTCCGCTGATAGTAGCAATGACTTTGTGTTCATTTTCTAATATCACTCTGAAAAATGCATTTGGTAAACATTCAACCACACGACCTTCGAAGACAATGGTACCGTCTTTACTCATATGCCAGCCAAGTGTTTCATTCTATCTAAATCCTCGTTTGTGTTTTCTTGTGTATTATACTTTAACACATAATCACTCGGATTGTCAAGAACCGTTTCGCTTAGATTTTGTTCATTGAGATCTACACTGCCGTCGCCTTTGTAATATTGGAATTTCCATTCACTAATTTCAGTTACGTTACTTACTACTTTCATTATTTCCATAATATTACGATGTAGGTTTTTATCTCTTGTAAATTCAACAAACACTAGATAGTTACCGTCGTTGTTTGGTCCCTGACTAATGTCTACATCCAAACTTTCTACTATGTCGGTTTCGATCAAGTTACTTAGATCACCGGCTGCACGTTCTTGACTACATTCAAATGCAACTACTACAGTTTCATTTGCTTCGCCAATTTTTGGTTTATATTGATCAATACTAATCGTAGGATTAACTATGTTTACCATTTCGCCAAACTTAACTGTCATCAGTAATCTCCTGTTTATCTGGGTTTAATTCATTATCATAATCACTGTCATACGCACTGTTAACTTCGCTCATGTCAACATCGATACCATTGATAGTGATTTTATGACTTTCAAAATCATCTACAAACTGACGTGGCATTTCAATGCGCACCAACCAAATTGGTGTTTTCTTAACCTTGGGTTTACGTTTGCCATTTTCATCAGGTTCTTGTAAATCGTCAGGGCTAGTAATTTTAATTGGTTCTAATATACTATCTTTTCCAAAAAAGACTCTGGCGCCATGTTTAGTTAAACGCATAGCTGCATCAGGATCTGGCATAAGTTTACGTGGATACATCAGTGTTACTGTAATCCAATAGCGTGATACATCAGGTCCAGCAATAACTTCTCCATACTCCCAATTCTGATATGCATAGATGTTTAAGTTGTCTAATACTTCTTCAAACTCAAGCAACACGTTTAAGTCATTGCCTGAATCAATCAAGTTATCTAATGTAGATTTAAGTTCTTCAAGTTCTTTCATGCTAGTATTTAGTCTTTTTGTATAAGTAATAGTGTAGACAACATGGACTCATCAACACATACATGGAGTTTACAACAAAATGGCTAAAAGAGCAAGAAAACAAAACCCGAGAGGTTCATTTAACGAAATGGTAATCGAACTGCAAGACTATCGCAGAAAGAAACTACAAATTTTACCTCGTAATTTACATCAAGAAGACCTTCTTGATTACCTAGATGACGCATCCAAACACATAGTATTTGCAACTGGTCCTGCAGGAACAGGCAAAACCATGTTGGCTGTACAAATGGGTATTCGTAAATTAGAAGATGGCGAAGTTGAAAGACTTGTAATTACCAGACCCGCCGTTAGTGTCGACGAACAACACGGCTTTTTGCCCGGTGATCTAAAACAAAAAATGGAACCCTGGACCAGACCAATCTTTGACTTCTTAGAAGAATACTACACACCTAAAAAAGTATTGCAAATGGTAGAGAACAAAACCATTGAAATTTCTCCACTTGCATACATGCGTGGACGTACATTTAAACGTTCGTGGATTATTGCAGATGAAATGCAAAATGCTACACAAGAGCAAACTAAAATGTTGCTCACACGCATAGGTGAAGGATCTAAGATTGTTGTTACAGGAGACCTTGCTCAACACGACAGAGGATATTCAAATAATGGTCTAAAAGACTTTTTAAAAAAATACAATGACTCGCAAGTCAACACTATAAGTCACGTGCAATTTGAAAAACGGGACGTCGAAAGACATCCCGTTGTGGCAGACGTTTTAAAAATTTACGACGAAGCTAGTTAATCAATCGAATTAACAATCTGAGTCCAGTTGTCTACGTTATTAACACCGTCGTAATGAAAAGTAGCGTTATGTTCATGCCGTAACATAAAAGTGTTCAGGCCCAAGTCAGCGCCAAGTTTTGCATTCTCAGGCTTGTCTTCAATCCAGTACAAGCCGCTGCCTTTGTAAGGTAACAATGCTTCATCCTTGTCCGCGCCAGTGTCTAAGCACTGTATAAATTCGAATACATCACCAAAATGTTTTTTTAAGTTTTCTTCACGTAACTTGCCTGCGTAAGGATCCAAACTCAAGCTAGTAATAACTCCGAATTTGTAACCTTTTTTAGCCAATTGTTCAATACCCCAAACAGCATCACGGAATGGTTGCAAACAACACATCCAAGCACTGTTGTTAAACTCACGCACTAGCTCTTTTACATGTTCTTTACGTTGATTGTACACAACATGCATATCATAGCTAGCAATGGCGCCACGCACAAAGCCTTGCGACTCCATCCAATCATGAAACGCTGTTTCCCAATCAAGTAGGACACCATCAACATCAGTGAGTATTAAATTCTTATTCATATTACCTCTTTTCTCAACTTACATATATAATATAGCACCAAGATGTCTTATTGTCAACCTAAATTTGAATTTAAATTAATATTAAATGACAAACTAATTCTATTTTCTTTGTCTTGATTCATTCGTGTTCCGTGCAATAGCCATCCAGGAAATAAAAGAATTAGTCCTGTTGCAGGCGGTACGTCTTGTTGACTAGGAATCATTCTTGTTAGTGGTGTACTGCTTTTGATAGGATCGTGATTTTGAAAATACAAACTACCACTTGTATTTGGATTAGAACGAACATATAACACGCCTGATATATCTGCTGTTCCGTGATGATGCATTCTGGCGTATTCTCCAGGAGCAGTATTAGTAAGCCAGCTACTAGTCATTGTAAACCCACTAACAGTATCTTTAGTGTGTCTTAGTTGTTTTAGATACTGTTCAACACAATAATTAATTTTATCCTGTACTTTATAAGCACGATATTTTTTTAGAATATTTGTTTCAAAAGTAGGATCACTTAAACTGTGTGTATCTTTTTCCCAACCAGGGTGTTTTTGGTAACCAACGTCTCGTTCGAATTTATCAGCCATCCACTGTGCTTCTTTTATTACTGCTTGTCCTTCTTCAAAATGACATTGATGCAAATAAATCAGTGTAGAAAATAATTCCATTTATTTTTTCCTTGCTAATTTTTTTAGCTTATCGTAGCTTCCTCTAAATGATATAGGCGAAGTCAAATAATTATACCATTGAGTTGGTGTTTCTTGCAATATTTCTATTTCTACAGGACGATCTGTTAGCGGAGTCAAATAACAAATTGGTGTGCCTGCTCTCAGAACAAGAGTTTTCTGAGTAGTACTTTTAGGTATAAAAATATTAACGTGACTGCCATGTTGATAACGAAATTCTAATTGTCCAGTTAGTACACGAAAACTTTCAAAGTTTTGTCTGTGCCACACTGCATCTGACATCAAGAATCTTGTATTATCATTACATCTAGTTATCCATGGTGTTTTTAATTTAACATGAATATAGTTACTAAAGTTATTTCCATATTGTTCATTTGGATGATATTCGAAAAACTCTGCACCATACTCAGGAGTAGTAACACCGGGTACTTCTATATATTCAATTTTATCTGTATATGTGATTTCATAATCTCTCCATAATGGAACACTGATTGTTTCACGCAACAAATCAACAAACCCTGGACAACTTTTCATAGTTGACATGTTTTGTTCTTTAAGGTTACGCCACCAATCAGGCCAATCATGTGTTCTCGGAGACATTACTTCCGCAAACACAGGAGATTCTTTAGTTATAAATTTTAATGTAGTTTTTGTTTTTTTTCTAAACATACGTCAGGATTTGATATATAATGATTTAATTGTCGCATTAGTGCGGCAATAACTCGTTGCCAATAATTGATTCCCCATTCACTTTTGCTTTCTTCACAGCGTTTCAGTGCAGTGTATGCAGAATCTAATCTACGCTCTGTTAGCTCGACGAAGTGCATGTGCGCTTCTCCATAATTTCTTGACAACGGATAATTAGTTTCTTTTCTTGTTCCGTAAAGTCATTCCAACGAGTTCCGTGTGGCATGTCAAATTCAACTAGCATTTCTCCCAGTCGACTTAGTGTATTAGCAAAGCGATGATCTTCTTTAATATTATAAGTTTGATCCATCATCCAACGGCCCAAACGTGCTGCACGTTCAGCTTGTTTACTTACTTCAAAAAATTGCATATTAGCCTCGTTTGTCAATGATTGTTAACACGTATCGCAACTCACTTATTATACGCAAATACCATTCTTTGTCAAGTGTATTGTTTGCTTTGCGTCTATCATCTATAAGTTGCTTGATTCTCATTTCTATGTAATCACGGGGTTCTACCTTACGATTACGTTTCAATGCATTGTTACCTCTTCGGATACATCAATACCATAAACTTTTTTTAGTATTTCTACAATTGTATGAGGAACATAATCCATTGCATCGTATTCTTCAGGAACAAAAAGTCCTTTTAACTCGCCGTCCTTTCCTATGATTAATCCAAAATCGTCGTCTTCCATTGCATTTTCAAATTTAACTTGTTTCTGACTCATAGTTCTCCCAATACTCAACTCTGCCTTTGAACACTGTAAGTGTACAGTGTCGTTCTTTGTCAATGACATTGGTTCTTGTGTAATCACGGCCTCCGTCAATCCAAACACTGCCGTCATCGCTTTCACGGAAATCATGTCTATATCTGCTATAAATCACATCGCCGTTATCTGCAACAACTCCTGCAAACTCCATGTCTTCGATCCAATCACCTCGCATAACAGCAGGAACGTTTGCCCAGTTTTCTTGATCCTTAGTCCAGAAGATTGCAAAATACTTACTATTACTTATCGGATGAACAGTTGATCCATAAAACACTGCACACTGAACATCTTTGTATTCAGTTTCTAGCAAATAACGTGCATTTTTCTTTTGCTCAATTTCTTTTATTTGTTCCCATGTAAAAGAACTAGGATCCGTTCGAATATGTATCATTTAATCAAATCGCTCCATTTAATTAATTTTTTCTTTTTTACATTTGCTCTGTCAGAAATATCATCCCATGTTAGGTAACCATGTTGTACCATAAGATCCAACATACAGTAAACATCACCAGCTTCTTCTAGCAGTTTTTTATTCCATTCATCATCGACAGTTGCCTTGCGCAGTATTTTCATACAAACTTGTGTGAGTTCACCGCATTCTTCTGCGGTGATCACAAACAATTGTTGATGTGTGTCTAGTGTTTTCACGCTGCAACCCTTCCAAGAATCATGCTAGTTGGCACTCGTGTTACAGTGCGTCCAAACGGATTAGCACCAGCGGCAACAACTTCAACAGTCTTTTTATTCATTTTTGTGATAATACCAGTATGAACAAAACCACGTGACTCCCAATTAATAGTGTCACCTTTTTTCAAACCTTGTTTTGCTTGTGAACCAATATAGTTCATTTGACGTTTCCACTCTTGCGCAAGAACATTGAGATCTGCTTGAGTAGTAATTTTGCGGATTGCATCAATTGCGTTTTGAAGATCTGACATAGTGTCCTCCTACATGTTGTAAGTGTTTGCAGGCATAGTAAAGCCTTTGCGTTGCAGTGCAGTGGTTGCACCATCTAACATTGATTGACGTGCCATTGCTTTGTGGTATGGACGTTCACCATCCTGGTGCAAGTGTTCCGGGCTAAGTTCTGAATCAATGAAATAGTATATGCGAGTAGCATCAGCTGATGAGATATTTTTGTAATCGATCAATCGCTGTTTAGTGAACTGTCCTATCCAGTTTACTTCGCTAATTACTGTTCTAAGATGTTGACTCATTGCTCACTCCTTGTTTCTAACTATACATATACTATAGCACCAAGATGTCTTACTGTCAACCTTTTTATGCGTATTCGCTCCATTTTTCGTTCCACATTTCTGCGGCAACGTCGTGAATATATTCTTCATCCCATAGAGCAACGTCCATTAGCATATCATCATTTTTGTATGCTTCATAAACTTTACTTTGAAACTCTGCATAGGTTTCACATTCACCTACTACATCAGCAAGTTCATCACAAACCCGTTCTTCAGCTTCCATCATCAATTGTTTCATTTGTCCCATATTGGACCTCCTAACTAAGAATAAAAATTGTTACTGCCAAAATAGGAGCAACCAGTATTCCAACTTGTATTGCTCTCCACATCATTACAGCTTGTTCGCCTTGCATTTTCTTCATACCTTATTTCAAGTAAAGCGGACCAGTCCACTGAACACAGTAGCCGCCATCAATAATATTACCGCGAGCGGCGTTACGAGCAGGAGCATTGTAGCCAGCGGCTTTGAGGATATCTCCTTTGCGAAACTTTTTATCTTTGTCTGTAGCAACAACAAAACCCCAAACACTACCGCCGTTACGGTTGGTGATCTTAATGTATTTGGAACCTTCTTTGTAGCCAAGTTCATCTTTAAATTCTTGGAACATACGCTGTTGAATTTCTGTTTTAGGACCGCCTTTGGCGCAACGTCCTTGCCACTTATCATAGTCGTTAACAATATCTTCTAACAATTGATCGATTTGCTGTTGCATTGTTCACTCCGTTTTTCTCAACTTACATATATAATATAAGACATCTTGGTGTATTTGTCAACCTTTTTTTTCAGGTTTTTTCACTTTTTTGTGTTATTTCTGCTACAAAATAGCGCACCATGAACTCTTACCATCAGCAATTTTTTGCTGACTTTTTGTAAATATTCTTACGAGTTGTAAGACTCGTGTACGAAAGGAGTTATTTCATGGAAATAATTAACAAAGTAAAAGCATGGGCAGGAGCACTAGCAGAAGTAGGTGTTAGCATTGCGGCACTTATGATTGTAGTCGAAGTACTAGGTCTAGGCAATATCCCATTCTTCCCACAAGTTAGCGTAGTAACAAATGTTAGTTCTATGCTAGGTACACTTGGTGCCGAAGGTCTAATGGGCTTGGTAGCAATTTGGGTATTATACTCAATTTGGCAACGTAAGTAAACAAAAGACCCAAGGCTGAAAACCTATTGGAAATCAGCCTCTTTCTTTCGTTATTCAAACAATTCAGAAAACATATCTTTTTGTACAGGCTCTTTTAGTTTACTACTGTTTAATCCATGTGGACTAAATTTGTTAATAGATAGTACGTCATGTCGCTTGTCTAATTTTAGATCTATAATCATTTGATCTAGCATGTCATATGCAGTGTCGCAATCCATTAAAAATAGTTCAGTTCGGTGTGCGCTATGATCGTGAAAGTTGTGTAAGTATCGATGAACTTCTTGTTCTAAACTTTTAGAGTCTTTT
>Ga0181580_10001195_pt1 | contig 20476 bp, 20 predicted proteins | sample 071ome_23_FD_132413 | JGI IMG/M metagenome (GOLD analysis project Ga0181580, IMG submission 132413) | Coastal salt marsh microbial communities from the Groves Creek Marsh, Skidaway Island, Georgia - 071403BT metaG (megahit assembly) | ecosystem: Environmental > Aquatic > Marine > Intertidal... | reverse complement strand
GTCATATGTATGCCATGGCTGTATATCAACTTAGTAAGGAAATTATGGGACGATGGAGTTCATCTCAAGTCGATCAATAGTAACAAACACTGTTCGAACTGTAGTTGTGGCTGGGGTTTCTTCGCTGCTACTGAATGCCTGCTCAACTAAAATCTCGAAACAGACCGCTGTAGTTGAACCTGCGCCAGAAATGGTAGACACACATGGCAAGGTAATTCCAAAGAACGAACCTAAAAGTAAATATGGTAATCCAACCTCTTACGAGGTGTTCGGAAAGCGTTATTATGTACTGCCCAGTGTGAAAGGTTATGTCGAAGAAGGTATTGCATCTTGGTATGGTCCTAAATTTCACGGCAAGCGAACTTCCAGTGGTGAAACCTATGATATGTATAAAATCACTGCTGCACATAAAACCTTGCCGATTCCATGTTATGCGCGCGTAACCAATAAAAAAAATGGACGCTCAATTATTGTAAGAATTAATGATCGAGGACCATTTCATGATAATCGAATAATTGATTTATCTTATACAGCCGCCACGCAGTTAGGTATTGTATCGCGTGGAACTGGTTTGGTTGAAGTGAGGGCTATAGATCCAACCACAAGCCCCATAGCGATTGAAGAGACCAAATCTGCTGGTTTGGACAATATTGGAGCAGAAACACAACAAGACAATGTGACACAAGCCAACGACCTTAAGATTTTTGTTCAGGTGGGTGCGTTTAGTGTACAAAGTAATGCTCAGGCTTTAGTGCAGAAGTTGCGTTCGTTAGAGATAGGAGCTGTCGACGTGCATCCGTTTTCAAATGCAGAGAGTGTTATACATAAAGTTTGGATAGGCCCGCTAGAGACAGTTGTAGAAGCGGACTCGACAGTATTAAAACTCAATGAAATTGAACATCAAGATTATAAGATTGTTTTTTCACAACCGCTTGATTAAATAAAAGTAATCACAAATCTCTATTAGCAGATGCGTGATTACAAACAACAGTATAAAAATAATAAACATATGATGAATATAAACAAATCTATGATCATGGTGCTGCTGGCTTGCATGGGTGGCCTGAGTTGGGCCGCTTCCATACCTACACCTAAGCCGCCGAGTACCAATGCCAAAAGCTATATTTTGGTTGATCATCATACCAATCATGTGATTGCTGAAAAAAATGCTGATGAACGTAATGATCCTGCTAGCATCACAAAATTAATGACGGCCTATATTGTTTATAAGGCGCTAGCTCAGGGCAGTATTGAATTGACCGACCAGGTTTTAGTTAGTGAAAAAGCTTGGCGTGCACCTGGTTCTAGGATGTTTATTGAGGTAGGAACCCATGTGAGTATCGAGCAGCTTTTACAAGGTTTGATTGTACAATCTGGTAATGATGCCAGTATTGCTTTGGCCGAGCATATTGCAGGGAGTGAATCAGCCTTTGCAGACTTAATGAATGCGCAGGCTCAAGCGTTAGGTTTGAATAATTCACATTTTATGAATGCCACCGGACTGACTGACAAGCAACATTATACGACAGCGCGTGATATCGCGACGCTAAGTCGCGCCATTATTCATGACTTCCCGCAGCAGTATAAGCGCTACTCTATGCGAGAATTTACTTATAATAATATTACGCAAAAAAATCGTAATCGTTTGTTATGGCGAGATCAGTCTGTGGATGGTTTGAAGACGGGTCATACTGACGCGGCTAAATATTGTTTGGCTTCCTCAGCGCAACGCAATGGGATGCGTTTGATATCTGTAATTTTAGGTGCGCCTTCTAATGATGCGCGAGTTACTCAATCACAGTCTTTGCTGAATTATGGGTTCAGATTCTTTGAGACACACCGTCTCTATGAAGCGCAACAATCTTTGATGACTCAACGTGTATGGTATGGGGAAGAAAAAAATATTCAGCTTGGTGTGGCGCAAGATGTTGTGATTACACTCGCCCGAGGACGTTATAAAGATACTAAGCCACATTTAGAATTGCCGGCTCGATTAGAGGCGCCAATACAAAAGGGCCAGCAGATAGGTAAAGTGATTATCGCAGTGTCAGAGGATGACAGTATTGAATATGACTTGATCGCATTACAAGATATTCAGGAAGCTGGTTTTCTTAGCAAGCTGAGAGATTATGTGATGGGTTATTTTGAATGAGTCTGGCTTATCTTAACGGGGACTTTAAAGCGCTTGAAGAATGCCAAGTTTCGGTGTTGGATCGAGGGTTTATTTTTGGCGATGCAGTATACGAGCTGATTCCCGTCTATAACAACAAACCTTTCCAATTAGCTAGGCATTTAAAAAGGTTAGCACGTAGCTTGAATGAAATCGCTATTCAAACACCCCATGATGATCAACAATGGCAAGGCATTATCCAGTCACTGATCGATCATTATGAGCAAGAGCAATGTTCAATCTACATTCAAATAACGCGTGGTGTTGCTGCACGTGACCATGCTTATCCAAAATCAGTTGCTCCAACAGTATTCGTGATGGTAAATCCATGGCCAACAGCCTCAGATACATATCTTACTCAGGGGTTAAGTGCAGTTACACATGAGGACATACGTTGGGATCGCTGTGACATTAAAGTGACTAGCTTGTTGGCTAATGTCATGATGAAGCAACAGGCAGTTAACCAACAGGCACATGAAACGCTATTAGTACGTGATGGGGTCGTGCTGGAGGGTTCATCATCGAATGTTTTTGTAGTGCAAGCAGGACAAGTATTTACTGCCGAAAAAAATCATTTAATATTGCCTGGGATTACACGTGATGTGGTTATTGATCTATTGCAACAGTGTTCGATTCGATTGATCGAGAGGGCGGTCAGTATTGAAGATCTGAAGTGTGCAGATGAAATATGGATTACAAGTTCAACAAAAGAATGTCTGCCCATCACGCTGCTGAATGGGCAAGCCGTTGGTGATGCGCGGCCAGGCAAATACTGGCGTCAAGTGTATGACGCTTTTCAAACCATGAAGTCGTTATAAGCCATGTCAAAGTTAGATGATAATTCACAAAAGCCTCTTACAGATGAAGTGGAGGAACTGCAAGGTCTCGTTTATCCCTGTGAGTTTCCTCTGAAAATGTTTGGTAAAAATGAACAGAGTTTTATCGCGGCTGTTGAAGCGACTATAGAGCAATGGGTTCCACGCTCTGATTGGGCTTCAAGTAAACAAACACCTAGTAAGAATGCCACTTACGTAAGTTATGAGATTGTCATCATTGCTCAGAATCGCACTCAACTCGATGGTGTATGTGCAGCGGTTACAGCTTGTCCTTCTGTGATTATGGCACTATAAAGATCTATTATTTTGTCGAATCTAATGTTGTTTAATAAGCCATTTGATGTGCTGTGTCAGTTTACTGATGATGATAGGCGATCAACGCTGGCGGATTATGTAGACATAAAACATGTTTATCCTGCTGGACGTTTAGATAAAGAAAGTGAAGGTTTGTTGCTATTAACAGGTAATGGTGCTTTGCAACATCGGATTACCCACCCTAAACAAAAGCTTGCCAAGGTATATTGGGTGCAAGTTGACAATGAGATCAGCGATCAAGCTATTAAGCATTTAACTCGTGGTGTGCACTTGAAAGATGGCATCACACGTCCAGCTAAGGTGAAGCGCATTTCACAACCGCCCAATCTCTGGGAGCGCATACCACCAATACGTGTACGACAATCTATTCCAACTTCTTGGATAGAGATTGCAATCACAGAGGGTAAGAATCGTCAGATTCGCAGAATGACAGCTGCAGTTGGTTTTCCAACTTTGCGTCTTATACGACATAGAATTGGTGATTGGAGTTTGAAAGATCTGCAACCTGGGGAATACCAATGTATAGACGTGTCATTTTAAATCGGTCTATTTAACATTGATGGTTCATGATGTGTTGTGGGTAGCAAAAGGCTATAGCCTCACTTGAAAACTTAATCTGAGAGTTAATTTTATGAGTAGTGAAAAATTTCCATACATTGCGATAGCGTTAGGCGTGATGTTCTATATCGCACTATTTTTAGGCGGTCAAACGCATGCAGACGGATCAACACATTTGCCATTGTTGACATTGTTGCTGGTGAGTGAATTTGGTTTTATCAGTCACTTGGCTGCGCTCTATATTGTGATAAAAAAATGTCTGCGTATTGGTATTAATATTGAGCTGTTAGTTACAGCCTCTTGTTGCATTATTTTTATCGGCTACTTTCTGATTGCAGGCTTAAAGTTTTGGCCCAGTTAATGTTACAAAAGTTTTCCGGGTAAACTATGCTATCCAGATATTGCTATTTGATTCCAAGCGCATTGCGATGAGCTGCGTGTAATCGACTGGCTGTCCCGACATCAAACCAAGTTCCTTGAAAGATTTGTGCACTTATCCGTTGTTGTTGGATAGCACGATTAAATACCTCTAATAATGGGTAAGCTCTTTTATCATGTGTAAAAATCTGTGGGTTCAGATAAGCGACACCGCTGTAGGTGTAACGTTGTGAGTTGTCATTAATACCCAACTCTGTTGCGCTAAAATCACCTCGTAAATGATGCGGCGGATTGTCAACCATCATTAGGTGGCAATCTTGATTAAGTGTGAAATTGCTATCAAAGGGCATATCGGTGTAAATATCTGCACTAATACATAAAAACGGTGACTCCCCTAGGAAATTTTTTGCATAAGCAATACCACCACCTGTTTCTAATGCTTGCTCTCCTTCATGCGAATACTTCAGTTCAATACCATAGCGCTCTCCATCGCCTAATGTGGTCTCAATCATATGCCCGAGGTAGGCAGTGTTGATCACGATTGCCTCAAAGCCGGCTGCAGCACATTTCATAATATGGTGTTCAATGAGGCGTTGGTGGCCTACTTTTAGTAGAGGTTTTGGACAATGTTGTGTGAGTGGGCGTAGGCGCATGCCGCGACCAGCTGCTAGTATCATGGCTTTCATTGGGTAGATGCCTGTGACAAAACCTGAGAGGGTAATGACTTCAAAAAGTCATGAAATTCTTTCAATGAGGGATAACAGGCAGATACTTGCAACATATAATTGAGTGTTCGAGGAATGTCATTGAGATAGGTCGCTTTATTGTCTCGATAGTTGAGTCGGCAAAAAATACCCACGGCTTTGAGGTGGCGCTGCAAACCCATGAGATCAAACCAATGCTTGAATTGATCTAACTCGATCGAATGAGATAAGTGGATTTGCTTATGGAAGTGGCTTATCCATCGATCAATTTTGTTCTGTGGCCAGTCGATGTAGCAATCACGTAACAAGGAGACTAAATCATAAGTAATAGGACCGCAAACCGCATCTTGATAATCGATTACGCCAATTTGTTGATTCTGTAAAATCATTAAGTTTCTAGAATGAAAATCACGGTGAACAAAGGTCTGAGGTTGTGCAAGAGCGTTATCGATGAGTAATTGATAGGTGTTATCTAAGCAAGCTTGAATAGATTCATGCCATTGAAGTTGATGATGACGCTGTAAAAACCATTCTGTAAATAACAGCATTTCTTGTTGTAATTTCTCTGCGCTATATTTAGGCAAGTGCTTAGTTGGCACGGCTTGCAAGTTAATCAAACTATCTATAGCGGCGCAATAATATCTATCTGCGTTCTGTGAACTGAGCTGTTGGAGTAATAAATCGTCACCAAAATCTGAGAGTACAAAAAATCCTTGTTGTGGAGAGTAATGATGAATAACCGGGACGCAAATTGAGTGTTTTTTCAATAGCAAGCTAGTATCGATAAAAGCTTGATTGTTCTCGTGAGTCGGTGGTGAATCCACTGCAATTAACGACACATCATTCGCGCTATTGCACAATGGATCCTGAGTGGCATCAGTGGCATTGATAGATATAGAACTGGTTTTGAAGCGATAGTACTTGCGGAAGCTAGCATCGCCTGAAACGCTCTCCAGTGACTGGATATCGTCACTATAGCATTGTTTTAACCAATGGATGAGTTGTTGTTCACGTGTGCTCATAAAACTAGATTATAGTCGATACTGCCTATGTTTGTGATGTACGTAGATGGGTTGGAGAAGCATCTGTAGTATGGACATTATATACTCATGCTAAAATTACTAATGCATGTTTTTTGAAGTTTCATTTACGCCTGGAGGGCTCAGTGAAAGCAGCAGAATTATTCATACAATGCTTAGAAAATGAAGGGGTTGAATACATTTTTGGTATCCCGGGAGAAGAGAACTTAGATGTCATGGATGCTCTGCTGGATAGCAAGATAAAATTCATTACCACTCGTCATGAGCAAGGTGCAGCTTTTATGGCAGATGTCTATGGGCGTCTGACAGGGCGTGCGGGTGTGTGTCTTTCTACTCTAGGGCCTGGGGCAACCAATTTGGTGACAGGCTTTGCTGATGCTGATATGGATCGCGCCCCCATTGTGGCGATTGCTGGACAAGGTGCGACCACGCGCATGCATAAAGAGAGCCATCAGGTATTAGATTTAGTAAATTTATTCGAACCAATTTCAAAATATAGTACGCAGATACGTGCACCAGAAATTATTCCTGAGGTGGTAAGAAAAGCTTTCAAAGATGCGCAGATGGAGAAACCTGGTGGTAGCTTTATCGATTTCCCAGAAAATATTGCGGGTGCCACTATGCCAGTTGAAAAGCAACCGCTAAAAGTGCAGTCACCGTCATTGCCAACTCCGCCTGATAGGAAAATTCAGCAAGCGGTAGAAGTGATTAATCAGGCAGAATATCCGATTATTATGGCCGGTAACGGAGTGATTCGAAACAAGGCTAGTGAAGCTTTGGTTAACTTTGCAGAAAAGCTCAATATTGCTGTAGCTTCAACCTTTATGGCTAAGGGCGTGATTCCATTTTCACACGAGTTGTCATTGGGTACAGTGGGTTTGCAAGCCAAGGATTATGTAGGTTGTGGATTTGAAAAATCTGATGTCATTATCTGTGTTGGTTTTGATATGGTGGAATTTCATCCACACATTTGGCATAAATACAAAGACAAGAAAATTATTCATATTGATATGAGTCCGGCCGAAGTCGATGAGCATTATATTCTTGAGATGGGATTGGTGGGAGATATTAGCGCGGGTCTGAATGCTATTGCGGAACGTGCAATTCCAAGAAAAGGCGTATTCAATAACCAGTTACGCAGAACTATTGTTAACGAGTTATCTGAGCATGCTGATGATCAATCATTTCCGATCAAGCCGCAGAAGATTATTTCTGATTTGCGCGCGGTGCTAGATGCTAAAGATGTGGTTATTTCTGATGTGGGTGCGCATAAAATGTGGATGGCACGCATGTATCAAGCAGAATCACCTAATACTTGTATAATCTCCAATGGATTTGCTTCTATGGGCATCGGTGTGCCCGGTGCGATCGCGGCTAAATTGGTACAGCCTGAGCGTGTAGCAATAACCGTCACTGGTGATGCGGGTTTCATGATGAATTCGCAAGAAATTGAAACAGCACTACGCAACAAAATTGCCATTATTGTTTTAATTTGGAATGACAGTGAATATGGCTTAATTCGATGGCATCAGATGCGTAAATTAGGGCGTCCCAGCCACATTGAATTTAATAATCCTGATTTTGTAAAGTATGCAGAGAGTTTTGGTGCAAAGGGTTATCGCGTTGAGCGCAGTGAGGATCTTAAGCCTGTATTAACTCAAGCTATCGCAGATAACACGGTGGTAATTATTGATTGCCCGGTCGATTATTCTGAGAATATGAAATTAACTGAAGAATTAAGTCGAATCACTAGTGGTATGTGTCTGGAGTAGATTGAATGACTGAGCAATTCACATTGATGATTAAAGGAGCGCAGGGTAGCGGTGAGTCGTTAACTGTCAGTGCGCCATGGGATGGAAGTGAAATTGCTCAGGTGCCTTATGCGTGCAGTGCTGATATTGAGCTTGCATTGGCAACAGCGCATAAAATTTTTTCTGACAGAAAAGCATGGTTGCCAAAGCCAGAGCGACTGCAAATTTTGGAAAAGACCGCAGCATTAATGCAACAGCAGAAGGAATGGTTGGCAATAGAGGCAGCTCGTGAGGGAGGGAAACCTTTACTTGACTCACGTGTGGAAGTGACTAGAGCGATTGATGGTATAAAGAGCTGTATTGAGGTATTGCGTACTGACTCTGGTCAGGAAATTCCTATGGGACTGAACGCCGCCTCCATGCAGCGTTTGGCTTTTACACATAAAGAGCCCATCGGTGTGGTCGTAGCGATTAGCGCTTTCAATCATCCATTGAATTTAATTGTGCATCAAGTCGGGCCAGCGATTGCTGCTGGTTGTCCTGTGATTGTTAAACCTGCTGAGGATACGCCATTGTCATGCATGCGTTTTATTAAGCTATTGCGTGAGGCAGGCTTGCCAGAAGCCTATTGTCAGGGGTGTGTAGTCAAAAGCCATAGTCTTGCAGAACAGTTAGTCAGTGATACTCGTGTGGCATTCTTATCTTTTATAGGTAGTGCTAAGGTGGGTTGGATGCTGCGTAGTAAGTTGGCGCCTGGTGCTCGCTGTGCCTTAGAGCATGGCGGTGTTGCACCCGTTATCATAGAGCAGAGCGCTGATTTAGAGGACACCTTACCACTAATTGCTAAAGGGGGTTTTTATCATGCGGGTCAGGTGTGTGTGTCGGTGCAAAGAGTGTACGCACCAAAAGCGATGGCAGAGGATGTCGCACAACGCTTAGCTAACCTTGCTCAAACCATGTCTGTGGGTGATCCAACATTAGAAGCGACCGATGTGGGACCTTTGATTCGCACACATGAAGTGACTCGTGTTGCTGAATGGGTAGACGAGGCTATGCAGTCAGGGGCTCAGTGCATGTGTGGTGGTCATGTTTTATCAGCATCGACCTATGCTTGCACAGTGTTACTCAATCCGAGTACGGAGGATGCAGTGAGCCAAAAAGAAATTTTTGGTCCAGTGATCTGTGTCTACGGTTACGATTGTATAGACAGTGCGATTAAGCAGGCGAACAGTTTGCCTTATGCTTTTCAAGCCTCAGTGCTGACGCAAAATATTGATGTGGCCATGTATTGCAGTCAGCAACTCGATGCTGCCACAGTTATGGTTAATGACCATACTTCTTTCCGAGTCGATTGGATGCCATTTGCTGGCCTTAAACAGTCCGGTCTAGGTGTTGGAGGTATTCCTTATACTTTTGAAGATATGCAGGTGGATAAACAAATCGTGATTCGATCTAAACAGATTATTTAACTATCGTTGAATGGATCTTATGAGGTCGATCGTTTGGTGTGTTTATTCATCATTGCTGCGTTTAAGCAAGTAATCAAAAAACTCAAATTTACTGATTAAGCCTTCGCCACTTCGGTCGTATTTTTTAAATACTTTCGGATCGCCGAGATTGTAGATGACTTGTGATTCCTTGAGTGTCAGCTGTTCATTTCTATTTAAATCAGCTGACCAAAATAAACCATCTCTGAAGCTCATACCACCGCCTCGAGAGAGGACAGATTCAGAAAATAGCAAACAAGCCAGTAGGGTAAGTGGTGTTATCAACTGAAAACATTTCTTCATGCGATATAAATCTCCATTAAGCAAGTTTTTTGACAAGAACACGCGAGTTTCTTTTGCTGCTGATGGCTTTTTGACGATCGGCAGGTAACGCGTTCAATTGGCTTTTTTGATAACCGTTATCATAAAACCAATGCAATGAGCGCGTGGTCATGGCAAATACTGTATCACAACCTAATTGTTTAGCTTTGTTTTCCAAAAATTTGATTAAGCGTTTACCGTGCCCTTCCTTTTGAAACTCTGGATGTACTGCGATACAAGCACACTCTGCGTGATATTGATTGTCGTAGGGGAGTAATGCCCCACAGGCGAGTACAAAACCATCACGTTCAATCACCACATAATGTTTCAGATCACGCTCAATCTGCTCTGAAGAACGAACGAGCAAAATACCTTCATCTTCTAGAGGTTTAATTAATGATTGTATACCACCGACATCATTAATACTGGCGCTGCGAATATCATCATATGCGTCATGTGTAATCATAGTACCGGCACCATCTTGACTGAACAATTCTTGTAACAGTACACCAGATGACGTGTTACTTAGGATATGTACACGCTCGACTTGTTGGTAGCAGGCCTGCAGTGATAGCTCAACCAACATGCGCATTTTGGCGGACAGCGTCTTACGTCTTTTAAGTAATGCCTGAGCATCACTTAAGGTAAGGAATTTGATGCGTTGCTTACGATGGTCGAGAAGGTTTTTCTCTTCAGTGAGAAAAATAAGTTTTTCAGCTGGCATACTGGCTGCCACAGTGGAGGCAATTTGATATTTATCAATATAAAAACACTCACCACTGGGTGAATAGCCTAATGATGACAATAATACTATGTTATTGACTTCTAGTTGCTGGCGGATGGCATGTGTTTCGATGCGGCGCACTTCGCCACGATATTGTTGATCGATTCCGTCGACGATGCCAACTGGCTTTGCAAGGACAAAGTTGCCACTGACTGTGGTGAGTTTCATGCCCGCCATGGGCGTGTTGACTAAGCCTGTGGAAAAAAGTGATTCTAATCGAGTTTGATATTCGCCAATCAGATGCTGCAGTTTGATCATCTTATTATGGTCGACGACTTTAGGTGATCGAGCTCTAAATAGGCCAGTATCAAATACGATAATAAGTTTGATGCCTAAAGTCTGCATCAGAGCTAGGTCTTGTATAAGCTCACCTAGAGAATCACTCGTGACAATCTCGGTTGGCAAAGTGATGACAAAAGTACTGCCTTGGTGAGCGTAGATGTAGGGTGCCGCCGCGCGGAAAGTGTTGATATCGAATGTTTCCATTGGCATGGTCTAAACAAATAAGAATGTATATTAATTATACGGGTAATTGCATAAAATTGACGCATTTATTCAATGAATATGCAGGTTAATGCTATCATGCGAGCTACAATTCGTGTCATAGCTTTGGCTGACTAGATGGGTCATTTTACACAGTGATTTTGCTAACGCTAGCATTTAGCAACATAATGCAAATCATCATGAATAAATAACAACAAGAACATCATAATAAGGTTTAGGATAATGTATAAGCAGATAATTAAGTCGCTGAAGGCAGTTATTTCTTCTGTCGTTCTGAAAGTATGGATGCCATTGTGTGCCGTGATGCTGATATCGTTTTCATCAATAAGTTTAGCTGATTCAGGCAAATCTAATATCCCTGGTATTGATCGCGCAAGTGTCAGTTATGAAGTGCCCGCTGATCTTGATCAATGGTCGACACATGAAGTCTCTAGTCTGCGCGATGAGCACCAAGAAAACCTTGATCAAATTCGCCAGAATCAAACCAGCAGAGATCAAGCCGATGCCCATATGCTATCAGAGCTATTACGTCACGATAAGGTGCGCTTATCGATCGCTGATGTCATTCCTGTACTTATTGACGAGTACCAAATCAAAGGCGATTTTAAGGACTTGTTAATGGGTTATCGCGATACTTTCAAAGTCGAGCTGATGGCTAATCACAGAGAAATCCAGTCATTGGCTGATTATCAGTCATATGATTTCCGTTTCTCTGCGGTTTATATGTCAATGATTTACGCGTTTGATGCTAATCCAGAATTTTATGAGCGTTTGAAGTCTGACATGATGCTTGAAGACTCTATTATAGGACGTTATCGCAAAGCAATTGATGAGTCGTATGTGGGTGTGAAAGCCGCAAGTGAAGTGATCGATTCTTTTCATATTGTCAACGACTTGGAAAAAGTTATTGTTGCTTTAGACTCAGAACTTGAGAAAAGAAATAACTAACCTCTAAATATAGTCATTAAGGCTTTCTTAATCTCCATCATGAATAGGCAATCATGAAGAAATCATGGTGGAGGAAAAGTAATAGTCACACTCTAGAGAAACTGTTTTGGTTTCGCAGTGTTTTAATTTTTGTTCAAGTGGTCACGTCGTTGTTGGCCAAATATGTTTTCTTTGTGTCTTTCAATGGCGTAGGCGTGAGCTGTGTCATTGTGCTGTTAATATTGATAAATGCTTACACTTGGGTGCATATAAAGAGACCTAATGAGGCCAGTTCAAACGAAATCTTTCTACAGTTAGTTATCGATTTAGCCGCTTTGAGCGCACTGTTTTATTTTGCAGGTGGTGCTGCTAATCCTTTCGTTTCTATGTATTTACTGCCGCTTGCCGTGGGTTCCATACTTTTATCTCAATTATGGGTAATGGGGCTGGCGTTGATTAGTGTTCTGGCTTATTCATATTTGATGTGGTTCTATCCTGAACAACATGCGCAACATAATCATCAGTCGTTTAATATGCATTTAATTGGTATGTGGATAAGTTTTGTTCTGAGTGCGGGCATCGTGGCTTTATTTATAGTTAACATGCGAACTGCATTGCTCAGAAAGGATAAGTTATTAGCTGCTGCACGTGAACAATCCATGAAGGATGAGAAATTAGTTTCATTGGGGACCTTAGCTGCCAGCACTGCTCATGAGATGGGTAACCCATTGGCTACCATACAATTGATTTGCTCAGACCTTAAAGCTGATGAAGTCATATCTCAGAAGGATATCAACACTTTAGTTGAGCAAGTTCAGCGTTGTAAGCAGGCGTTACAAGATATGTCATCAGTTGCAGGCTCCATCGATAGTAATGATATCGATAGGCTGATTTCTTTTAAGCATTTTTTGACGGCATTGATTCAAGATTGGCGGTCATCTCGTCCCAACCTTGAATGTGTATTTGAGTTTCAAGAATGTGATGAAGGCTTTATTGTTGTGCCTGCTGTGCTGGCTAAGGCCTTAGTGAATTTATTAGATAATGCCGCTGATGCATCACCGATAAAAGTTTCAATCTATGCGGCATGTAATCAACATGAAGCGCATATTATTATTCATGATGAGGGTGAAGGAATGGCAGAAGAAACTATGCAAGCTATAGGTAATAAACCTTATTCAACTAAGCCTGATGGGATTGGTTTGGGCGCATTTTTAGCCCATGAAGCTATTCAGAAAATGGGGGGTAGTGTAACTTTAAGCAATCGCTCAACAGGTGGGGTGGAGACGCTTGTTAAATTGCCATTGAGAAATATTAATGACCAGTAAGAATTCCATCATAGTTGTCGATGATGATATTGTATTTTGTGACGCACTGGCGCGATCTTTAATTAAACGTAATTATGAAGTCGTGGTGGCTTATAACTTGAGTGAATTGCAAGCCATTTCAAATTTATCCGATATAAAGTTTGGCATTGTGGATCTGCGTTTAGGTGAAGACTCTGGATTGAAAGTGATTAAATATTTGCTAGATGCTCATCCTGATATGAATATTCTGATGCTCACAGCTTATGCCAGCATTGCCACCACGGTAGAGGCGATTAAGCTAGGAGCAAAAAACTATCTCACTAAACCTGCATCAATAGAAGAGATACTAGAGAAATTAACAGTGCAAGCAGCCTCGCTTGAGACTCCGATTGAAGACTCTCATTTATCAGTGAAACGTTTGGAGTGGGAGCATTTGCAAAAAGTATTGCTAGAGCATAATGGCAACGTATCGGCTGCAGCACGAGCATTGAATATGCATCGTCGAACTTTGCAGCGTAAACTTCAAAAAAAACCGGTTAAGCGCTGAGTAGTAGCAGCGCTTCCAATTAGAAGAATTCCTAGTGGCTAGCTATTTGAGTAAGTCGTTAGCTGTCGTGAGTACTTCTTCAGCGTCTAGCACTAAATCGTTGCTCTCAAACAAACGTGCAATACAAGCACGGTGTAATTGAAGTTTAAGTGCACCTATGCCGATACCGCCAAAAATCTTCTTACCAAATCGATCTTGGTTTTTATCCATCATGTCAATGCCCTCAAAACCCAAAGGTGGAGCAGTATTGACATCGGCCATAATTTCTAATGTGGGATGATTCTGCCATTGATCAGCAGTGAGTAATTGAATGCCAGTTTTGCCAGCACCAAACACAATATGGGCGCCGTCTAATGCTTGTGCGATTGATGTTTCATCCGCAGCTTCCATTGGTGTTAGGTCAACGTTGAACTTTTCCTTCATGAGTTGACAGGACGCTTCAGAGCGTTCTAGCTTGCGTGAGGTGAGGCGTACGTCAGCACCATTCATAGCTAACATAACGGCAGCACGTTGACCAACTGGGCCAGTACCAGCCAGTACTACTGCTGTTTTCCCTTTCACGTTGATAGCATGAGAAATTAACGCAACACCAGCTGCAGCTGTTGTATTGCATCCATTACTATCGAGCATGACAGACACACGGAAGTTTTGGAAAAAAATATTTTTGACGCTTTCAAATAGCTCTTGTCCAGCGGCTAGATCGCTACCACCAATAAATAAGGCTGTATTTTTTTTATTCTTGGGGGCGCGCGTGTATATGGCACCCTCCACAAGAGAGTAACAGTTATCTGGGGTAATACTGCCTAATTGAGTGACATGATCTGCGCCGCCATCATAAGCAACGACAGAATCGAATACACTAGGAATAGGGTCAGTATCAAAATGATAGAGTAATTTTTTCATGAGAGTCGATTCTTCGTATGTTAATTAGCCTGTCCAACCTAAGCCGGCAGCCACACAGTTGATAGAGAGTAGAAGAGGGATCAGGTTGCTATTCTTGGTGCTATCACTTTGTTGATCTGCTCGGAATTGTTTAACTAATTTAGCTTGCTCTAGACCGATCTGGCGAATGCCTTCAACACGAGCAGACATGGTTTGATGGAAATTAGGGAAACGTAGACATAATCCATCTTGCTTAGTGATCTTGAGAAGCATTTGCTCTGTGAGATCGCGCTCAGTCTTGATAATCTCCATGATTGATTGACTGCTAGCTTGATCCTCAACCAACGTGGAGTACTCTTTAGCTACGGCAAAATCAGTTAGAAAAACCATTTTTTCTACATTATCGGTGATGAGTTTGAAGATGGGTGATTTTTCGACCATTTCCTCTAGCATGGTTAAACCCGCCTCTCCACGAACTTCAAGGAATTGCTTGATCGCTGTTCCGTAGCCAAACCAGCCAGGGACTAGCAATCTATTCTGTGTCCAAGCGAATACCCAAGGGATAGCACGCAAGTCATCAAGACTTTTAGCGCCAAAACGTCGTGCAGGCCGAGAACCAATTTTCATATGAGCGAGTTCTTCAACTGGGCTAGCAGATTGATAAAAATCAACGAGACCAGGTTGTTCGACAAGACCACGATAAGCAACCTGTGAAGTACCTGCCAGTGCCTCAAGTGCATCATAATATTCTGGTCGACTTTTTAATTTTGAGTCCTGCTCAGAGAAAAGTGTATGTGATAAAACGCTTGAAGCGAGTAACTCTAGTTGTTGTTGAGCAACTTCGCGATTAGCAAATTTGCCAGATACCACTTCACCTTGTTCAGTGACGCGCATACGTCCATTGATGGTGCCGGGTGGTTGAGCAGAAATAGCTCGCCCTGCAGGCGCACCACCGCGTGATACAGAACCCCCACGGCCATGGAAAAAGGATATCTGTATGCCATGCTGTTGCCCGGCTTGATAGATCTTACTCTGGGCTTTACTAATTTCCCAACTGGCACAGAGGAAACCACCATCTTTATTAGAGTCAGAGTAACCAACCATCATTTCTTGGCAGCCACCGAGCTCACTGATAGTTCGCTGAATGAGTGGAATATCGAGAAGATTTTCAAGAATGACTGGGCCATTTCTTAAGTCTTCAATAGTTTCTAACAAAGGTACCACTTGGATACGACAAGCTTCCACATTTTGGTTGTCAGTAAATAAACCTGCGTATTTGGCCAATAAGTAAACACCAAGAATATCTTCACTGGATTGCGTCATACTGAGTATAAATACGCCAAAAGCATCACGGTCGATACGATCTTGCAACTCACGCATTTTGCGCAGTAGGTCTAATGTCTCAGCGCTCATGTCAGACAGAGTAGTAAATTGAGGCAATGTTTCGAGAGGTTGTTTCAATTGCTCAAGTAGCCATTTGCGCCAAGTCTTACTCTCTTTGGAAGGGGCATCATCTTCAGTGTCATTGAGTGCTTGCCAGATTTCTTGCAAAGCATTGGTGGTGACAGTGGAATTCTGTCTGAGATCGAGTTTGGTTGTGTGAAATCCAAATGCCTCTATACCATGACGTAGAGGTCTGACATGGGTGGTGCATAAAGAATTACACTTGGCCTCAATCAGACCTTGTTCGATAACGCGAAGATCACGTGTTACACCTTTAACTGATGTATAGGCAAATTCCTGAACATTGTCAGTTGAGAGCTGATAGAGATTAGCTGTTAAGCGTTTCACTATACAATTACATAGATGACGGAAAATCTCACCATGGTTTCTAAGTTTGATATTTTTTGTATCACCACTTTTACTTAAAACCATTTCATAGTTTTCATGAAACTCTTGAGATAGTTCAACTGAGTGTCCAGCAATTGATAAGTATCTACCTAAAGCTTGAATTTTTTGAATATAGTGTTCCAGAGTCGCCTTAGCTGTCTGATAAATGGCATGTTCGGTAACATCATTGGTGACAAAGGGATTGCCATCACGATCGCCACCTACCCATGAGCCAAATTGAAAGAAAGGCGGAATTTCAAATTCGTGATCAGGATAGTATTTTTGCAATACACGATCTAATTCCATATACAGCTCAACCACACCGTCGTAGAGTGATTCTTTGAAGAAATGCATACCCCAAGTGACTTCTTGTTTAACCGTGGGCTTTTCAAGACGAATTTCACCTGTCAGCCAGAGTAGGTCGACCTCGTCTTGAATTTCTTGCTTAATTTTCTCCTGTTCATGCGCTGTGATATTTTTGTGCTCAAGTTGTTTCAACATCATATAAATACGATGGTGAATTTCTAATACCGTGACACGTTTTGCTTCTGTTGGATGTGCGGTAATGACCGGGTAGATTGAGGCGTTATCTAAAATTTCCTGCAATTTGTCAGCGGCAATACCTTCGGAGGCGGCTTGTGCCACAACTTGAGCAAAAGTACCGGGTACACCCTCATGGCCAATTTCGGTCTCAATCATACGCAGACGTTTTTCATTGGAGATTTGCTCAGTTATCGTTAATAACTGGAACCATATGCCATAGGCTTGAAGTGCGTAAGGGAGCACATCATCGTTAGCTTGGCGAAGCTCTTGCTGACCTAAAAAGATATCTTCAATTTCTGGACTACGTTTTTGAATTACACTCAAAAGTGAATTGAATAGCAGTTCAGAGACTTGATCACTGTACTTGGTTGCGCGCTTGTTAATGTTTGCGCTACTAGACAGTGTTAAGAACTGAGACCATTTAGCTGAAAATGATTTATTTGACATAAAATTTATTCAAGTTTGTTATAAAAGTGCTCTATGACATACGTGCAAAAAGGAGGCCATAACCTCCTTTTTGCTGAATCACTCTAGTCTAGAACAATAAACTCCGTATTATTCTTTGTACTTTTGAGAGTTTTTAATCATGTGCATACTTGCTTATACCAGCTTATCTCTTGGTATTTCACCATTGAAGAAAGCTTTAAGATTCTCAAGTACACGCTCACCCATGGCAATACGAGTTTCAATAGAGGCACTGCCTAAATGGGGCAGTAACACGGCATTTTCACAATCAAGGAAGCCTGGGTCTAATTTAGGTTCACCTTCGAACACATCCAGGCCTGCGCCTCCGATCTTGCCACTTTTTAGTGCGGCAATGAGAGCTTGGTTATCGACGACATCACCACGTGCAGAATTCACCAAAATGGCATGTGACTGCATCATATTGATACGCTCTTCATTGATTAAGTGATAAGTTTCTTTACCACCTGGGCAATGCAGAGAGACGAAGTCTGATTGTTGTAAAACTTCTTCTACACTCATCTGAGTAGCACCAAATTTGTTGATCACTTCCTGTGATGGTGGGTAAGGATCACTGAAGATGATCTTCATGCCAAAACCAAAATGGGCTTTGGTTGCCATCGCTTGAGCAATGCGTCCAAAACCAATTAAGCCAAGTGTTTTACCCGTAACCTTGTTCGCCATCATGTGGGTAGGGCGCCACCCTGTCCATTCGCCATTGCGTAAATGACGCTCACCTTCTCCGATACGGCGTGCCGCAGAGATCAATAAACCCATGGCAATATCTGCAGTACAGTCGGTGAGGACTTCTGGGGTGTTACTCACCGTCAATCCAGCAGCTTTAGCTGCATCTAGATCTAAGTGGTTGTAACCTACACCGTAACTTCCAATCATTTTTGCTCGAATGTTATCACCAGACAGTACGTCAGCATTAACCGCATCAGTGACTGTCGGACAGAATGCATCACAGTTAGCAAGTGCGTGTTTCATTTCATCAGCAGTCATAGGAATATCGTTCTCGTTTAACTGTACGTCGTACAATTCTTTAAGTTGAGCTTCTACTTCCTCGGGCCACTTTCGGCTAACAATTACCTTAGGCTTACTCATTATTCTTTCTCCTAGAGTTCTTTTAGAACTTTTTCCATAGTTATACCCAGATCCGATGGATTTGGAGCAACCACAACGCCTGCTTCTTTAAGCAGTGCTACTTTTTCAGCAGCACTCTCGCCAGCACCAGAAACAATGGCACCTGCATGTCCCATACGACGCCCTTTAGGTGCAGTTAAGCCTGCAATGTATGCGACAAGAGGTTTGGTCATATGATTTTTGAAGTATTCCGCTGCTTCGGCTTCTTGAGGACCACCAATTTCACCGATCATCATGACGGCTTTCGTGTCAGGATCGTTTTCAAAGTGTTCAAGAATGTCGCGATGAGAACTACCATTAATAGGATCACCACCGATACCTACACTGGTAGTAATGCCGATACCTAATGCTTTCATCTGTGAGGCAGCTTCGTAGCCTAATGTACCAGAACGACCCACTACTCCCACATTACCCTCCATGTAGATATGACCTGGCATGATGCCTAGCATGGCTTTTCCTGGACTGATAGTGCCTGCACAGTTAGGTCCAGTGAGTACCATGCGGTCTTCTTTTTTGTAGCGGTACATGTAACGTTTTACCATCATCATGTCTTGGGCGGGGATACCGTCAGTAATAGCAACGCAGTATTTGATGCCTGCATCGGCGGCTTCCATGATGGAATCGGCTGCAAATGCACCGGGAACGAAGATGATACTAGCCTCCGCACCCACTTCGCTTACCGCTTCTTTCACAGTATTGAATACGGGTTTACCAAGGTGTTCTTTGCCACCCTTACCCGGTGTGACACCACCGACTAAATTGGTACCGTATTCCATCATTTCTTCTGCGTGGAAAGTACCGATCTTGCCGGTATACCCTTGCACAATGACGCGGGTTTCTTCATTAAGTAATACAGTCATTTATCTATCTCCCTATGCGCCGACAGCTTGGTTTCGAGCTTCGACTGCTTTCTCAGCAGCTTCTTCAAGTGTGTGTGCAGTGATAATTGGCAGCCCACTCTCACTGATGATTTTCTGTCCTTGTTCCACGTTAGTGCCAGACAATCGCACCACTAAAGGCACTTTCACTTCTAGTTGTTTAAACGCTTGAACAATACCTTCAGCAATCCAATCACAGCGGTTAATACCGGCAAAGATATTCACTAGCATTGCTTTCACACCGGCATCCGCAAGGACAAGTTGGAATGCATGTGCAACGCGCTCAGGAGAGGCGCCACCGCCGATATCTAGGAAGTTGGCTGGCTCACCACCTTTGTGTTTGATCATATCCAGTGAAGCCATCGCTAAGCCGGCACCATTAATCATGCAGCCGATATCACCATCTAAGCCAACATAGCTGAGGCCATAGTCTGAAGCAGCAGTTTCACGCGGATCTTCTTGGGACTTGTCACGTAATTCTTGGATTTGCGGACGACGGAACAAGGCGTTGTCATCAAAGCCCATCTTGGCATCGAGCGCGCGGATATGGCCGTCTTCTGTAATCACTAGTGGATTGATTTCAACCATGGTTGCATCTAGTTCACGGAATGAGCGATAAGCACCTTGCAAAGTCTTGACTGCTTGTGCAATCAGGTTAGGCTCTAGACCGAGTTTGAATGCAATTTCGCGCGCTTGGAAGTCAGTGAGCCCGACCTGTGGCTCAATCTCAGTACTGATGATGAGTTCAGGCGTTTTTGCTGCAACTTCTTCAATATCCATGCCGCCTTCAGTAGAGGCGATAATATTGATGCGTTGTTTAACGCGATCGAGGACTAGCGCTACATATAACTCGTTCTTGATGGCGGTGCCTTCTTCAATATAGAGACGATGGACGACTTTACCTTGAGGGCCAGTCTGATGAGTAACCAGTGTCTTGCCGAGCAATTCAGCCGACGCTTCCAATACTTCATCTTCAGTACTACATAAAAATACTACGCCCGCTTAACCGCCAGCGCCTGATTGAATTGGGGCTTTAACGACCCACTTATTCCCACCGATCTCCTTGGCACGGTAAACTGCTTGCTTAGGACTATATGCTAGGACGACCG
>Ga0181580_10001190_pt1 | contig 20508 bp, 9 predicted proteins | sample 071ome_23_FD_132413 | JGI IMG/M metagenome (GOLD analysis project Ga0181580, IMG submission 132413) | Coastal salt marsh microbial communities from the Groves Creek Marsh, Skidaway Island, Georgia - 071403BT metaG (megahit assembly) | ecosystem: Environmental > Aquatic > Marine > Intertidal zone... | reverse complement strand
GATCTTGCATAGCTTGAACAGCTTCACTATGTGTTAAACCTTTATCTCTTAAAGTCATCAAAGCTTTAAGACCTTCTTGCGACATTCCAGTTTGATCTGCAAGAATTTGTTTTTCAAACCTGTTTAATTCATCAAACGTTCTTCCTGTTGCAATCATGCCGTCTCTAAACATATTAATAATATCTTCTGGATTGTTTGCTTGAATTATATCCATCGCGTCTAAATTCATACCAAACGTTTGAGATAACATCGCAACAGAATTAGCAGCATCTTCAAAAGTATTAAATTTTTTAAATACAGCAGAAGCATCTTCAACTGATATTTTCATTTGAGTTAATCGTGAAGTTGTCTTTAATAGTTCTTCGTCTGAAAGATGCGAAAACAATGCAATATCAGTTCTAAGTTTATTAAAATTAAGCATAAGCCTTTTGCCATCAATGCCGTATTGCTTGCCAACAGCATCAGTCATAAGTGCTACCTCACCTATTCTTTTACTTACACTCATTAAGTTTATACCTGCATCTTGTGCGTAGTAAGCTTCTTGTTCTGCAGTTAAACCCATTATTCTTTTTATTCTTGTATAATGAAACAAAGCTTCTTTGTTTCTTGTTATTGTTTGACCAAAATACTCAGAATAATGTCCCATATTCTTAATGCTTTCAGTTGTCTCTTTAGTCATATTTGCAATACCACTTGCTCCTTCACCAAAGAGTTTTACTGCATCTGAATTATAATTTTCAAATGTTTTAAGCATTCCTATACCAATATTTGCAACATTTTGAATACCTTGTCCGATAGAAGAAAGCGAATCAAAAAATTCTTTTGAGTCTTGCGCTGCCTGTCCAATTGTTACAACTATGTCTTCTCTTAAAGCATTTCCTAATTGAGCAACTCGATCAAGAACCATAAACGGTAGCGTCATAGCTGACTTAAAAAAGTTTGATATTAAACCAACAATACTACCTAAAACTTTAAGAAATCCAAATGCGCCTGCTGTTACACTTTTAAGAGCATTTGCAAACTTATTTGCTGCATTTGCAGCTTCTTCAGACTTTTGAACAAATTCATTATGTGAGTCTGTAATTGAGCTTAAAGTATTATTTAATTTTGATAAACTATTTAAATTTTCTTTATTTGCCTTATGAAGTTTATCTAATCCTGACTTATTTGCTTTAAAAGCAGTGTCAAAAGATTTTGCGTTTTCTGTTGCTGCTTTATTAGCATCTTTAGCTGCGTCTGTTAATTCTTTAGAAGCTTTTGATGTTGATTCATATTTTTCTGTAACTTTTTCCATGTCTTTAGAATAGTTATCAAAATAGTTTAAAACCTTATTGTTGTCAAGAGATTTTTCAATTTGAGCAGAAAACTGAGTAATATTTTTAGATATACTTTGTGATGAGTTTGTTATCTTGTTATATGTTTCTGAAGACTTTCTAAAAGATTCAGCAACTTGACTTGCATAAGTTGCTTGATCTCTTGCAGAAGATGCATATGTGTTCATTTTGTTATTTATTTGATTGAGCATTTCGTTTAAGCTTTTTGCTAAAGCTGCTTGATCCATCATGTCATCACTCATTATACAAACTCTACTTTGCTGTTTTCAATTTTTTCATTGTAAACTTCAATAACTTGAAGTGCTTTATCAACTAACTTTTTTATAGAAGCTTTCTTCTTCTTTTCTTTTTTAATCTCATTTATAGTAGTAATTGCTTTTGATACCTGTGCATATGTTGATCCAATATTAGCAAAAACGCTAACCAAGCTAGCCTTATCATCACCTGAAAGATTTATTAATTCATCCATCGTATGAGGTACAATAACTTTACCATCTTCAGTAAATAACTTTAATCCATCATTTGCAAGTATTGACGATAAACCGCCATCTTGAACTTTGTCTGTTCTTTTATCTAGATTGGTCTGCAAATTTTCTAAATAAGTTTTGCTAGTTATACTTGGTGAATTATTATAATTATCTTTAATTGCATTTAATGCTCTTATGTAGTTTTTATTAGCAGCATCTTCGCTAAACATTCCAAGAGTTCCCCAGCCTCTTGGATAATCCATTTGTTCTTCAACATAATTTTTTGGTATATATTTAGCTTTAAAAGATTTATTTATTGTTGCGTAAAGATTGTTTATAACCTTCGATTTTGATAAACCTTTGTATATATCTCTCTTGTTTTTATTGTCATATGTTTTTTCATCTATTCCTTCTATAGTATTTCTTAAGTCTCCTGGAGGAATAATTTCGCTTAGTATTTTATGTTTTCTCATAGCATCTGTCATTAATATTGCCATGTGATATTTTTTCTCATCTTGATCGAGCATATAATTCGTAGCTTTGATTTTGTTAAAATTATCTTCTGTTTCTGTAAATTGATCATAATAAGGATTACCTTTTTTAAACAAATCGTCACCTAAATCTTTTTTAAGCGAACTTTTTATTTGATCAAACTTTTCTTGTGCAGCTTTTTCGCCTAAAATAAATTCTGCTCCTACACCAGAACCAAAAATGCCCCTTGCAGCACTACTTTGTGATTGTTTTTTAGCAGTTGTAATTGCTAGAGTTACATTTGATACGTTACTTTTATCAAATGTCTTTATTGTTGCAGCGTCTCTAAGATTTTGCATTCTTTTGGTCCCTAAAAGAGATTCTATTATTACTTTTTCATGCAAATCTAAGCTGTCTATTCCTGTAACTAACATATTAGCAAAAGCACCAACCATAGAGTATGCAAGGCTTGTAAACATTGAAGCTAGTTCTTTTACTACTAAGCTTCCTGCTGCAAATATTCTATGTGACTCCCATGTAAATCCTGTCCATGCTGAAGATAATTCTTTTACTAAATCTTCATGTTCTTTTTTTGATATTCCAAGCCAGTCTAAAATAGAAAAGTCTTTATTGATATCAAAACCAAGTTGTCGTAAAGACTTCATTAAAGGACTGTTAGGATTATCTGTAGAATCAAGTGTAGAGGTCAGCAAATTAAAAAATACTGATACAGTAATTGCAGCACCTTTTATTATACTTCCCATAATTTTTCCACCAAGATAAAATATATCAGAAAATAATCCGCCGCCTTGCCTAAACAAATTTTTCATATCTTCTGAAGTTCTTTTAACTTGCCCAGCAATGCCTGAATTTTCTTTATATTCGTTCGAAGCTATAATGTCACCAAAAATATTAAATGTGTTTGTTTGTAAATCATCAATGATATTGTTCATTGCTTCTTTACCTTTTATTGATTTAACTTCGCTAGCGATTTCTCTTATATGTTTTAAAGCTACATCTAAGGAAAGCTTTTTATTATTTTTTGTATCTAATAGGTTTCTTTCTTTAAGTAGTTTATTTGTTTCTTTGTTTGTAGTCATTATTTTTAGAGCTAATTTAGTTTTTTCTCTAAGTTTAGCTCTTTTAACATAATCAGAGTCAAGTTGCGCTGTTTCTGTTGTTTTTAAGACATTTAAAATATTATCAACTTTTTTTCTATTTTCACTCTTAAACTTTTGTGGTGATACAAATCCAACTACACTAGAAACAATTTTTGTTGCTTGAAAAATTGAATCTTTGAATTGTTGACTTTTAAATATAGTATCAACTTTTTGTACAATCATAATAATAGGCTTAGTAATTGCTGATATTGCAGATTTATCTAAGTTTAAACCAAACAAGTATATTGACTCATACATAGAGCTTAAGCTTTTTGCTACTTTTACTACTTTTTTACTTGACACACTGTTTTTCATTAAACCTTTTAAAAATGCTTCAAAAGGAGATTTAAAAGTCATAACTTTTTGAATTTGTTTTATAGAAGATGTCAAGCTTTTAATTGCTTTTATTTGTTTTTTTGTAGGATTATCATTTGCAATTTTTTGTTTTGCTTCAGAATAAGTAAGACCCATGTTTTGATATGTCATTAAAGACTTGAGCATTGCGTCTGACATGCCTGTTGTTGTTTGCATTAATTGTTTTTCATGTCTATTTAGATCTTGATAATCTCTTCCTGTTGCAAACATAGCGTCTCTAAATTTTTCTACAATTTCGCCAGGATCTCTTGCAGTTAGCAAGTCTAAAGAATCAATACTCATTCCAAAAGATTGATATAACATTGCTGAAGTTTTTGCTGCTTCATCAAAAGAAGTAAACTTATTAAATATATTAACAAGATCTTCAGCACCTACGTTTAATTGACGCATTCTTGCAACTGTGTTTGCTAAATTTTGATCTGATAAATGTCCAAAGTCTTTTATGTTTGTTCTCAATTTATGAAAACCTTGTAACACTTGCTTTGTATCTACATCAAACATATTAGCTGCCTGTTCTGTTGCGGCTCTTACATTATCTAAAGTTGTAGCTATATTACCAACTCTAACACTTGTATCTAAAGCGTAATAAGAAAGATCTTTGCTGTTAATTCCAAGCGTTCTCATTGCAACTAATAGATATTCTGCACTTTTTGATCCATTTGTAACTTGTGGACCAATAGTTTCAGCAACAGTTCCCATATCATCAATTGCTTTAGATATTTCTGATAGAAATGCAGCAGCACCAGCTGCACCTTCACCAAACATTTTTACCATTAAAGATCTAGGATTTTCAAATGTTTTAAGCGAACCTACAGCAATATTATGCATTTTTGCAATACCTTTGCCGATCATAGAATTCGCATCAGAATATTCTCTTGTCGCCTGGTGTGCATTACCAATTGTTTCTATAATGTCTTGTCTAAAAGCATTTCCTATCTCTACAGCTTTAGCAGCAACCATAAAAGGCAATGATATAGACATCTTAAAAAAATTAGATACTAACCCAATAACAGAGCCTATAACTTTAAATAATCCCATTACAATCATTTTAGGTATGTCAATAACTAATGACCAGCCTCCAGAGCTAATTGCTCTTTTAACAATGTCTAAATTCATAAAGCCATCAGATATCTCTTTTGATTTTTTTCCAACATAACCAAATATGGCGTCTGTTACTAACCATAACTTTGAATTATAAGAATATTGTTTAGTTGATTTGTCTCTTTGTTTAGCCATTTCTGTCTGGCTTTTATTAAGATCTGTACGTTTATTTGTATCATCAGCAAGCTGTTGTGAAACCGATTTAGCACCTTCTGCGTTTTCTTTTGCCTTCTTTGAAGACTTTTCTAAGTCTTTTTCGAGTCTTGCTTGTTCTGGTATAATATTATTGCCAAAAGCTTTTTGCATTTTATTGGCTGCATCAGCAAAGCTATTTGACATGTTTTCGTATCTATTGCTAAATCTAATTAAAGATTCGTTAAGACTTTGAGAGATTCTTAATTGCTGCTGAAAACCTTGATCAATTGTATCAGCATTGTCAATAATAGAGTCTAAAGATTTAATTAGCTGTTGCGAATATTGAACTTGTAACTCTAAAGACTCAGCCATTTTAGAGTCTCCAGACTATACCTGTTAAATTTTGAAATTTATTGGCAATATGTTTTTTTTGTTTAGCTAAAATACAAGCTAGATCATAATCTTTTTGTTCATCTAGAACCATCTTGAGCTTTTTTGAAACTTCCAATAATTCATACAAACAATCTATTTGTGCGTCTGAAGCATTTATTGATACGTTAACTTCTTCATTCATTATATATTTGGCTGCTATGTAATGCAACAATTTTTCTTTTTTGTGATTCATAATATTACCTAATAGTTTGTTGTATATTATATATATTCATCAGCCAAAAGACTTCCTAAAAGATCTTCCACCACTTGTATTTCTTTGTGATGTTGAATAGGCTTGAGATTGCTGCTGTTTTGCTTCTTCGAACTCCTTTTTTAATCTACCTATAAACCAAAATCTTTGCCAAACAGGACAACTATAAGCATCTTTATAGGTAAATCCAAGATGGTATACTAAAGCAAATATTTGTTCTAAATATAGATCTTTATCATTCGGTGTCAGGCCAAAAAAATGCGGCACCCATAGGAAGACCTACCTCACTTTGCTCATGACAATGTGTACAATTCATCCATGACTTCATGATAATTCCCGGCTCGTGCTTGTCTAAGAACCTTCGTAAAGCTAAAGAATCTCTAGCAGGTAGACTTTTAACAAAAAAGTTTAGCTTGTTTTTATCTGTAATACCATCAACTGAAACTACTGATCTAGATAACCTGTCTGTAATAGCAGATTCAATCTTCATGCCACTCTTTTTTCTTCTTTCAGAAGTAATCATCATATCACGTTCATCAGAACCTGTTAAAAATTTAACTCTTACATTCTTTTTTGTTACTGGAAGCTTAACTTCAAATAAATTTTGACCTCTTTCAACAGGCTCAACTTCTAATCTTTTAATTTCTAGTTGCGATAAATCAAATGATTGCTTGCTCTTAATTCCACATTCTGGACAATCAACTTCAACATCATAATCTGCACCGTATCCAGTAATTCTTAAAGAAACAAGCAAAGCATTTCTATCACCTGAAATTAATGTGTCTGGTTTAATTCTTTTATCAATAATACATGATTCTAAAAGCTTTGTTAAAACAGTTCCACTTTTAATATATGCGCGACTTGTAAGAATGTCTTCTTCTTTTGCTGTCATTGGCTTAATGTCTACTGTATCTTGACCATGCAATATACCATCGTCCGGATAAATAATACCTCTAGAAGGTAATGGCACACTTTCAGCTGGAATTTCAAATCCAAAATCGTCTTTCATTACATTTGAAACTTGGATAGGACCATCTCTTCTAATTTGGTCAGGATTAATCGGTGTATCTAAATCATTCATTCTTATCTATTCTCCTTAGATTTGCGGCGCTTGTATTCTATTTAGATTAGAAGTTTCTATTAAACTATATTCGTATAATATATCATCTATTCTTAGATTATTAATTTTTATATTATTGTTAAATTCTAAATTAATAGTTCCTCTAAAAATATTACGTTCAGCATCTAGTATAATTCTATCATCTAATCTATTAGGTATTATAACATTATAACCTACAATTACTCCATTGTTAACTAAATTATCTAATATATTATTTATCATTAATTTTATATTTAGATATAAATTAGACTGACTACTATTTTGATTAAAAAACAAAGGTCCTCCTCTAAATAAAGATCCAGGCACGCTTTGCGTCAAAAGAGCTAACTTAACTTCTTTTTTAACTTTTAGTAAATTATTTACTATACTAAACAAACTAAAACTTGAAAGTCTTTGCTCATATGATGTAACTTGTGAATCTAAATTAATAATTTTATTTGAACTATAATATAAAGGATTTAATAAATTGCTTCTAAATAGTTTTTTATTACTTTCCCAGTTTACATCTGAATTATTCAATCCCGGTTGAAGTATTTTTAAACTACTATAGTTATTAATTGTTTCACTTACAGTTAGAGGTTGTGTAATATTTCCTAAATCTTGAGCAATTTTTTTAATTACAAAAATTGAAGGATCTAATAATTTAATATTATCATCAGCATCTGATGCCTTTAAAGACCCAAATGTATAAAAAGCATATTTACTATTTAATCCTAAACTTTGTAAATAACTAATTGTATTGCTAAATATAATATTGTTATTATCTTTACTTTCTGTAGGAAATATATTAATGTCAGTAAATTCCTCTGCGTCTTTGATGTAATCAGATAATTTATTTTTAACTAAAGTTACAGAAAAATTACTTTTTAACTTATTTGTTATATTGTCATTAGTTTCTTCAATTAATAATCCATCTGTAATAGTATCAGAATAACTAAATACATCGCTAATAAACAAAAAATCTTTTTCATCTTCAGCGTAGTCTATTATTTCTCTAGTTAATACTTTATTACTCACACCAGGTAATAACAAATAATCTAGGTTTAATTCTCTATTTTTAACAACATCTATTGCAGTCAAATATGCTTTAATTGTTGGATTATCTCTAAGACTAATATTGCTATCTTCTAAATGCTCTTCTCTTATAAGCGCCGTATTTGTAAAAAACTTCTTGTCTGTATCTCTTATGTCAACGCCATCAAACCCACCATAAGTAAAGAAGTCAAACGAAAGTTTATCTTGAAGTTTTGCTACTAGCGTTTTATCATCTTCAACCCATAGACTATTGTCATCTAAGTTTAAATACGTATTACCTTCTGCAGCTTTTCTTGTATATTTTAAATTATCAAAAGTGCCGTTATGATATATCTTTTCTAAATGAAAAAATGAGTTTAAATAGCTGTCATCTTCGACCCATATGTTTTTAGATTCTGTGTTTAAGTCATGCAAAAAATATTTTGTATAATAGTAAAAAGGCGATATATACTCATCCAAGTAATCTTTAAAAACTTCTACATTATTGCTGTCACTAAGCTTTTTGTAAGAATTAAATAAAACTCCCCAAGAATTTTGTATAGATGCACTAATATCAGACATTATATTATCATTTAATTCAGCATTAGTGTAATGAATTGGCATTTGGTATACATTGTTAAAGTCTAAGTTTAGATCATTATAATCTAAAAAGCAGTTTGGATTAATTCTAATATGCGGGTATGCTCTAAAACCTGAAGGTATTAAGTCACATCTTATTTTTTTATTTTCAACGTCTTGATCTACTTCAACTCTTAGATATAAATTTCGTGTTTCATATTTAAGCTCTGTTACAGTTTTATTACTTTCAATATGATAATAAGTGTTTTCATCTCCAAACAAACGTGCAATATAATTTGGGCTGTCTGGATTAAGATTTACTTCTTGCTTATGATCAACTTGTGTAAAAGTATTATCTCTTGGATCATACTCAAAAATGTATATTTCAAAAGTAGCATAAGTGTTCTCATCAATGTTGCCTCTTGTTAAAGGATTTATTTTAATTCTAAATCTATTACCAACTTCTCCGTCGTCTAATGCATGAAACTTAAATAAATTAACAACTTTTGTTTGTATATTTTCTCTAGTATTTAACAATCCATTTCTATCAATAGGCTGACTGGTTACCCAAGGTGTTTTTGCTGTCTGGTATTTGTTTTCAAAAGAGTTATAATCAGGAAGATTGCTATTGTTTAAAGTGCTAAAGTTTCGTGTGGTAATAATCTTTATATCGTTATCTGACCTCAAGAAACCAGACGACGTAAACTCTGCGTATTTAATATGACCTTTTTCTAAGAAGAAATCGCTATACCTATTAGATGATTGCAAAACAGTTAAATCATTATTAATAACAAACTCATTTGAAACATTTAAAAGTCGAGTATTTTCAGTGCCTGTAACAAATCCAGAATTTAATCCTAATAACAATATTTTAGGATTTATTGTCGATGATGATCTTACTTGATTATTATATGAAGCTGCTTCAATCGAGTCATTAGTTGTTAAAGGTGTGCCTTCGTTAACAAGTAATGAAGGTAATACGCCTTGTGCAGATATTATTGTGCTAGTTATAAAATAGTTATTATTAGCAGTATTAAGCCCTAAGTCTTCTAAATAACCTGATTGATTATTAATAAACTTTTGTAAAATAAAACTAACGTTTCCTGAAACTGTTATAGGTGTTTCAACAAATGGATTATTTGATTTTGTTAAATTATCTTCAGAATTTTGAGAAACAATTCCTTCAGCATTAAATCCTGCGCCAGTGTAATTTCCTTCTATTGACTTTTTTCCGCTGCCTATTCCAAGAAGTCTAATAAATGTTGATTGATCTCCGCCGTTGTCAAGCCATGTTTTTATTGCATCATAGCTTTGACTTTCTGTGTAACAAGATAGTGAATCTTTAATATGTCTATGTCTATTACTTCTTGCGTTACCTAGTTTATTGTCTAAACTATTAGCAACTTTAAAAGTTGTTCCAGCTACATCTAAAGTTTCAGTATTAGTTATATTTGTTGGAACAAAAGCTTTTCCCTTGTGTGAAGGGCCTAAAACGCATAATGTTCTTCCTTCTAGCGTTTGAAAAAGATTTATTGCACTGTCATTTATTGAAGAGCCTAATCTTACTGCTACTTCGCTGTTAAATAAGTTATTTGACATACTTAGCCTTTATGAATAAATTCTAATTATATATATCAAATACAATAAAACTCGCGCAGTTGTAGAACAACAAGAATTACGCGAGTTTTAAAATTTTTAGCTTTTGTTAATTAGTATTGAAGAACGCAGTTGTCGTAGCGTAATGTTAATGAAATTTCTTGAGGCTCATCACCGTCATAAGAAAGATCACCAAAACCAGCTTGCGTCAAGAAAGCGCCTTTAATATCCCAAAGCTCAACTACAGTACCTACAGGGTCAAGTAATTTAAGTTGGCAATCACGCTTATAAAAATCAGCGTAACCAGCACGACCACTTACTGACTCAAAGTGTGTACGTACCCATTCCATAACCTGTTGTGCGCCTGATGGTGCAATTGGATCATGCAATGTTACTGACATAGTGTCAAATGTAGTTTTACCTGCTAAATATCTTGTACTATTAATAAAAGGAATTGCTGTTTCATTAGTAGTATATGATGGTCTAGCAGCTGTTTTAATTAAAAATGCATCAATACCTTCGATAGCAAAAATCCAGCGATTTTTTCTTTTCGGTTCAAATTTATTTGGTATCATTTCTGCGACTGATAGTGTCTCTGCCATGTTGTTCTACTCCTAGTTCTTATTTATATATATCTAATTTGTTTTAATCTTGAATCGTATTTGTCACAACAAAGTCAAGAGAAATAAATTCTACGGACTTTGTAGGTTGCAAATAAATCTTGCCACGAATTGTATTGTTCTCAATATCGTTTTGTGTCGTTGTTGTTGTATCAATCTGTACTTTATAACGTGTAACACCACGACGTTGTTGAACATCTGCCATAATAGGTTCTACTAGATTATTAAATCTAACCAATGTAGATTCTCTATTAGGCTCAAACAATAACGATTCAGCAATTTTTCTAACTCTTCTACGAATGTTAATCAAAAGACGTCTTACGTTAATTCTGTCAAGAGCTGATTGGTCTTGCAATAAAGTTTTTTGTCCAAACGCATAAACCTCACCAGGACGTCCTGCAGGAACATAAATTGGATTAATATCTGCATCATACAACTCGTCAAGAAGATCACGATTCATCTGCAAGTTTGAGTCAATAGCGCTTAGTCTACCTCTATTTAAACCAGCAGGAGCAAACCAAGGATCAGCAATTGCATCATTACGACTCATTACTCCCATCATTCCAACTGAAGGAGGCACAACAATTGGTGCACGATCTGATGGTCTTCTCATCAAAACATCTGGGAAATATGCAGCTGCAAAAGATGTATTTAATGCTCTATTCTCAAAATTCTTTATCGTCTGACGAACACTTGGCTTTCTAAGATCATCTTCAATCAAAATTGTGCTACCATCAACTGGCTCAATATCCATTACAAACAATGCATCAAACCTATCTTCACAAGCATCAATTGCATAATTTGTAACTTCTGCAGTTCTTTGTCCAGGAATAGCTAAAACCTGAAATTCAGTTGCTGATTTGTCACTTAAAACATCAATTGCTCTTTGATATGAAGAAACAGTAGGTCCTGTAAACTTCTGTGTTCCTGTTTCATCTGCACCTTCTCTAAGAGATGCAACACCAGATAATGAAGCCTTTTCTTTGTCAAAAATATTAACACCATCAAAACCACCCTGCATTATACAACGGAACTTAAGATACTTTGAATTTCCGCCTTTTGCGTCCTTAGAAATATTAACAAATCTTGAACCACTATCTAGATCTAATGGATTATCACCACCACCCTTAACATATTTAGCGCCATTCCAAGTACTAATAACATCACTATCTAGACTTGCAGAAGGAATATGCACCTTCTCTAAAGAAAACATTGATTTTTGGAAACCATCAGCATCGTCACCAGAAAGTGACGCAGGGTTTGCATCTAACGCAGGCAAATATTTTGTCAAACTATAAACTGCTTTATTAAATACTTGCTCAACTAGCTCTTTGTTCTCAGCATCACCATTTTCTCTTACAGATAGCTTAACACCCCAAGGCAAAATAGAATCAGCTTCTTCTTCTGATGCGACCATTCTATTGATTGATTTAACATAGTCAACAGGCAAAGTTACTGCTTCATTTAAAATGCTTTGCTTTGAATTGTCAGTGTTTTTAAAGACATGATTACCTGCAGCCAAAGCTCCACCAGCATCTTCAACAAAATTCTTTACAGCATGTGTAGGATCAGTTGCTGTATGCAAGTGCGTTAAACTTTGGAAACCCGATGGCAATGCATCAACAGGTACATTTTCAGAAACTAGATCACTTGAAAGTTCTACTCTTACAAAATTATTTCTAACTTCATATAAACCTTCTTCAACAAGTCTTTGTTTGTTTAGATCTCTGTCAAAGTCAAAATATGTGTGCTTATCACCAATAACACGACCAATAAAGTTTCTGCTATTTGGATCCAAAGTAAGATTTTTCCAACTTGCAAGAGCTTCACCCGCGATAGGATCTGAATCAAAAGCTTCAAGGGTTAAATCAAAAGATCCAAACTCTGTGCTACTTACATATCTTAAATTGCTCACTAAAACTCTAAATTGAGAATTACCTATTTCACCATCATCAAGCGCATGCAATTTAAATAGTTTATAAGCACTTCCTGCTGATGCTGTATCAGGTCTTAAAGCAGAATCACTTCCTGAATAAAACTGAGAAACAATCCAAGGAGAACTAGCTGTTTTAAATCTTGTATCAAAGCTTTCGTAATCAGGCTGCGAAGGATCACTATCAGCATGACCTTTTGCACCTGTAAGCAAGAAGCCTATCATGTTTGCATAATTCCCTGCTAATTGTGCACCATCTCTTTCAAGACCATCGTTTGAAGGAACTGCAACATTTTTATCTACATCTAAATGCAAGTATAAATAGTGACCAAACTCTTCAATTTTGGTCGGGTCTGTATTTAAAACTTTTGATATATAAGTCGTAGAGTCTGGATCAAAAGAACATGTAATTACTGCAGGCTTGTTAGTATTTGAAAAACCGTTAAGAATTAGTTTAAATGACTGGTCTGTTAAATCAACGTCGCCTATCATATACCCAATTAAATTTGCATCCTCATCATTCCCAAAAGTTTTAGCATTAACTTCACTTCTTATTTGAGTGTCAGTTGCAACAGATGCATGCGTATAATCACCTAAATTAGAATTAGGCTCCATTGTTATAACAACACCTTGGGGAGCCATTAGCATTCCTCTTATAATAGGTGCTGCTTTTGAAGCATCAGAAAAGCTTCTCGTATATGGGTTCAGTGCATTTGCAGCTTCATTAACATTCATTAATGTTGCTTTATTGCCTGCACCTACTGTTTGACTTATCGTTACATTACTACCTTCAGAAATATTTGTTCTTAGAATTAATTCTGTAATTGTTGCAGTTCCTGCTGCACCAATAGAAGATCCAAAAACTTTTCCAGGTTTAAAAGATAATTTATTATACTGAAAGTCGTCAGTTTTAGCTTGCAACAGTAAGTGACCTAAAGCTGCTCTAATTCTAGTAGCTATAGTGTGTTGATTATTATCAAATAATATTTCAATTTCATTATCGTTTAGAGTAGTTATATCATTAGCTAAAGCATTAACTAACTTTATTACCAAAGTAACATCTGTGTTAGCAGGATTTGTAAATGATTCGTCATCTGTTGCACTTAAAACTTCATGTGGAACAAGTATTTGTATTGTGTCACCTGCTTGTGCAGTATTATCTACAACTATTGGATTGCTAATTCTTGCTCCTGAAGGCGTTATTTGAACGCCAGCGTCAGCAAGAAAGTCAGATCCTACAGCATCTTGCATAAAGCAGCCAAGCATATAAGTTCTAGCATTTGTTGTTGCCTTCTCTCTTGATATATCATTATCTGTGATGTTTGCCCATTTATTTTTATTAACTTTTCCTACATCTGAGCTTGATTCTTGAACTAATTCTTGACCAACAACAAATCCAGCTTCACCTACTTTGCCGTAGCTATCGCTTTTTAAACCGTTACCTACGCCTAAAACTCTAAGATATGTACCTGCTTTGGAGTTACGCATCCATTCGTTAAGTGCTAGAGGTGCGAATAGATTTGAGTTGCTTTCTCTATTGTTTTCAATCATTGACCCAAATTTTTCATTAAACTGCTGCATATTGGCAAATGTTTGCGGAACAAAGGCTGGACCTTTTCTCGCAGGGCCAACAACAGCAGCTGGAACGCCTTGAGGCAGTTCTTGAGGATTTCTAACTTGTGATAAGTCGATTTCACGTAGTGTTACTCTCGCTGAGCCTTGTCCAGCCATATTATATTTCTCCTGTTAAATTCATTTATCTATAACTATACTTCTTATGGGAATTCTACGCCGCTATTTGTAATTACAAAGTCCATTGCAATAAACTCAACAGCGCGGGTCGGAACAACAATAATTTGTCCATTTAATCTATTGTTATCAACATCTTCAGCAGAATTGTTTGTATCATCCATTATAACTCTATAGTCCTCTATACCTTGGCCAATCTGTACTGCCTGAAGAATTTCGCTAGTAGCGTCAATAAATCTAGTTCTTGTTACAGAATCATTTTGCTCAAATAAAAGACTTTGTGCAATCTTTTGAATTCTACGCTTAATGTAAATCATAAGACGTCTTACGTTAACTCTGTCCAAAGATGTTCTAGCAATTTGTGATGTCTTTTGACCAAAAATTACGAATTGATTATTGGGGAAGTTTGCGATAGGATTAATTCTTGCTTCATAGAGTGTATCACGATCTGCTGCGTTTAATCTTACATCTGTAGACCTTACAGAACTTAAGGCTCCACGAGAAAATCCTGCAGGCGCAAACCAAGGACTTCTTGTAGCAGCATCTGACTTAGCCATAGCACCTAGTGCAACAACAGATGACGGAACTCTAACAGTTCTTTGATTTGTTAAAGAAGCTGTTGCATCATCACCTCTATCAATCATAACAACATCTGGGAAATATGTTGCTACATATGATGAATCAACTTCTCTTAAATCAAATGTAGATGAAGTAACATCAACATCAGCTCTACCAGATGCAATACCGTTAGATGAAACATAAATTCTCTCTGAAGAACTTGTGTAATGAGGTATATCCATCAGATAAATTGCTTTGCCATACTCTTTTACTCTTCTTGCAGCAAAGTCTGTAATTAAAGATTCTCTAATTCCTGGCACAATTAAAATATTTGTATCAACAATTAACTCATCTGTCATTAATCTTACAGCGTTCTGGTATGATACTACAGAATTATTATTTAATCTTTCACCCTGCATAGGATCAGCAAAATAATTTGTAAGAGTTAACCCGCTTGAAAATCCTCCTGGCGCTGCATGACCATTTTCGTCTTGTGAAGAAGATCTATCTGTAAAGTAAAAAGAGTCTCTATTAAGAATATTAACGCCATCAAAACCGCCAAAGAAAGGAGCTGTAAACTTGGCCATCAAACTATACTTGTTAAACTTAACAGGATCTTCATTTAACATTTTTGCCATTGTTACTCTAATATCAAAATTATCTTCGACAGCATCTTCAGCATCAAAAGGATCTTTGGCGTGTGCCATATTAATTGTATGATTAACAGAGTCATACATATTATTTAGTCCATCAACATCAGCGTTTCTAATATAAGCTGCTTCTAAAAATGCATCTAGTGAAGAACCTGTTACGCTGGCAAGATCTGCATAAGGAAAAGAAACTTTTGCTAAAGTAAACTTATTATTATTAAATTTGTCAGCATCTGCTCCATCAAACTTGAGTGTGCTATGATTTGTAAGCAATTTACACAAATTTTCCGTAAGTCTTGAATATCTAGAAACGTCAGACTCTTTATTAGGATTATCAATATCAGTTACTTGCATATTGAAAAGACCCCAATAGAAGTTTGTCTTGACTGATTCGCTTGTGATTTTTGCTCTTGTGGTGTCATTCAAAGATTGACCGAAATATTTTTGAAAATATTGTCCACTTGCATTTTTCATATCACCGCGAGTTACTTTTGATCTAAAAGGCAAAGGAGGTAATATTGCTGAGCCTAGTTTATTAGCTGCACCTGTTATATCTACGACTTTTCCTGTAACAAAAGGAACTTGATTTGCACCTCCGTCTTTACCGTCAGGTGTTGTTCTTAGCGCAGGAATACCTCTAAATCCAAAAGGAAGAGCTTCATCAGGAACTTCACCACGAAGTACGCTATCTGACATTACGACTCTAACTCTTGTTGATTTATTCGGGAAAGTTCCCTCTCTTACTAGTCTCTTTTCGTCTTCGTCATCTACATCTAAAGATAATTTAATTTTTTGATCACCAATCATTCTTGCAACAAAGTTTTTTGAATTTGGATCTAGACTACATCTGCTATAAGATTCATAAATAATAGGATTATCATCTGTATCTTTCAAGTCTCTTAATTGAACTGTAAATGTTCCAAACTTATAATTTTTTTCTGTTGAAGCTCTTAAGTCAGCAATTGATAGTTTATATTTGCTGCTAGCATAAGATCCATCGTCTAATGATTCAACATGAAATAGATCGTATTCTGTTTTACCGAAAGGTTGCGAAATAAAAGAAGTTGTTTGAGGCGCTGAGAATCTTGAAGAAAAGTCTCCAAAGTTATTCATGTGAGTATTATTACCTCTAACAACAGCAACAGATTCATTAGCAGTATTAACAGTTGCAATTTGGTCGTCTACCGGAAAGTCTGCATATAAAAAGTGAAACTTTGTATCAAAAGCAAAAGAATCTGTATTTAAAACTTTACTAATATAAGAAGGACTGCTTGGATCTAATGAAACACTAAATGACTTAGCAACAGTACCATCTGATTTTACAATATGCAAATCAAATAAACCATCATTAGATAAAGTTGCTGTATCATTAACAGCAATGTCCGCTGAAGGTCCTATTCTCAAGGTATAATCTTTGTGCATAAAAATCATAGCACGAACTAATTGTATTTGGTTATCGGTTTTATTATCATTAGTAAGATCATTATCTGACGGATCCTCATCCATTTGAGTTGTGATGGAATCGTTGTCATTAATGATACCTAGTGTAACATGTTCTGCATTATTAACTAAGTGATCTGCAACAATAAACTGAACAGCGCCATGTGCTCTAGTTGCAGCATCATCTCCTGATTCTGCTGTTCCTTGAACTTTAAAGCCTGCGTATCCAACGCTTCCGTTTGCTGAAGATGTTCCTGTTCCTAGTATTCTACAAAAAGTTGCAGCTCGGCCGCTATTTGCAAAGTATTCAACAACAGAGTGAGCTGCTGATCTATTTTGGTCAGGGGCACCAAAAATTCTAATAAATTCTTCGCTACTTGTTACTGTTGTCGGGACAAAAGCTGGTCCTTTTTCTGCCGGGCCAATAACTCCTACAGGGGTGCTTAAATTTCGTGAAAGAGGACGAGAAATAACTTCTATTTCTCTTTCAAAAAACCCTGGAGACTTAAATGTCTGTTCAGCCATAATTCTATGCTCCTAATTAATCTTATTCAATTTATAAATATCAGTATCTATCTTAATTATTCTTTATTTGTTGAAATATTAAACAAAACCTCAGCAAATCTTGAATCATATACAGTTTCTCCTTTGCCTTTGCTTGATTTAACACCAACAGGAATTAATTTTCCTTCACTATTTCTCATAAAAACTTTTTTATTATTTTTATAGTCAGACCCTCTTGCTCCAACAAAGTCTGATGTGTAATCTTTTTCGTTTTTATTTATTGCGCTTCCTTTAGAAGAATCAGTATCTAACAAATCATTAATATTATTTGCGCTATTTTGACCTATTCTTTGCGCAGGAATATAAGAATATTCTGTTGCTAAATCATCTAAAATGTGTGCATCTGGATTCGAATCAACTACTCCGCCAAGGCTTCTTGGTTCTAAATCAACAAAGTCTGTAGCAACTTCAAAAGAAACTTCAGCAGCACTTCTAAAAGATCTTAGTGCTGTTTTTCCACCTAAAATATTTGGAGAAATAATATAGCCTGTTGCTGATATTGTCATGCTATATTTAATATAGCGCTCAGCATCTGTAAAGTCTGCATAATTTGTATCTGGACTTAGCGAAGAATCAACAAAAGCGCTAAACCAATATCCTTTGTCACTTTCTATTTTAAATTGATGACCAGGATTAAGCGTGTAAGCACTCATTATTGTTTCTAATATTTCGTTCATTTGTTGCGTAAAAGATGACCAGATTGTAATCTCATAACTTGCTCCAAAATATTTTACAGGAGGCATTTCAATAGTTTCGATTATGTTTTTATCTATTCTTGGCTTTAAAGATAAATCAGCATTATTTTGTAAATCTTCACCATTTATATTTGAAAGATTTTCTATATTTTTGTTTTGTCTAAAAGCCAGGTCTTTTTCTGAAATTCTTTTTGTTATGACATGTGGAAACATTTGATTATTAGCAATTCCTTTTTGTGGAATTTGATCGATATTATTTCTAGTTATAGATATAAGTGGTAAAACGTGAGTACCATTTCTGTCAATAATAGGCTCTTTTCTTTGTATTAATGCAAATCTTTCACCTGTCGCAAATATAACGGGTATTTTTCTTTGTTCTTCTTGCAGCATATAATAAAGAGGAATATCTTTATCAAATAAATTAAAGACAGCTTTATCTAAGTCTTCTAAACCGCATGATGGAATTACATAATCAGGTATGTTCTCACCTTCGTAACCTGTTGGTGCATATCTGTTTTTAGAATCTAAATTAAACTTTGTGCTCATTATTCATCTCCATAAAAAGAAGATCCTATTCCGTTGATACTTTTAACAGTGCCATCAGGTGCAACTTTTTTAGGTCCTGTAATAGGATCTTCTAAAACACCATCTTTTCTCAATCGTCTTATATCAGCGTCATTTGTTCCTCTTTGTTGTTCAAATGTTGTTTGAATTGCATCTTGGTCTGAATACCATTCATCAATAGGTCCATGAGGTCTAACATTGATTTGATTAAGACGTGTTTGTTTCCCAGTAACTTTCATCGACGCTATTCTTTCAATTTGTCCATAAATTAGCTTATCATAAATTATTGATGTAGCTTCAAAGAAATAAGAACCATAAGAAAAATAGTCACCTTTCTTAAAGTCAATATTTCTATCCAATAAGTCTCTATATTGCATATAAATACTTAATGTTTTAATATATTCTGTACCAAATTTTGTTGTTTTTGTTTCTGAAGGTTGCCATTCAACAAGACATTCTATTTCAATAGGCGGATTAAAAATTTTATCTATCGACTCTTCATACATTTCATGCACTTCAGATATATCATTTCTTACTGTATAATAATATATTTTTTGACCTGCAACGTCTTTAATAATTTCTTTTGTAATATCTGCAAAAAAATCAACTTCTCTTTGTCCGACAAATAATCTAGCCATTTTTTTATCCTATAATTATTGCTCTTCCGTTAGGAACTGGTATTTTCTTTAAAATATTTAGCATAGACTCAGCTTGCGCTGCATCTGCCTCTAAAAGCTTTTGATATGTTAACTTTTCTAAAGTCGAGGATAAACTATCTAATAAACGCTGCTTATCTTCTCGACCTTGACTTATTAAGTCTGAACCATTCATTTGCAATTCACTTCCTGGAATTGGCACTGAACTGAATTTTGATCTTACAAGTCCTAACGTTTCTTTACAAAGAGCAAATGTATATTGCCTTATCCATTGACGACTCATTTGATTTATTTTACTATATTGTATATTTCCAAAAGGAACATTAGATAAATTTGAAACACCATCAATTGAAGCATCATCATAAGGTAATGATGGTTTATACGGATTAGATGGAAAAGAAAATTTTATAAACAAATTCATAGGATTATCATTTGAAGGTTTTGGAAATATTCTTAGATTCTGTCCTTGTAATTTATAAGAATAATTACTTCTTCTAACTCTATTTGATATATCAAGCTGGCTTGCTCTTAATAAATCTTCAAAAACAGGTAAAACATAAAAAACAGTTTCTGGAGTAAAAGACTCAAATGAAAATTGATTATTCAAATAGTTTATTGCTGATGTTGTATCAAAAAATCTATACGCAGCTTGAGGTGAAAAATGATAAACTTCTTGTATTTTTATTTTTGTAGGATCTGCTATCGATAATATTTGATCTCTATACACTGGATTAAACAAACTTAGCTGGTCATCTTTACCATTATATGCTTCCAGTTTTAACTTTTCTCCATTAGGTCCAGGTATAACCATGTCTGTATAAACATTGTAATCCTGCTTATCATGAGATAATTCTATATAACCTCTTACAAAATCTGTCAAACCACCAACAGCTGCTTCACTTGCATAAGGTTCAGCTCTTCTTATAAGATAATCAACTGTTTCTCTTGGAAATCTTTGCTCTTGCCCATGTGGACCAAGTTTTTTATCTTCTAAAGGTGAAGCTGATCTTTCTACATTTGTAGTTGAAGCACCTTCTGCATTAGCTGGAACTTCATTACCATCAGCATCTCTATAGATAATCGT
>Ga0181580_10001184_pt1 | contig 20547 bp, 12 predicted proteins | sample 071ome_23_FD_132413 | JGI IMG/M metagenome (GOLD analysis project Ga0181580, IMG submission 132413) | Coastal salt marsh microbial communities from the Groves Creek Marsh, Skidaway Island, Georgia - 071403BT metaG (megahit assembly) | ecosystem: Environmental > Aquatic > Marine > Intertidal... | reverse complement strand
TACGCTTACACCTATGTCGCAAAAGATAGCGCAGGGAATCGAGCGACACCAGTAGTCAGGGTGATAATGGTTATTGCATCGAATGAACTGACAAATCCCAATCAAACCTTGAGTGCCCGGCAGGACCGAAGTGAGGAGCCAGGGAGGGCGGCCTCAGCGCGGGTGAACGACTTGCGCATCCTTCGCCACGGTTCCGGACATTGGGTGATCCAGTGGTCGGGCGGTGGGACGCTGACTCATGCACGCACCTTGACCGAGACCTTCACGCCTGTCCCGGATGCCACCAGCCCCTATCGGATTCCCGAGAATCAGCTGGGCTTCTACCGACTTTCGACCGAAGGAACACAACCATTGCAATGAAGGGTTCACCCATGACTGGTGTCCGAAGTTTCCTGCATGCCTTCGGCCCTTGGCGCTGGATGGGTTTGGCCTCGATCCTCCTCCTCCTGGGTTGTGACTCTTCCTCTCCTGAGGTGCGGCCGGAAAGGGGCCTGGAGGATTTGATTAAAATCGGGGATCAACTCATGGATCCTGATACGCGGGAACCTTTTTCCGGGTGGGTGATCGACTTCTATCCGGAGGGTGAGGTGCGGCGATCGCGCTCAGCCATGGATCAGGGAAAGCTCCATGGTTTATCGCTTGGTTTTGCCATGGAAGGATGGGTGGAGGTTGAGGAGACTTTTGTGCGGGGTGTCTCGCACGGACTGCGCAAGCGCTATCATGCCAAGGATACATTGGCTTCGCAGGAATCGATCGTCGATGGTTTACTGCATGGAGAAACCCGAAAGTGGCATCCCAATGGGAAGCTCTCGGAAGTGGTGCCCTATGAGCAGGGCATGGCCCATGGAACAGCCATGGGCTGGCATGATGATGGGAGCCTCAAGGCACGGGTGATCCTGGAGCAAGGCCAGATCGTGGAACAAACGTTCTGGGATGCTGGTGAGCACTTCGATGGGTCCGCAGAGGACGCCTCCAAGGTGAGTGCTTCTCCCTAGCCTCGAGCTAGGGGTGGCCCATGTCAGGCCTTCATGGGCATCAGTGGGAGGAGGCCAGGTATTCAAGCAGGGCCTTGATGTCCTCCTTGGGAAGGGCCTCGAATCCGACGGGCATGATCGACAGGTTCGAACCTTCCAGCGTCTCAATCTCCTTACGCTGGATTACGTGTTTCTGACCTGTGAGATCAAGGATTTCCACCGTCGTGCGTGTTTCGGCTTCCAGGCGTCCGGAGTAGCTGTTGCCGTCTTTGGTCGAAACACTCCACAGTCGGTAATTGGCTTCGACCGAGCGATTGGGATCCATGATCTCGAGCAGGATGTCGGCGCGGTCTCTCGAACCGATGCCGGTGAGCTCCGGGCCGACGGCTCCGCCCTTGCCATCAATCTTGTGGCAGATGGCGCAGCTGCTTTCAAACACTTCCTGGCCTCTTTGGGCATTGCCCTTTTCCTGGGCCAGGGGAAGGAAGGCCTCGACGATTTGCTGGCGATCTGAAGAAACCTGGGTGTCGGCATCGGCCAGACGACGGGCGAAGCCTGCGACTCTTCGGCTGGGGTGTTGTCTCAACTGGGACCAGTATTCAGGAGAGACATCCGAGCGTTGCATGGAGCCTTCAGAAATGGCATCCAGGAGCACCAAGGCCCATTCCGGGCGCCTCAGCAAGGTGGCAATGGCCGAGCGCTGAACCGCCGGGGTATAACGTGGCCAGGCTTTCAGGATGGCCTCAGCCGTGCCCACGTCCTGGCTCTTCTGAAGAGCTGTCAACATGCCAGCCGAGAGAGTGGGGGAGCCCAGTGGTTCGATTTGATGGAGAATGAGGGAAATCACCTCGGGTTCATCCTGCAGGACAAGCCATCGACCTGCCGCATCCATGCGGGCCTGTTCTTCCGCACTGCCATGGGTCAAAGTGGATTCCAGAGATTCTACGATGGCTTCCAGGCGTCCGGCAAAGAGACCGTCGACTTGCCAGCGCCTGCCCAGGCTCAGGAGTCGGTCCTGAACGTCGATGGACAAGTCGTCCATGAGGCCTTCCAGTCGTCGGCGGTCGCGTCGACTGAGATCGGGGGTGGCTTCTTCGGGCCAACCGCTGAGCAGCCCGTCCAGCACCACCCCGGAGAGTTCCGGAGAGGCCTGCTTGAGCGATTGCAGGACCGACACAACGCTGTTGATCGGACCACGAGCGGCATAGTGGCTGGTGACCTGCGAGAGTACCTGATGGACGCCCTCAGTGAGCGAGCCATCCTGAGGGTTGGAGCCCAGGAAGGCCTGAAGAAAATCGGCGTCGTGGGTGGCTGCAGCTGCTGTCGCCGCGTCCATGATCCAGCGCTCCTGTGCATTGGCAGGGCTTTCAAGGACTCCGAGAATGGCCTTGGCGGCGTCGCCATCGGCTGGCATTTCCGCCAGGGCAAGCAACGTAGCCAGACGCACCTGAGCATCGTCATCGTTTGCCAGATCTGCGCGTAGCATGGCTTTGAGAAGAGCACTCGATTTGGGTGCCACCATCACCGCCGCGCGGCGAACGCCGGCCGAAGGGTGATCCAAAGCCGCTGTGAGGGCTTTTTGAACGGCACGGGAAGGGGCTTCGAGGGCGCCCAATCCTTCCAGGGTCCAAAGGGCATGGATGGCGGCCGGATTCAGGCCCAGCGTATCAACCGCAGGGTTCTTCACAAGGCCCAGAAGCTCAGGGATGATATCCTTCTGGCCGCGTTCCACCAAAAGGCGTTGGGCATGCAGACGCCAGAGTTTGTTGTCATGGGTGAGGCCCTTGAGGAGTGTGTCGGGATCTGAAGGGTCGAGAACGGGTTGAGTCGAAGGAGTGCCTTCGCGATGCACGACGCGGTAGATACGCCCACGGGTTTTATCGCGGAGTGAGGTGTCGTAGGCATTGCCCTTGCCGGTTTCAAAGCCGATGGGGGTTGGGTTGTGCTGGACAATGTAATTATACCAGTCCACCACCCAGAGGGCGCCGTCCGGCCCCACTTCGCCGTAGATGGGGGCCGTCCATTCATCATCGCTGGCCAGCATGTTACGGGCATTGTGGGCATGATAATCGGCCCCTCGGGCCTCCAGAAAAAACAGACCGAGTAGGTGTCCCGTGGGCTCGGCCACGAACTGGGCCCGATTCCAGAAGGGTTTGGGGAAGCTGCGGGCGGTGTAGAGTGCGCTGCCGGATCCTGCGGTGTATTTTCCATGCCAGTCGACTTGCCGAACCTTTTCGGTGATGGGGTAGAAGTTCTGGCTGCTGGCGATCGATTCCAGGCGTGCAGCGGACCAGCCATTGACCGCCTCGTAGTAGCGATTGGGAATCGGCATGTACATGCTGGCATTGCCATTGGCGGTCGATCCGATCACGATGTTTTCTTCGGTGAAGTCCAGCCCCCAGGTGTTGTTGTTGCTCGACCGTATGAATTCCAGTTCGGAACCGTCGGGCTTGAAACGAAAAATACCCTGACCGAAGCGAAGCTCTTTGCCGCCAACGGTGCCCCGAAACCCCGAATACCCGACGACTCCCCAGATCCAGTTGTCGAATCCATAGCGCAGGTTGCTCACGGTGGCGTGGGTGTCCTGCGTACCCCATCCGGTGATAAGGGTTTCACGCACATCGGCGCGATCATCCCCGTTGGTATCCTTGAGCCACTCCATCCTGCCGCTGTGCACCACGATCACACCCCCTCCATAAAAAACGAAACTTGTCGGAATGCTTAGCTTGTCGGCAAAGACGATGGATCGGTCCAGTTGACCATCGCCGTTGGTGTCTTCCAAAATCTTGAGCCGGTCACGTCCCTGTCCTTCGGGTTGAAGCTGGTTGGGGTAGTCCACCGACTCAGCGATCCACAGCCGGCCTCGATGGTCGAAGGCAAGCCAGAGGGGTTTGATGATGTCCGGTTCTGAGGCAAAGAGATCAATGTCAAAAGCAGGAAAGGTGACCAGGTGCTTTTGGGAGGCTTCAGGGGTCAGCGGTTTCTGCATGGTGCGGATGGGGTCTCCCTGGGTTCCCCATCGAGCCCCGGCGGTGTAGTTGGGAAGGCGGTCCGGGGCTTCCATGTATTCGAAAGCTGTCAAACCCGTGTGGGGCTGCAAATCGGTGTGGGCGTAGTCGGCCCCGTCTAGACGGATTGCGGCCCAGAGGATCAGCGTGGTCAGGGCCGTGCCGTGGAGGAGGTGTCGGGTGTGTTTCATGTCCAAATAGTTGCTTGAAAAACACTTAAAGGATTCGATGTGGAAGCTCAAGCAGGAATAACTTGCTTGCAAATTGGAGGTGCAGACTTCGTAATCCATGCCCTGATGCAGGATTTTGCACCTGCATCAGATTTCCATGATGAAGACCCTTTTCCCAATTTCGTATCCTTGTTCGATTTCAACACTGCTGTTTTTTTTGACCTTGGGAGCCCCCTCAATGCTCCGGGCACAGACACACCAGCTGGATGAAGCCGGTTACATTCATCACTGGTTGATGCTCGCACCTGTTGCCTTGGAAGAAGGAGAGACTGGTGTTGAAGCCATTGGCTTTCCCATTCTTCGACGAGAAAAGGATCTTCAACCCAAAGCCGGACTCTCCGTGACCGTTGCGGGCGAGCGACACCAATGGGTGGAAATGCATGCTGATGAGGTGGTGTTTGATTTCAACAAGGTGCTCGGAAAGAACCACGACCACGCAGTGGGCTATCTGGCGGTGTATGTGCACTGTCCAAAGGCCATGGAAAACATCGCCCTTCTAGCCGGGGGGAATGATCAGGCACGTATCTATCTCAATGGTGACGCCGTCTCAACGTCCTTCGAAGCTCGCGCCCTAACTCGAGACAGTGATGTGGCCCGTGGACTGACCCTGGCAAAGGGGTTGAACACCCTCATTCTCAAGGTGGTGAACGAAGTCGGGAATTGGCAAGGATGCCTGCGGGTGCTGGACGCCGATGGGAAGCCACCTGAAGGGCTGACCCTCGAACTTGCCAAACCATGAGCCCTTGTCAGTGAAGCCGGACCCGGTGGCCTTTTCCGACGGAAGGCTCTGCCCTCAGGGGTGCGTTCTAAAAAAGCTCACGCCAGGCTGCAACGACCCATCAGGGTATTGGAAAATCTGCCAAAAGGGCAGTGAGTTTCTTGCGGGCAGCAGCAGTTTCTGGAGTGTCCTTTGCTGCGGGAATGGCGATTTCATGGAAGGGATCCCCCCGCATGTCGAAGAGCTGACCATCATCGAGCAGTTTCCAATGACGTGTACGAATCGCTATTTGAGAACGCGTCTGGGGGGCGATCCAGGGTCTTGAGGCAGCCGTGCCCTCGGTAAAGAGCGTGGCAAAGCTGTGGCCGTCCACCGCATGAGGCAAGGTGCTTTGACCGGCCAGTGTCGCCAGGGTGGGGAGCAGATCGGTGATGTCTGCCAGAAGGTCATTGGTGCTGCCAGGTGCCACCTTGCTGGGCCATCGAACAAGGGTGGGCACGCGCGTGCCCCAGTCATTGAACTGCCCCTTCTGGCCTTCCAGCATTTGTCCTTGGATAGTGGAAGTAACGGTGGGCTCCCTGATCAGCCGGCGGCCTTCATGGCGGATGAAGTTCTTGGGAGTCGTGCCATTGTCACTGGTGAAAAAAATCAGTGTGTTCTCGCGCAACCCGAGTTGATCGATACCATCGAGGAGTTGGCCCACATGCTGATCCAGTGCCTGCATCATTTCTGCGTAGCTCATGTAGCCTCCATGGGGGCCATGTGGCGGGTGAGGGTTGAGGTCGTCTGAGACAGCGTGGCTCAGGGCCATGGGGTAGTAGGCAAAAAAGGGCCCTTCCTTATGTCGCTGCATGAAGTCGAGCAGAAATTCGACGTAAACATCGGGGCCAAAGCGATCGGTCACATTTTTGCGAATTGCTCCATTTTGCCAAAGCAGCGGTTTCCAGTAGCGCGGGCCTTCATGCCATCCGAAAAAGCAATGCTCATCCAAACCCATGCGGGAAGGGTGGTGGGGGTCGTCTTTCAACATGGCCAGGTGCCACTTGCCAGCGGCTGCTGTGGCGTAGCCCGCACGCTTGAGGGCGTGGGGTAGGGTTTGGGTCTCGGCCTCCCCTTTGGGATAATAACCCCACTTGGGGTTCTGCATGTGGTGCAGGTAGCGACCGGAAATCAAGGCCACGCGGGTGGGGTGGCACACGGGCGCAGCAAAAAAGTGAGTCAGTCGCATGCCTTCACTCGCCAGTTGGTCCAGGCGCGGTGTCGGATACGAGGTGCCACCGTAGCAGCCGAGGGCCTCCCGCCCCACATCATCCGCCAGGATTAAGACGATGTTGGGTGGTTTGCTGGATCGTTGAGGGCTGTTGGCCTGTGCGCTGAAGGGGTTGTAGAAAGAGAGGCACAGACCGAGGCAAAACCAGGTCACACGGTGGAGTCGACGCTCAGGCATGGGAACGAGCCTATCAAAGGAGCCGTGGTCTGTCATTCGCCGTTTCCGCCTTTGGATGGGGGTGGATGATCGAGCGACTTTGTCCTAGAAGCTGTCCCTTTGACTGTGGCAAACTTTGTCTGTGAAACCGCTTCTTTATTGCTTTGGATGGTGGGTCGCCCTGTCGATCGGAGTCTGCCTTGGGGACCAGGCGGGGCGCCAGTATGCCGAGAACGAACTGCACGCCCGTCCGGCAGTGGTGGTTCGTGTGGGCCAGCACGATGCGGATATCATCGGCAAGGATCATCGGGCCTTGCAGGCGGCAGTGGATTATGTCGGCCAGCTGGGAGGAGGCGTGGTGGAGATCGGTCCCGGGACCTACATGATGGGGGATTCCCTGCACCTGCGCAGCCGTGTCACCGTGCGAGGAGCTGGGGATCAAACCATTCTGAAAAAAGAACGCGAGTATCGCAGCGCGCTCAGTGCCGATGGCGACTATGGCGAGGCCGCTGTGACGCTTGAGGATCCCACCGGATTTGGGCTGGGCCGTGGGATTTACGTGGCCTCCAGAACCCAACGTAATTTCCATGGGGTGTGCGCGACGATCCTCAATGGAAAGGACGCCTATCTGACCCTGACCCGCCCCATGAATGCCGACATCATGGTATCGGATGGCGGGTTTGCCGCCACCATTTACCCAGTGATCAGTGGCTATGAAATTCAGGATGCGCGCGTAGAGCATCTGAGGGTGGATGGCAACCGAGAAAACAATCCCACCAAGGTGGACGGGTGCCGCACTGCGGGGATCTACCTCTACCGGGGTGATCACTGCGTGATTCAACATTGTACGGTGCGAGGCTACATGGGGGATGGAATCAGTTTTCAGCAGTCCAACGATGTGCAGGTGGATCAATGTGTGGTGGAGCGCTGTGCCGGCTTTGGCCTGCATCCTGGAAGTGGTTCCCAGCGGCCCTCGGTGACCCACTGCCGAGCGATCGCCAACGATGAGGATGGGTTTTTCTTCTGCTGGCGGGTGCGGGGTGGTATTGCTCGTGGCAACTGGCTCGAAGGCAACGGAGGGTATGGGATGTCCATCGGACACAAGGACAGCGACAATTTTGTTCAGCAGAATACCATTGTTGGAAACAAGATGGGTGGGGTTTACTGGCGGGCGGAGACCGAGCCCATGGCAGCGCACCGCATCACCTTCGAGGGAAATACAGTCCGTGACAACGCGGGTTGGGGGCTTTTTGTCGATGGGGCCACCGAAGGCACTATTATTCGCAATAATTTGATTGAGGACAGCGGCAGGGGCCAGCAACAGACGGGTATCCGGATCGGTCAGCTGGCAGGGGAAGTCACCCTCGAAAACAATACCGTGAAGGCCACTCGGAAGATGGTGGATGAACGTCGTTAGAACTTTTAAAAATGAAACCTCCTTTTTGCTCTCTCCTCACTCTCCTGTCCCTTCTGGTGCTGAATCAGGCATCCAACAGGAGGGCTCTCCATGCAGCTGAAACAGATGTCCGCCAGGTCAGTGCGACCGGGATTCGTCACGGCATCCTTCTGTGTGGAAACACGACTGTCTTGATCAACGAACAGAACGAGGTGGTGTGGGAAGTCGCCAAACCGTCCCGCGATGGCTACGTCCTTGCCAACGGAAACATTCTTTTCTCTGCCAGCAATGTCGCCACCGAAATGAACCGCTCTGGGCAAACCGTGTGGACCTACACTCTGGACCCCATCAACAAGGAATTGGGCACGGCCGTGCGTCTGGAAAATGGTCACACGCTGGTAGTAGAGCGGGGTCCTAAACCACGTTTGCTCGAAGTGACCCGGCACGGGCAAATCGCGGCAGAGATTCCCCTACAACCTGAAACCGACAATGATCACATGCAGACCCGCATGGCGAGGAAACTCCCCAATGGGCATTATTTGGTGCCGCATCTCCTCGCCTTCAAGGTCAAGGAATACGACCCTGCTGGAAAGGTGGTGGCTGAAATTCGAACCGACTTGCCCGAACTGGGTGGCAGGGAGGCAGAGAACTGGCCTTTCACGGCCATCCGCATGGAGAACGGGCACACTCTGGTGAATCTCACCCATGGGAACAAGACCGCCATCTTTGATGCGGCAGGCAAGGTGGTTTGGAAGGTGGATAATGGAGATCTCGAAGGTCGCTTTGCCGATCCCTGCGGTGGGCAGTTGCTACCCAATGGGCATGTGGTGATTACCAGTTATGCCCAGCGAGATCCCTCCAAGGTACGCGTCTTCGAGGTCAATCCTCAGAAAGAGGTGGTTTGGGAACTCTTTCATCCCAAGGCCTACGCCCATGGCATTCATGTGGTGTCCACCCAGGGTCGTCCCCTGGAGCATCCCTTCATGAAGTGAAGGGGTTTGGGCGACTTTGAGTGCTAGTTTTGAACGCGAGGTGGCTCCTGGCTTTCGCTGCCAGATCCTCTTGGTGCGTCTCCGATTCGATCTTCCCGGGTCCGGGCGCTTTTCTTCTGGAGGAAGGGGCTATGTTGGGAGGGGCCTGTAATAGCGATTGACTGTTGGGTTATCTTTTGGGTTCAATGAAGTTATGTTCCCTGAATTGCGATCTCCCACTGTTGCTTTGTGTGTCTTGCTCGGCCTTCTTCCGGCCCTCCATGCACAGGAAATCCTGCCGCTGAACGGTGTGCCTGACTCAGGTAGTGGCTTGGACGGCCGTTACTGGCAGGCGAGGGTGAAGACCATTGACAACCTCGATGACAAGGGCGGTGCCAAAGATATTGGCCTGAAGATCATCCGTGGAGCCCATCCTACCGGGGTGTTCAAATCCACCGGATTGAGCTACCAGGGCGGTAACGATCTGACACCCATTCGCGATTGGCTGCAGGCCGATGGCGATTCCTATGATGGAGCCGAAGGTAACATGGATGACGGCTTGCTGAGCTTTACCGGCTTCCTTCGCATCGATGCTCCTGGTGACTACGATATTCGCTCGGAATCGGACGACGGATCCATCCTCTGGATCGCGGGGGAGCGGGTGATTGACAATGACGGAAGTCACGGTGCGCCGGGGCCTTCGCCTGATGGCTTTTACAATTTTGCGACCGCCGGTCTCTACCCTATCGAAATTGCCTGGTTCAACGGTGACTGGACCAATGATGCTGGCGATCATGGTGGGGCCAACTTGAATATCCTGCTCGATGGGGCCCCTGTGCCGGGAGACATCCTCTACGGGTCGGGGGATGTGGGCGCTGCCGCCATATCGATTTCTTCTCTTTCGGCTGAAAAGGGGGATGCTGGCCTGGCTGGACGTTATTGGGCCAGTGAACCCAAGGGATTCGAATTCGGTGAAGGAGCCCAGGGCCCGGTCTTTCAGACCACACCGGGAGATGATCACGGGATTTACATGATCAATAGCGAGCCTGATGGTTCCTTCGTTTCCACGAATGTGAACTACACTGGAGACGATTTGACGCCCATTGTGGAATGGCTGGCTGGCGATGGAGCTTCGTTCCAAGGCAACGAAGGCAATCTGGACGATGGCATGGTCCAATTGAGGGGCCTCGTTGATATCACCTCAGCTGGGTGGCATGATTTCAACAGTTCCTCTGACGATGGTTCGGTGATTCGGGTTGGCAACCAGGTGGTGGTGAACAATGACGGAGGCCACGGTGCTCCTGGGCCCGCTCCGGATGGAAGCGCCTTCTTTACCAAGGCCGGTCTCTACCCCATTGAGGTGAACTGGTTCAACGGAGACTGGACCAATGACGCAGGCGACCACGGTGGCGCCAACATCAATTTGACCATGGATGGCGAGGCCCTGGAGGGTTTGCTTTACCACTCCTTGGAGGAGGGCATCACCTTGCCCAGCCTGGTCAAGGCCGAGCCGGTGCCCTTGCCAACGATTCTTCTGGAATCCTTTGAAACCAGCACCACCGAGTCTCTGGAAGAAAACGTGCGGGCATGGGCTGGCGATCGCACGACCTATGGTGTGGCAGATTTGTCCGCCGATGATTCCTTGGTCGGTGTGACTGATGGCAATCAGGCCCTTGAGGTGAACTTCGACACCCTTTCGGGTTGGGCGCAGGATTTTCAAATCCTGCTCAGCCCTGAAGCTTCCGCGCTGCTTCAGGAAAAATGGAACGAGGATGCGCCCCACCGATGGTGGCTGCTCTACGACATTACCTTTGGTTCGGGGGGAGGCAACTGGGCCAATAACCCTGTCTGGGTAGGGGATGCCAGTTATGGAGACCAGGTCGAAGTCAATGGTGCTTGGGACACCCCTGTGACGGCCTACATCGAAATCGACTCGGTGCGCAATGGCAATGACTTGCTGCCGGATGAACAGGGTCAAATCGCTATTGGATTCGGATTCAATGGGGACCTTCCTGAAGAGAGTCAGTTGTGGGTCGATAATATTCGTTTGTTGGACACGTATGCGACTGGGTATGAACCAGTGGAAACCCTCCTGGATGGGCTGGAGGGGCCAGATTTTGATCTGATCACCGAATCGGGTTTTGCCCTTTACGATTATGCCCGGCAAGAAGCCGATGATCCTCGTGTGACTCAAGGGGATGGCGCTGCCTGGATCGAAGTCGATGGCAGTGGTTGGACCACCGCAGCGGTCATTGAATTGTCGCAGAGTGATGCGCTCAACGAAGTGCTGGCCACGGTGGAGGTTGCCGACCGCGTGCACTACACCTTGAGTTATGATTTCATTGTCATCCCTGATGCGAACACGGCTGTTTCGTGGTTTCAGACCATTCCCTCAGTGACCGGATCGCGCCTGTCCCCCAACTGGGCCGGCGAAATGGTCCAACGCACCACATCGATCAATTTGGGTAGTGTGGAATGGGGCTCTCCTGCACCCAACATCAATCTCGTGACCCAGGGAGGGTTTGATGGCTATGTGGATGTGTTTGTCGACAATATTCGACTGTTCAACGCCAAGGGTAATCGCGTGGCCGGGCCCGAGCCCATGGACCCTCCCGCGCTTACTGGCGTGCAGTCCTCTGGTGGACAGATTGAGATCGAGTTCGCCAGCGTGTCGGGTGGCAGCTATTCGATTCTCGTGAGTGAGGATTTGGCTTCCGGCGCATGGTCCGAAGCCGCCTCTGGGATTACCGCAACCGGCGCCTCGACCTCCTGGCAGGACGCAGCCTCTGGAGCACAAAAGTTTTATCGCATTCGGCGCGATCAGTAGGTAGATCCCTCGGAATGACTGTTCGGAGGCCATCCCTGTGGATGGCCTCTTTTTTTGGGGCTTTATTTGCCCTTGGGGATGCGATTGAGCGTGTAGGCTGCCGATGGGTGTGTCAGCGGTTGGCCGGATTCCGAGGTCCACCCCTTGAAATCAAAGGTGTGCACATAGCCCTCCCTGAGGGGAGTTACCTGGCAAGTCCATCGTCTGCGGTCCTCCGACAAGGTCCAGTTAACGATCTCCAGCTCGAGATCGTCCACGGGTTCACTTCCATAAGATGCGTGGTAGTGGTAGGTGTGGCTCCGAAGGCTCAGGGAAGGGGCGGGCAAATCAAGGTTTGCTTCGATGCCCTCCTTCAGGGGCTGGGTAAAGGTGATGGCAAAACCATCACTGAGGGCTTGGATGCGGAGGATTTCGAAGGGGACCTCGCCCGTCCAGTGAATCTTTTGCAACCCGAAGGAGCGATTGCCCAGTGAATTCCACCCGCGGTTGCTCTGCCCGACCAGCAAGTCGCCTGCCGCATCCCATGCCAGTCGCAGCACGCCACACTGCAGCCCCTCGGCAAACCCAAAGCACGCGCCCTGGTATTGCCCCTCGACCTGTTCCAGACAAACCCTCAACACCATGGACATGGTGAATTCGCCCACGAAGGCTTGTCCTTCAAAGGGACCAAAGCGACCACTCCCATCGTCCCACAGGATATCCGTGCTGCTCATACCCATGTTGCGGTAGGGAAACCAAAGGGCAGGCAAGCGATAATCCGGGATGCGCTTTGCAGCTTCAGCCACGGTGAGACCGGTCGGCAGTGGGGTGCGGACCTTGGGCTCGTAGGGGGTGCCTTTTCCGTGAACCAGGGCATCGGCATGGCCATGAAAGGCACCGGGTTGAATATGAATCAAGGGACAGGTGGGAAACCAGTTGCCTTGCTGATCGGTCGCGAAGATGTCACCCTGCGGGTTCATCCCCAACCCGCAGGGTGAACGAAAACCATAGGACACAGGTTCCCATTGGCCATCGGGTGCGACCCGCAGGCTCCATCCACGCCAGGCATTGTCTTCTGGCTTGGGCCCCTTGCCGATCGAGGCATTGAGCGTGATCCATGCGTTGCCTTGTCGGTCGAATTGGGGCCCGTAGGCGTATTCGTGGTAGTTGCCCGTGACACCCCATCCTCGCGCCACCGACCAGTAGGTATCGGCCTGACCATCGCCATCCTCGTCGGTGATACGGGTCAGTTCCGTGCGCTGAACCGTGTAGAGGGACCCTTCATGGTAGCTCAGGCCAAGGGGTTCATGGAGCCCCTCCGCAAAAAGTCGGTAGTGTGTGGTGGTTGGATCCTTCGTCTGGTCTGCGATCCAGATTTCCCCCTTGCGCAGGGCCAGGGCTACCGAGCCATGGGGCAGCAAGGCCATGCCGCTGACCTCCAGTTTCAGATTTTCTGGCAATGCAAAGGTCGAGAGTTCATAGGCGGGTTCTGCGCTTAAATCGGCCGTAGGCACATCGCACACCTGCAGGGAAGCTGAGAGCCAGCACAGCAGAAGGAGCCTCCTGGAAGCGCAAGGTGCGCCGAGGGGGCGAAAGTTTGGTAGGTGCGCAGGGTTCATGGGTTTGTTTGTTCGATGCGATACTGCCATTCCATGGTGTCTTCATTGGGATCCATGAACAGTGTCAGATGCTTTTGGCCGTCGGACTCTTCTACCTTGGCGTTCCCCTTGAGGAGGGTGATGCGAGTGTTCGGAGGCTTTTGGTATTGATCCTCACCGATCGCCGTGAAGTCGCCCCGCAGGATGCCTGCAAGTGGCGGAGTGTCTGGCTCTGAGGAAAGATGCAAGGTGTGGAGAAAACCATCTGAAGTCGCTTCCAGGCGGTCTTCCACGCGCCATCCATGCATGAGGTAATGAAAGGTTGGAACGCCCAGTCGATCTTTTCGATATCCTAGAAAGTTGGGATTTCTGGGCTCCTGGTTCTTGAACTTTTCTTCAACGAAGGGGGGCGCCTGAAAGTCCAGAGGGAACCACGGCAAGGCGCTGCCCTCGGGCTCCGTCAACGGTGTGAAACGATCATCCCAGGTTGCGGCCGCGTCCAGAAAGTCCCCTTGCCAGGCCATGACCCAGCGACACTGCTGGGCATCGAAGGCAGCGTGATATCCCTGGGCAAAGCCTACGTTGATGGCATGCAGCCCCGCATCTTTCATGAAGGTACGAAAGACGACAGGGGTCTTCTCAGGCTGGAGGGCAAAGGAACCCTTGGCCTCCATGCCCTCTGGGAGTCGCGATTGGTCCCACTCCGAAAGGTAGGCCCAAAGGCTGTCAATCTGGCGTTCCGCACTGCCACCGTTGCCGGGCAGTGAAGACTTTCCATCAGGCCAGAAGGCAGGCATGCGGGTTCCAGGCCGAAAGCTGGCCGGATCGAGCAGGTAATCGCGAAACCATTCGGGGCGCAGTCGGGTGGTTGCGTGGCTCAGGTCCATGGCCTGAATGCCCAGAGAAGGGTGCCCGCCAAGCGAGTGACATTGAATGCATCCCAAACCCTTGATACCCATCAAAGCGCGGCCCCTCATGTTGCGTCCGACTGCGTTTGCGCGTCCATCGCGCGGGGTTGGCTGCTCGGTCGGGTCGGCGTCTTCCGCGCTCAGGGCAGCTGCGAGAGTGGAAGCCCAATGGGGTCCCCAGTTCGGCATGCGGGTGTTGAGGTAGGGGCGAACGGCCCCTTGTCCCAGCAAGATCGTTTCGAGTGCTTCCGGCCGGAGTTTGCGTCCGACACCCTTGAGATGAGGGGGTAGGCGTCCTTCGTCTCCAAGATCCTCGCCCGAGCTGGTGAAATGGCCCATGGTGGCTGCAGAGGGCTGGCCAACGCCTTCTCGAGGATGGCACTGATGACATTGGAGGTAGCGCAAGAGGTCGTGGACCGGAAGTGGTTGCTGGATGTCTGCTTTTTTATGCTCGGAAAGAAGGGACTGCATCTCACTCCGTATCTCAGTACTGAAATCATACCTTGGCAGATGGGCTTGAGGTTCGGTCGCCAGGCAGCCTTCGGATGCCTGGCTTGGATAAGGGAGCGCTGGGGTGGGGCCGCTGGACGAAGCCTCTTCAACCCTCGAGTGACACTGGCCACATTGATAGCGTTCAAAGGCCTGTTTTCCCCTTTCCTTCAGACCACGATCCGGTAGGGGTTCCGTGTTGGGCGTGTCTCCTCGCATGAGATAGGCTGCGAGATGTTCGGCTTCCTCCTGGCTGAGGTGAAAATCCGGCATGCGAAAATCAGGCCGCGAGGATGGCGGGTCCAGAAGGAAGGCTCTCAAGCCCCGGAGCTGGTATTTGCTTGGCAGGTGGGCCAGTGATGCAGGTCGTGGGTCCGTTCCTCCGGAAAGGGGATGACAGGCAGCGCATCCCAGTGACTGAAAAAGCGACTCGCCTTTTTCTATGGAGGGTTCGTTTGCAGAAAGCGCCTCTTCCCCATGCGGGGCGTCCTGTGCCCACCAGAGATAGGCAGTCATCGCCTCAGCGGTGGATCGCTGCTGTTCAGCGGGGAGGCTGGAAAGCATGTGGGGCATGCGCGAACCCGTCGAGTCACCCGAGTGCTCATATGGTGAAAGAATCATGTTCAGGAGATACGCTGGTTGGAGGCGTAGATGGGCTCGATTCAGGGATGGTATCCAGTCCTGCAAGGGAATGGGGCTTTGAGAAGTGTCTCCGGCTTCATGGCAGCTAAAGCATCCGTGTTCCTCCATGAGGAAAGGGGAGGGCGAGATCGGCTCTCCCAGAGAAGCCGTAGAAGCCGCAGAAGCCAAAGAGACCCCAAAAGCCTGAAGGCAAAGGCAGGCAAGAAGCATCGTATGCGATCTGCGAATCACGTTTTGAAGCCCCAATAAAAGGGGTTGGTCTCTGTCAGGTCGCATGGAGGACGCCACTTTCGTATCAGCCGTAAGGGTTCAGGTATCGTTATTCTAATGAACCGTGTTTGGGATGTCGACCTTTGGGTAGACATAACGACGCAACAGAACATCCACTTCAGGACTACCCCATCTGCGCCAGTTTTGCACCAGCCCCGGCGGAAGGTTTTGGGTCCCCTCATAAGGATGCTGCATAAGCGAAGGGAGTGCGTCCAAAACCCCGGCGGTGCCACCACTGGCCTTCAGGAGCAGCTTATCCAGAGCGCTCCAGAAGGTGCTTCCTTGTTGATAAAAGGCCATGGTGGCCGCTGGATCCTGCTTCGATGCACGTTCTGCCCAGGTGATCAATCCTTTCTCGACAGGCCGATAGGGTTGGATGAAGCGACTTCTCACAGCGTGCACCTCCTCTGGAGGTAAGGGACTCCCTTGCATGATTTTCAAAGCAGCGAACTGGGCCAGACTCTCGTAAATCCAAGGTGGGCAGTCATGGGCTGGAAAGGTGGCGTCGCAAAACTGGTGGAAATGCTCATGAGCGGCCACCGTCATGCTGAATGTTTTGAAGAAGGGCTCTCGAGACGAGCCATCATGAATGTAGTCAACCAACAGGCTATGCCCTCCTGACAATCCGCTGATGCGGCCTTGTTGAACAGAAACTTTCTTCCAAATCACCGCTACCTTTTTGAGCTGACTTCCTGATGGGTTGTGCGGTTCAAACAGTTGGCATAACAGCTCAACCAAGGCGGTATGGTCTGGGATCCATTGCTTCCATCGCGGATGCGCCGGTTCCTCCACGACATGCTCGAGCGTTATCCCTTGAACGTTTCGGCGGATGGTATGAAGGGCTCCTAAAGCCCAGAATTCGGGAGGAGCATCCATCGAGGGCAATCGCCACGCATGATCGTCGCCAGAGGATCTGGCGCCCATGCTGGAATGGTTTTCTGCCTCTGGGTGAAAGGTGATCCATGGTGGCTTGGGCTCCCCTTTGCGTCGTAGCATCGAAGTGGCTTCCGAGAGGATCCACCGTGGTTCTTCTGGGTCGTAGGAGCTCTCACCCGCGCCCTCCTTCAGGACGACTTTCCAGGACAGGCATCTGGTGTGAGGTGGAACCTGCCAATGACCCTGTTGATCGGCTAAGATGAGGGTGCCGTCGGTGCGGACTTCGGCGACTTGCACCTCCTTACCCCATTTCGAGCCACGTACGACCCATTCGGTCATGCTTTCGGTAGGTGGTTGCAACCGCATCTCGACCCTCAGCGTGCTGGGGGAATGGGGGTCGACCCGGATGTCATATCCGACCCTTGGATCCCCATGGGTGTCTGAGCTGAATCGGGCACAGCTGGCGGTTGCCAGTAAAAGGACGATCCCCACCCGCTTTGGAAGGCAGGTTGTTGCAAACCACTGGATCACCTCATCAGGGTGAAGACCCGAGACATTGGGTCAAGCCCTTTTGGTCGCCACAAACAGGAAGTTAAACATCTCTTCGTCTACGGCGGTGGAACCGATCACACACGTGGAGTAGCCTCTATCCTCGCTGGGGTCTTACGGGGATGGGCTTTCGAGGACCAGACGATTGGTGCCCAGAAAGCGTATCCATCCAATGAGATGGTTTTTTCCCGGGTCCACAGGGTATATGCGCTCGTGAGCCGGAGGATGCAGAGATCCATTCTGAAAAGCCTCTTTTTGCCATTGATAGCCGAGCAAGCCATCGGCCGCCAAAAAGACTCCCTCAGTCCAATGAAGCGCAATACGATCACGAGGAAGGGATGCGATTTCACCTGTGTTTCTCGCCCAGATTTCCCAAGAACCGGGTTCCGGGCTCTTGAGGGTGTAGGTGAGTTCCCTCTTGGGTGGTCTGCCTTGCATCACGCTGGCCAGTGTTTCCCAGCGCCAGTTCATGCGATCGGAGGACACTGGCATGCGGAACCAGATGAGACCGGTCATACTCCTCGGGTGGCTTTGTTGCCAATGATGAACCAGATCTGCCATGGCATGAGGATCGGCCATCAGTGGCTCCATGGATCCTTCGGGGTGAAGGAGACTGGGTGTCGTTTCCCCTGAAAGCCTCCGGTATCCCCCATCGGCATCGAACTGCATCCAGTAGCCGTAAGTGGGCAAGGCCACACGGAAGGGAGTTTGCCACCGCCCAGCTCGTTCCACGGCAAGCCTGGCTTGATGAGGATCGCACAGCACCAGGGCTTCCTCACGGTGTGTGGGCGGTTTGAGGGAATGTACCTGAAGTACGTAATGATCGACACAAGCGATCAGATCCGAAAAAGAGGGTTCATTGAGCCAGCTTGGCAGTGCGGTGATGGAGAGAGGCATGGGCTTGATGGCTTCTCTGAGGTCCTTGAGCCAGTCGATGTATTCCTCGAGTCGCGCATCCGGGCAATCCAGGTCCAGCTGACACTCCGAGATCTCGAGTCCTTGCTCGCTGAAGCGCCTCATGAGGGTGCTTGCCAGGGAGATGAGCTGCTCTTTGTGAAGAGCCTGGTCGATTTCAGGTTGGGGAAAGTGCTGCACCCGAATGACCAAACCCACCGGGGTTTCGCTGGAACGCAAGGCTTGGTCATCCGGTTGGATGAGGGTCACCGAATCGGTTTTCAAGCGCCAGTCGATCTCCGCAGCCAGGAACAGGATTCGTTCAAACGATGCCCCATGGCTTTTGAGGGCCTGGTTCACAGACGCATCCCACAGCCGTTGCCAGAGGTAAACCTCGTGCTTCAAGGGTGCTTCTGAAGAAGGCTGCTCCCTGCAGCCGATCCACAGGACAAGACATCCGATGGAAGGTAGCAGGCAGGCAAGGTATTGAAGCACTTTCAAAATCAGTCCTCTGTTTTTTTGAACGGAGCCGTGAGGCTTTGTGGGCTCATGGTTGGTTCACAAATCTGTCTCGGGTGCGACAGTTGAGGGTGGGGGAAACCAGTGTCGTTGTGCAGCGGCCTGACCGAGCGCCGTTGTGGAGCATCGGGTGACCAGTGCCTTGTAAAACCGATCAGCCGCCTCCGGATCCTTGTCTTTTAACCAGCCACCGGCTTCACACAGGGCCTCGGCGGTGGCTGTCTCCTCATCCGGCATCCATGCAACGGCTTCCCAGGCAAGGTTGGCGGCCACATGACGGTAATGCCATCGTTGATTCGGCTTTGGCTGAGATTTCTCGGTGCGGGCTTTTTCTTCAGTCGTTGGTTTGAGCTGATGGGAGGCAAGGTATTGTTGGCGTCCCTCCGCGCTGACGCCATCTTGGAAGTCGCCCTGATGAAGGGTCCAATCAGGTGCGAGTTCGGTGCCCATGAGCTCCATGCCCTGATAACGGGTCAAGCGGGCTGCTTTCCAGAGGGCCTGAGCGCGCAGCTTCAAGGACAGGGAAGGATCCCCACCTGAACGGATCGCTTGCATCCTCTCCAGGTGAATGGGTTTGATGGAATTTGGATAATCATCGAGAGCCTTTTCGAATTGGCCTTCACGCGTCAGCCGTCGAGCTAAAAGGTAGCGGAGCTGACCTTCCAGAATTTCTTTTGGCCAGGGTTCGCCCATAGTGTAAGCCCGACCCCACTGAGTGCTTTCATCGAGCTCATAGGGCTGACGATCGGTCGAATACTCCTGATCGATGAAAGCCTGCAATTCACTTGAGGTCAGTACCTGCTCGGCAATGTAGGCCCCGTCCATCCAGTAACCGGCGTTGAGTAGCGTTTTCATGGCCGTTAAATAATCGCCTCGCTGCAGGGTGAGCATACCCAATTCTCCCCAAAGACGCTGATGAGGCAGCCACAAACCATGGTGGACCTCGGTCTCGGAAGAGGCGGTCTGATCGGTCATCGGTTTGTCATGATCAGGGAAAAGCCGCGCTGCAAGTGTCAACTCTTCATAAGCCTTTTCCAGGTCTCCTTTGCGGAAGGCACACTTGGAGGCCAGCCATGCACGGTTCAGACTTTCGGCCGGAGCTAAGCGCAGATAGCTGGAACAGAGGTCGAAGAGGCCTCGTCGGTAAGCCCCCAATGCCAGGGGTTCCACCAGAGGATCCGAGGGCAGGTTGGAGCTCTCCAGAGCCTTGAGCCAGCGATTGAAAGCAACGAACGTGTCTGGCTGGAGTTCGCTGTCGGCCTGCACAATGCGTTGGCTCAAAAAGAGGGTGACCATCCTTCGGGAGGCTTCCATCTTCGCGAGTGGCAGGAGGTCGGCATCCTCATCCTTCAAGGCGGCTTGAATTACCCTCTCGATGGATTGATGCGCTGAAGGTTCGTCCTGACCCGCTGCCCATTGCTCCAGGTAAAGTTCGATAGCCCGGTCATACTGCTTGAGGTTGAAGGCAGCCCGAGCTTCCCATCCCAAACTGGCAGCTGCCAGGCCAAGGGTATCTGAAAAACCCTCATCGACTCCTTTGCGCAGTATCTGGAAAGATTGAATGGCCTCAGTGGGGGCCCTGTCCACTTGCATCCGACCCAGCATGTAAAGAGCCCATGTGGACCGATAATGCCGTTTTGAAGGAGGAAGGTTCAGCAGCTTTTCCCAGGCCTCCCGAGCCGCTGGAAACTGATTTCGGTGGTAGGCGATGGCGCCTTTGAGATACTCCGCGAATTCTTCTGGAAGGCCTTCGGTGGGTGGAATCAGGTCGAGCGTTGGTTTGGGATTCGGATTTGGAAACCAGGATTGATTCATCGATTCCCACCGGTCCTGAGCGTGGCGGTAACGATGGATGATTTCTCGGTGCTGCCTGTGCTGTGTTTCAATGGTTTGCTGCTCTTGCCTGGTGTAATCGGCTGATCGCAGGGCTTGGGAAAGATCCGCAAGCGCGACTTCCATGGTTTGAGTCGGACGATCCTTCCTGGCTTCGACGGCCTTGTAGGGCGAAGGTTTGTCTCCGATTAAAGCGCGCATTTCGCTTTTCAAACGGATCCAGGGAGCCCGAAGAAACGCTTGATCTCCCTCCGAGAGCAGCCAACTCGGAAAGTGTGGGCCGCAGGCGAACAACCACGTGCCCATGCCCATGGTGAAGCAGAGGGCCGCAGGACGAAGGGCTTTGGGAAATAGAACGGTCACAAACCGACAAAGGGCAGAGGCGTTTTTCGTGAGCTGATGGGGCCGACGTAGGTTGTGCCAGCTTCTCAAGCACTTCC
>Ga0181580_10001172_pt1 | contig 20686 bp, 13 predicted proteins | sample 071ome_23_FD_132413 | JGI IMG/M metagenome (GOLD analysis project Ga0181580, IMG submission 132413) | Coastal salt marsh microbial communities from the Groves Creek Marsh, Skidaway Island, Georgia - 071403BT metaG (megahit assembly) | ecosystem: Environmental > Aquatic > Marine > Intertidal... | reverse complement strand
TCCCGAAAAAAACAACTCGAACTGCAATACCGCAAGCCCGGACAGAAAAACGGCGAAGCGCGCGTGGTGGATCCCTACCACCTGGCCAACATCAATGGAGAATGGTTTCTGTTCGCGCATTGTCACTTAAGGAAGGATCTACGCACCTTTGCACCGGCGCGCATCCTTTCGATCAAGGAAACAGGAGAAACATTTCAACGCCCGAAAAAGTTCTCCATCGAAGACCGGTTGCAAGGCAGTTTCGGGGTCCATGCCGGCAAGGAAAACTTCAAGGTCACCATCCGTTTTTCCCCGCAAGTCGCAGATTACATCCGAGAAAAGACCTGGCACCCGACGCAGAAAATAAAACCACTTCCTGACGATAGTATCGAACTGAGCATCACCCTGAGCAGTCTCGTTGAGATTCATCGCTGGGTTCTTGGCTGGGGTGAACACGCCGAAGTCATCGAACCCTCCAACCTGCGAGATCGATTGCGAAAAAGTGCCGAGGAAATCCTTTCCACTTATAAAAAGTAATTTCGGAAAAAAAGTCGCTGGCATTGATTCCCGTTCCCAAGGAGCAGAGTCTTTCAAAAGCTTCCGTTGACGACCACCATCATTTCTTGAAAGTAATCATCCATCAACAGGATTGATCAAGCGATCAAACTTGAATGCTTCGAAGTCTTTTTTATTTCGAGTATAAAACGTTTTGACCCCGTTTTTAAGCAGCGTCACCCCTAATACACGATCAAACACATGGACTGCTTTTTGCTTCTTCCAATCATCACCATGGACCAGAAGATCCCAGAAGGAAGTTTCATAAGCGCAATGAAGGACACCAGAATCTTCCCTTAAGAAGGTAATTTGTTTTAACGCCTGTTTGTGGTTCAAGGGATGTTCCAATATTTTAGGATGCCTCAAGCCACGGTAGAATTCAAAAAGAACCTGATCACTTATGATCCACTGCGTTGGGTGATCCAACATCATTTCATAGACAGCCTTGGACCGGTCATGTTCATCGCATCCACAATTTACCGCATAGATCAGTAAATTGGTGTCCAGACTATTCATAAATCGCCTCTTTCATGGCGTCGACATCCAAAAGGCAGCGTCCGGCATCGACAACCGGAACCCGATGCCGTTTGGGTTTCTGCAAGGGATATCGCTCGATCCAAGACTCTGTTGCCTTTCTGACCAAATCACTAATGGAGACATCCTCACGGGAAGCCAGCTCCCTCATTTGCTTCATCATCGGATCAGGAAACAAAATTTGCATCTTTTGCATGGATCCATGCTATCCATGGACCATGCGTTGTCAATACTCGCAATGGAGGTTTTATAGTTGCGCTTCCATGCTCCGCAGCAAACCGTCCGGTTCAAAGAGGGCGTGAGCTACCATGGCACTCGCTCGATCCTGGGCGTTGGCCACCGCGTAGAATCGCAGTTGGGGAGCATTGCCCGATGGTCGAATGTGGGCGATATCACCGTTATCGAAATAGACGCGTACTCCATCGATATAGTTGATGCGTTGTATATGTCCGTAACCATGCTCAGCACTGAAGTACTCGGAAGCTTCTTCGCAAAGATGGGCAATGGTGAGGGCTTCTTCCTCATTGGCCGGGCGCCTTTCCCCGTCATTCAACCGCAAATGAGCACCATCATCCTTGAGTTCCCAATCCAAAAGCCCCTGAATATCCGGTGTCCATTTCTTGAGCAATGCACGACTGGATTCCTGTGGAAACGCATCGATCAATCCAGCCTTTCCGAATCGAGCCGGAAGCGTCCCCATCAGATCCACCAAGGGTTTTTGCCGACCCAAGGAAGCATTTAACACAGCCAGAATCGGCAAGAACGCATCACGGGTTGGCAAAGCCGACAGTTTGCGCCCCTCGAGTTGAATGTCTGAGCCGGTGAGGAACCCGCCATTGGCTTCCCATCCCACCACGGAATTGGCTCCCTGCGCACAGAGAGCGTTCATTGTTTGGATGACATGTGGCGAACCGATTTTCGTTTTGTAGGGCTGGATGTTTTTGTCGGCAAAAAAAGCATCCACCGCATCGTTGGCACTGATAGGGACCACCACCGCCTGAGCATGCAGGAAATCCGCCACCAGAACACCCAACAAGTCTCCGTTTAAAAACTGCAATCGATTCCACCCGTCCACACCACAAACCAGAGGACGATCACTGTCGCCATCTGTGGAGACCAGGGCGTCGATGCGTTTGCCTTCTTCCGTATGCTCTTCGAGAAATGCCTGAAGCTGGTTGAGTCGTTCGGCGGATATGTCTTCAGTGTCGATGGGGACAAAGGTATCACTTCTACCAACAACAATGACCGTGGCCCCGAATGATTCCAAAAGTTCCACCAACATGTCCCGCCCCACCGCTGAATGTTGATACACCAGCAGGCGCCGATCCTTCAGAAACGAATCCGGGAAGAAATCGCGAAAACCATTCAGATACCACTCCCCTGCCTGTGGTTCCATTTCAGGGAGAGTTGGCACACATTCCGGTTTGAACCATCCTGCATCATCGAAAAGTGATCGATCTGCCGGCATGGCATACTGAATTCGTCGCACGCCTAATACTGCGGACAAGATCGCTGATTCATCCGACTTGAGGACTTCCCCAGACGGTTTATTGAATTTGATACCATTGCGATCAAAAGGAATATGACTCCCCGTCACCATGATGCTTGCCAGTCCATGATGCAGGGCATAAGCAGTCAATGCAGGTGTCGGAATTCTGCCGAGATAACGCGCTTTCAAACCGGAATCCTCCACCGCCTTGGCCACCGCGCGCATGATGCTACGATCGGCGCTGTCCGTACTGGGACGCAAATCCCCTGCCAGACAAACGGCATCGCCCACCTGGATCCGTTTTTCCTCGATCAAATAATCAAGAAAGCCGGCGGCATTTATGTAGACCTCCAGATCAGTCATTTCCTCAACCAATCCGCGCAGCCCGCTCGTTCCAAACTTCAAGGTATCAGGCAAACGACCGCGAAAGGTTTCGTCATTGGAATTATCCTTGGATGAAATCATGGTCATGTCGGTACAGTAGCCCGAAATAGGGTCAGGCCTTCTGTGAGCTCCACTGTATATTTTACACCACTACAAATCAACACGGGCTTTGAACGGGTCAGTGTGATGGAACTGTGATCGCTGTGGATTTTAATGGTGTCTTTTGAGGTGACATGGGAAGGGAAAAGGATTTCCGGACTCCTGGATGACAACTCAAAAGTCCGGCCTGCACCCAAAGCGTCCAGCCGTTGCAGTTCAAATTCAGATGCCGTCGTCTGATATCGTCCCAGCCCCGGTGCTGTTGGATCTGTCAATGGATCCAGAATCTCAACAGTTTCCCCTTTGAATGTTACCTCTTTAATCAACTCGTCCACGTCGACATGCTTGGGTGTCAATCCACCTCGCAGGACGTTGTTGGAATTTGCCATCAATTCCATCCCCACCCCCTCCAGGTATGCATGCAGGACACCAGCCGGCAGATACATGGCCTGCCCTGGTTGCAAACAAACCAGATTCAATAAAAAAATACTGAACAGCCCACGATCATGTCGCCCCTCGCGTCCATAACATGCGTCTGATTTCAACACCCAGTATTCGCGATCCGATTTGGTGAAGGGTCGGGACTGGTGATTGGATTTCAATCGTTCCACGACGGGGTGCAGCATTTCGTGAACAGCATCTTCCTCCAGACGCATGAAGGCTTCATACATGGTTCGCAGGGATGTCGCATCACACGAAAATTGTTCCGCAAACGGTTTGAATTCCGGGATGGAATCCAGTGTTTCCTTGATCGCATCGAACGACCGAAATCCACGCAACCCGTAGAAGGGCTCCAAAGCCATCATCAATTCAGGTTTATGATTGTCATCCTTGTAATTGCGGTTGGGAGCACTGAGAGGCATGCCTGCTTCATTCTCCTTTTTGAATCCGGCTTCGGCTGAGCATTTGGAGGGATGCACCTGAATGGAAAGAGGTTCGGCGGCTGCAAGTAGTTTGAACAGAAACGGCAGACGATTCAAAAAAGCCTTGGCAACCGCATCCCCCAGAATCGTCTCAGGATGCCGCCTGATCCATTCATCCAACGGAACAGCCCCCCCTGCCAGCTCCACGTCGCAAGGCAGGTCGGGATGCGCCCCCATCCAATACTCTGCAAAAGGTTTACCGGAAGGATTCTCCAGGTGAAGCATCTGCGGAATAGCCCGAGGATCACCCCAGGCATAATGCTGCACATGCGCTCTCAACGGATAAATATCCGGAACCAGTTTTTCCATCCCCAAAACAAAACGTCCCCCATTCCCATCTGTCAACGAGGAAAGCCGTAGACAGTCATTGCCTGCTGGAATCCGTTCTTTTACACTCTCTCCCATGCAACGCAACAAACCTACATCAATCCGTATCGACGCCATACTGAATCAGGGAGTCAGGTGGACCGTTCTCCTGGCCTTGTTGGCGGCGGGATGTTGTCTATCGCTTCACCTGCAGGCTGCAAAGAAAAGTCCGAGCCCAAATGTTGTCGTCGTCATTACCGATGACCAGGGTTACGGCGATTTTGGGTTCAATGGCAATCCGATCCTCCGCACGCCCAACCTGGATGCCATGGAAGCCGCAAGTGCCAAGATGACCCAATACTATGTCAGCCCGGTATGTGCACCGACCCGGGCCTGCCTGATGACCGGTCGTTATAATTATCGCACGCGCTGCATCGATACCTACATTGGACGTGCCATGATGGATCCGGAGGAGAAAACCCTGGCGGAAAGACTTTTTGAAGCCGGGTATGCAACGGGCATTTTCGGCAAATGGCATATGGGAGACAACTATCCCCTGAGGGCCATGGATCAGGGGTTTGAAGAAGCTCTGGTGCTTCGTGGAGGAGGCATCGGACAACCCTCGGATCCAATCGGAGCCGAAGGGAAATACACCGACCCCACCCTGTTTCACAATGGACAGCCAGTGGAAATGAAAGGCTATTGCACGGATATTTACTTCGATCACGCCCTGAAATTCATGCAGCAAAGCAAGGAAAGAAACCGTCCTTTCTTCGTTTATCTCCCCACCAACGCACCCCACGGCCCGTTTCATGATGTCCCTCAAAAAGAGTATGATTACTACAAATCCAGGAATCTTGCGAACGACCAGTTTCCACAAAGCAAAGGTCATCGGCTTCCCAAGAACGCAGACCTGGACAAACGCGCGCGCATTTTCGCCATGATCGATAATATCGATCAAAATATCGGCAAACTGAGGCAAGGATTGGCATCGATGGATCTGTTGGATAACACCCTGATCTTGTTCATGGTCGACAATGGTCCCAACGGACGGCGATACGTGGCAGGGCATCAGGGCATGAAATCACATGTCCATGAAGGAGGCATCCGTTCGCCACTGCTTCTTCACTGGCCGGCCCGCTTGAAACCTGGCACCAGCTCCAACACCGTAACCGCTCACATCGACATTGCGCCAACCATTCTGGAAGCCTGTGGTATTCGATCCAGCAAAGGACCCGCAATGGACGGTCGAAGTTTTCTGGGTTTTCTGACGGGACGCAAACCTCTCTGGACGGATCGTCTTGTCGTCATTCAATCGCATCGTGGAGATGCACCGGTTCGTTATCATCATTTCGCGGCACGCACCCAAAGATGGAAACTTCTTCATGCCTCCGGATTTGGCAATGAATCCTTTGAAGACGAACCCAAATTCGAACTCTACGATATGAATCTGGACGCCTATGAAGAAAACAACCTGGCATCCACCTTTCCGCACATCGTCGAATACATGAAATCAGCCTATGACGTATGGTTCGACGATGTCAGCAACACCCGCCCGGACAACTATGATCCGCCACGCATACAGATCGGATCACCTTACGAAAACCCAACTTTCCTGACACGTCAGGACTGGCGCCACCTCAAAGGTCGTCCCTGGGGAGGAAATTCAAACGGTGAATGGTGGGTGGAATTCATTCAGGGCGGCAGCTATGAAATTGTGGTTCACGACAAAGTGACCGAAGCACCCAATACCATGAAACTTTCCATTGGTGAACAGGAATGGTCCCAGTTTATAACGGATTCGCCTGGCACTTACTCTTTCCGGGTTGCCATTCCACATCCCGGCAAAAAGAAAATCAGAGTGGACCTCACCCGTGGCGACGATGTGGTGGGGCCGCACCAGCTGGAGGTCAGAAAGTAACGACTGGTCGACTATGAAGGAGACCGTCTACGGATCCTAAATCAGAAAAACGTTTTTCAAGGATTTGAAAACGCGCCCCATTCGTTTGAGGATGTAATCCGTGACACTTTCCTGTGATTCCTCGGTTTCCTCGCGTGGCAAACGTCCTGCTTCCATCAGGTGCTTCTTGCGCGATGCAGCGGTTTCAGCAAGGCTTTTTGCCACGTCGGGGCGACGCGCCAGGATTTCTTCCATGGCAGGCTTGTCGATCTCAAACAACACCGTGTCCGTGGCGGCCATGACCGTGGCTGATCGCTCCGCTCCGGTCAGCAAGCACATTTCGCCGAAATAATCCCCGGGACCGATGTCGGAGACGTGAACCATCTGGCCGTCGATTTCTGATTCGGTGCAAACATCCAGCAATCCTTCCACCACAAGAAACATGGAAGACCCTGGCTGACCTTTGACCACAACGGACGCGCCGGCCTTATAGGTGTGTTCGGTGACATGTTCGGATAGAAGCCGGAACTCCTCCTGCTGAAATGAACCGAAGAGTTCCACACGCTCCAGGATGGCTTCGCGATCGTGTTGACGATCCAATTGACGGTGCGGCATGCGTGCCAGGTAAAGATCCTGCTTGGGATACGCCAGACTCAGTCCTGCATGGTGCATGTGTTCCAAGACACTGCGTGTGACAGCATGCCTTCCCTTTCGGGGTGAAGTCTGGACAGGATCGAGCCAGTATCGCACTTTATAATCCACTCCATTGGAAGTCACGGAATCCACCATCGCTTTGGGTTTGGGGTCTTTCAGCACCCCTTTGGCAGCGCAAACTCCCGCACTCAGCACACGTAGCGCCCGCTCGGCGGGGATCCCGAACTCCAGACAAAACGAATGATCAAACCGACTCTTGGGTTCTGGGCGACTGAGGTTCACCATCACGATGCTGCTGATCATGCTGTTCGGAACGGCAATGATCGTGTTGTCGTTCTTTTGAATACGAGTCGAACGCCAACTGATCTCCACCACACGACCGCGCATGGGTTCCACGCTGCGTGGATGCAGTTCAATCCACTCCCCGATTTTGAAAGGTTGATCAATGTTGAGAGCGATGCCGGAAAAAACATCCGCAATCATATTGCGCAAAGCAAACCCCACAACAATTCCCATCACCCCCGAAGTGGCCCAAACACCCGCCACAGACTGGCCGAACACCAGACCCGCGATGGTCATGGCGGCCATCAGGAAAATAACACCGGCCACAAGATCTTTGAGCAATCTTGGGACAGGAGCGGACAGACGTTTTTCAAGCAGAGTCCAGACAAAAACATCCACCAACCGAACCACCAGCCAGGCCAAGGCAAATCCAACCCCGGTCCCCAACCCCCATTTCATGACGCGCTCCAACGTGTCAGCAGCCTGTTGATCCCACCTGCCAATAATGCCCCAACCAGGAATCAACAAGAGCGCCAATATCAATATTGGCCACACCAACCTTTTTATGGCATCCCCCCACATACGATCAATCTTCCTCGTTGAGTTGACGCTCAGCGGATGCTTTTTCAAGATCCTCAATGGCGCGATCCAATTGATTCAAGGCAGCCGCGTAATAATGTTCGCTATGGAAGAAATAGGTCGCCACATCTCGATCAATCAGATGGGTTTCCTGTGGATTCGGATCCGGAATGAGCAGTACTTTGCCATACCTGAACTTGTTCAGATTAATTTGGGACGTTCCCCCGTTCAATCCGATCACCTCTTTTAGAAGCATCGCCCGCCTCAACCGCTCCAAGTCATCGGCATGATGCAGCACAATGGCTGAACGGGACCGCCCTTGTTCATCCGGTTGATTGAATTCCCATAAGGTTTTCCCCCAGGTGTCTTCATCCGGACAATCAACAACCTGAACTTGCGGAATCGCGGATTCATTCAGGGCGGAAGTCACCGAGACGGCATCGGTATCGGTATACTGAAACACCAGAGCTTTGTTGGGATGGGATTCAAACCAGTCTTTGATGTCTACCTCATCGCCTGTCAGATTCAGATCCAATTCATCGGAAAGGAATTTCACGTCATAACCTCCATCACGTTGACCGGCGAAATAAATGATTCGATCGAATCCCACACGCTGATCCATCCATTCTTCTTCCTGGCCCGACAAACGCTTGAGCACCTCATAAATCATGCGGTGAACCAGGACATCTTCACCAGCAATACGCTCATCAATGAACTGATTGAACGGATACTGCGTGGTAAGGTCGGGATCATCCATGGCCCAACGATTCACACGCGAGCGCCATTCACCAAGCGCTTCGTTTTGTTCGAGAAAAGAGAGATCAAACACGTCTTCGGCACGTATGCGGTAAGCATCGCGAAACAGGGCATTGGAGAATTGATCAAAACGATCCTCATCCTTCGGTAAAAACCTGCCCAGGGCTTCCTCGGACAAGCGATCGGCCAATACATGCGGGGTTAGAACAATGATCACTTCGCGCTTGGATGAAGTCACGCGCGATGAACGAAACAGTTTACCCAGGTATGGAATGGAACTCAGCAGCGGCACTCGACGACGTTGCGTAACCTGATCGCGCGTCACCAGGCCGCCAATGATGAAAGGTGTGTTGTTTTCGATTCTGGCATAGGTCTGTACCCGACGTGTGGCCACCGTAGGGGCGGCGGCGAGAATTTCACCTGTCCTGGACTTCAGTTCCAGATCAGCGCCCGGGATGGGAGAGGAAACAATCGTGTCCACCATCATGCTGACTTCCCGCTTGGATTCGGCGACACGGGGCCGAACATTCAAGGAAATGCCGGTTGGCAGATAGTTGAACTGAAAAGCTATTTTGTTCGAATTATCTGCAAATCCTTCCTGCGAAGTGGCAATGGGAATATCCGTTCCAACCCGAATGGTGGCTTGCCGGTTGTTCAATGTCAGCACACTGGGACGTGACAGGATTTCCGCCTTTCCATCCTCGATCAAGGCACGCACACGGGTTTGCCATTCCTTGGCCAAATCCTGAGCACTGTCAAAGGTAAAACCCAATGTTTCGGTCGCATTCACCCCCGGAGTCAAATCACCACCTGCCACATTGAAATTCCCTTCTTGAAAGGCCCAATCGATTCCCAAATCCTTGAGCCCCTCCTCACTGATCTCCAAGACCAATCCCTCCACAAAAATCTGGATAGCAGGTTGGTCAATGTGATTCTTGAGCACGTCGCGCAAACGCCCCCACTGCTCGGGGTGTGCGGCATGATAGTAAACAAGCAACTGATCGGATCGGGCGGAATTTGCGTTATCCGGTATGACCGTGGACATTTGAGGGCTGACCGAAACATTGAAATTGGATTTGTTGTCCGTCTTACCCGCTCCCCCCACCAGGGCCGTTTGCTCAGTGGAAGGCTTCGGCATCGGAGCCACCAAAGGCAACTGATCGAACGATAGCGGCCAGGTAATTTCCCCGACGGAAGTGAGCGCATTAAACCCAAAACCTTTGAGAGCCTCCAGGGAGCCGGTGACGTCAATATAGCTCAACTGTACGATTTCATAACTCAAGTCCTTCTGACGCAAACCTTCCCGCATGGCCTGGATGGATTGGATGGAATCAGTCATCATTTGCTCCACCAGTTCCACATCCGGATTGGACTTCGCTTCGGCATCAAGTCCGACCGTTCCATGCACCCAGAACATGGGAGGTCGGGAACGGAACAGTTTCATGGCGTAAAGCAGACGCTGGTTCCCTTTCGAAAAAGCTGATCGATGGGTCATCCCGTCTGGAAAAGCGGCTTTTAAAGCAGGGTCATCCACCGTCCGGTAACCATGTTCAAGCGTAAGCTGAAGGCTCAAAGTATCCGCCAACTCGGACAATTCCACTTCGCTCAATTTCGGCAAGGGAAGCAAACGGGAAAGATCCTCCGCCTGAATGCCCATACGCGCCCCAAGTGCATGCAAAATGGTGCACAAAAAGATGATGTTACTCCTCATTGTTACTCCTGTTTTGTAAATCCGCGTCCAGGAGGCTCGCCTGCCGTGGAATCTGCTAGGGAAAAGGATACTCCACTGTTTTTCACAAAAAATCAACTCATTTGAAATCACCATCAAAACTAATCACTGCAATCGCTTTCTGACAAAGGAAGTGCTGGTTTCACCTTCCCCATGCTTAAAGCATGAAAATCCCAATTAAATTATGTTTGATCTGATTCACCTTTTCAATAACCGTGATTGTCATGACTTTTGGTTACTCAAAACCAAGCGCTTTGGGATCATTCACATTCCCCTTCCTGTTCCTTATGGTATGTTTACCGGCATGGGGGGCGACGCCATGGGACTCAATCATTCCTAACACGGCGCTGAAATTTCCCGACCAGCCAAAGTGGTTGAACTATGCCACTCGGAATCGTTTTCCTGACCTGAGCTTCAATCAACCGGTGCAGATCGTTTTTCAATCGGAATATGAAGATGGTTTCTTTGTGGTTGAAAAACCAGGCACCATTCGAATCATTGAAGATCGTGATCAACCTGAATCACTTCCTTTCCTCGACCTTCGGGATCAAGTCTACAATTTTTCGGAATCGGGACTGTTATCCATGGCATTTCATCCGAATTTCAAGGAGAATGGTCGATTCTTTGTCTACTACACCGCCAAAGAAGCCATCGATCGCACCTTTCAGTATTTCAATCGCCTGTCCGAATTCAAGGTTGATCCAGACAATCACTCCCAAGGATTGAAAGAGTCGGAAAGAATATTGATCAACCTGCCCGACCGTCATCAGGACCACAACGGTGGAGGCATGTTATTCGGTCCCGATGGGTATCTGTATCTTACAATGGGTGATGAAGGCCGATTCTATGATTTCTTCGGACACGGTCAGAAGTTAACCCGTGATTTGTTCGCGGGCATGTTAAGAATCGACGTAGACAAAAACCCGGACAACCTTCCCCCCGCTCCACATGCAGCAGTATCCGATGGATATGCCATTCCAGTTGACAACCCGTTTGTCGGCATCGAATCATATCGTGATCAAGCATTGGATCCTGAAAAAGTGCGCACGGAATTCTACGCCATCGGAATGCGCAATCCATGGAGGTTCGCCTTCGATCCCCTCACGGGCAAACTCTACTCAGGCGACACTGGCGATCACACCCGGGAAGAGATCAATGAGATCGTTGCCGGAGGGAACTACGGTTGGCCGCATCGTGAGGGCAGTTTACCCGGACCTCCGGACCATGCCATCCATCAAGGTGATCAAGGTTTCCTGAATCCCATTGCGGAATACGGTCGAGAAGATGGAAATGATATTGCAGGACTGACGGTCTACCGGGGGACCACTTTTCCCGAGCTGGATGGATACGTCATCTTTTCAGATTTTTATGGTGGTTGGTTGGGAAAAACCAAAATCGATCAAGAGACTCCTTCCCCCATCGAATGGTTCTCATGGGACGTACACGTCGCCGATATTGCCGTTGATCCAAAGGATGACAACATTTTGCTGGTGGATATGATTGAAGGCATGATCAAAGAGTTTGTTCCCCCTTCCGAAAACAACTTTGAAGACATCCCCCATCTCCTCTCAGAAACCGGGGCCTTCCTGGATACGCAATCTTTCACGCTCGATCCAAGCTTTATCCCCTATCAGATCAATGTCCCCTTTTGGTCGGATCACGCGCTCAAATCGAGATGGATCAGTTTTTCGAGTCCTCAGGCAAAGATCAATTACAGAGAGGAGGACACCTGGGGATTTCCACCAGGCACCGTGTTCATGAAACATTTTGATTTGGAACTGGAGCGCGGCAATCGGGCCACCGCAAAAAGGTTGGAAACCCGATTTCTTGTCCTCACGGCATTTGGAGGATTTTATGGTCTGGTCTACAAATGGAATGATGCGCAAGATGACGCCATACTTGTTCCTCCTTACGGACTGAAAGAAACCATACAAATACGGGAGGATGATATGCTCCGTGACCAAAACTGGCACTATCCGGGACGTCATGACTGCATGACCTGTCACAACGGCGGCCCGGGATTTCTCTCACCTACCCGATTTGGAAGATACGCTTTGGGATTCGGCACAGCACAGCTGAATAAGGAAATACGTTTTGGTGATGGTTCATTCAATCAATTGGCATTGATGAATCAAACCGGCCTGTTCACACCTCCGTTGAACAAACCTGTCCGCCTTTTACCCAAACTGGCTACCGCCGCAGATGAAGAAGCCAGCCTTTACTACCGCGTCCGATCCTATCTGGCAGCAAACTGCGAATCCTGTCATGAAGGGATTGCGGGAACAGCACGACTCAATTGGAACGCGACATTCAGGGCTTCCAACGACCAGGTCAAACTAATTGACCATCCTGCCTACAATAATATGGGGATCACGGGAGGAAGGCTGATCCATCGGTCAGATCCCACCAAATCCATCCTACTCCAACGGATCAGTCACAATGGACTGGAACGTATGCCACCACTGGGAAGCTCTGAACTTGACCATTCTGCGATCGAATTGATCAAACGCTGGATTTTGGAAGACCTGGGCAAACCTCAATCTTACACGGACTGGGCAGAACAATATTTCAGCGATCTTAATCAACCAGATTCATTCTTGTTCTCAGATCCCGATGGAGACGGCGTTTGGAACTTTTTCGAAGCATTGACCTTCACCAATCCGATGGACGCAGAGGATTATTATGCCATTAAAATAAGAAACGATGACAATCAATTGAGACTGGAGCTACCCGGACTATCGAACCGTTATGCATGGGTTGAGTGGACCGAAACCCCCTCGATCGCGAGTTCATGGAAGTTTCTTGATGTACCGGAGAACGCTTTCCTCCTTCCAGCTTCATCTGAGGCACGCATACTCGATCTCGGTGGACTCGATTTGAGCAAAGCTTTTTTCAGGGTAAAAATACGGCAGTAATCCAAGTTAAAGTTTGATCTGGTATTCCATTTGCTTGATCGTAGATTCTATGACTTTGGGTAACTTACGGCAGAACAGCATGGCACGTTCTCTCAATATTCTCTTATTATTCATCTGTTTTTCAATACGTGGATGGGGCGCATCCACACCTTGGGACAACATTATCCCTAACACGGCGCTCAAATTCCCTGACGTACCAAAATGGCTGAATTATGCCACCAAAGACCGTTTTCCAAACCTCCGCTTCATTCAACCCGTCCAAGTCGTCTTTCAATCAAGTTACGAAGATGGTTTTTTTGTGGTTGAAAAACCCGGCCGGATCAAGTTTGTAACGGATCAGACAGAACAACCTGAAGCGAAAATCTTTCTGGAAATCACCGATCGCGTTTACAATTTTTCCGAATCCGGACTGCTATCGTTGGCATTTCATCCGGATTTTCAAACCAATGGCCGATTTTTTATCTATTATTGTGCCGCAGAAAAAGTGGGAAATAAGTGGGAATACTTCAATCGCTTGTCCGAATTCAATATTGACCCGAACAATCTCCATCGAGCATTAAGAGAATCAGAACGGATATTGATCAATCAACCAGACCGCCACATGGACCACAATGGCGGCGGCATGCTGTTTGGTCCCGATGGTTATCTCTACCTCACTATTGGTGATGAGGGTCAATTCTACGACCTTTTCGAGAACGGCCAAAAACTGACTCAAAATTTCTTTGCAGGCATGCTCCGCATCGACGTCGATAAACGCGCAGGCAGTCTTCCCCCTACACCGCATCCGGCGGCGTCCGATGCCTACGCTATTCCGCCTGACAATCCATTTGTCGGCATCGAAACCTATCGTGGAACAGCTCTGGATACCGAAAGACTGCGAACGGAATTTTATGCCATTGGGATGAGAAATGCCTGGCGCTTTGCCTTTGATCCGCTCACCGGCAAACTCTATTCGGGTGACACAGGCGATCACACACGTGAAGAAATCAATGAAATCGTATCCGGCGGAAATTACGGCTGGCCACATCGTGAAGGAAGTCTGCAGGGCCCACAAATTCACGCCATCCGTGAAAAGGACCATGGATTCATTGATCCTGTGGCCGAGTATGGGCGTGAAGATGGAAATGACATCGCTGGCATGACGGTGTATCGCGGCACGAAGTTTCCAGATTTAGATGGGTGCATTCTATTCTCAGATTACTTTGGAGGTTGGCTCGGAAGGGCCAGATTGACTGAAACCGGAGTATCTCCGATAGAATGGTTTTCTCTCGATCACCACATTGCAGACATCGCGGTTGATCCGGCTGACGGCGAAATTTTGTTAGTGGACATGTTCGAAGGAAAAATAAAACAATTCATTCCCCCCGAAGAAAACAACTTTGATGACATTCCAAACCTGCTCTCCGAAACGGGAGCCTTTCAGGACACTCAATCATTCACAATCGATCCAAGCTTTGTTCCCTATGAGATCAATGTTCCTTTCTGGTCCGATCATGCCATCAAATCGAGATGGATCAGTTTTGCTGACAAGAAAACGTCCATCAGCTTCAGGGAAAACGATACCTGGGGTTTCCCTCCCGGAACAGTTTTCATGAAACATTTCGATCTGGAACTCCGCCGTGGCGATCCTGGCACGAAGCGTCGACTCGAGACCCGTTTTCTTATCCTCACATCTCTGGGCGGTTTTTATGGCCTGACCTACCGATGGAACGAAGCTCAGGATGATGCGATGTTGGTTGCGCCAACAGGCTTGAAAGAAACGATTCAGATAGAGGAAAATGGAGTTCTACGCGATCAGGAATGGCATTATCCCGGCCGTCATGACTGCATGGCCTGTCACAATGGCGGCCCGGCTTTCAAAGCAAAGGGCAGGCATGGCCGATTTGCGCTTGGTTTCAATACCCCGCAATTGAACAGGGAGGTGAACCATGGACAGGAATCCTACAATCAAATGGATGCCCTGAACCAGGCTGACATTCTGGTGCCGCCGTTTGAAGGTTCAGCCAAACTGCTGCCAAAACTGGTGACCGCCGATAACGAAAAGGCGAGTCTTAATTATCGGGTACGATCCTATCTTGCTGCCAATTGCGAGGCCTGTCATGAAGGTCTCACCAGCAAATCACGACTGCACTGGAATGCCACGTTGAGAGTTTCAAATGATGACACCAAATTGGTGGATGTGCGACCTTACAATGATATGGCCATCGACGGGGCAAGGTTGATCCACCGATCAGATCCCTCGAAATCGATTGTGCTCCAGCGCATCAACCACAATGGCATCGAACGTATGCCCCCGATCGGAAGCTCTGAATTGGATCACAACGCTATCGAGTTGGTAAAACGCTGGATTCTTGAAGATCTCTCCCAACCAAGGACCTACCCCGAATGGGCGGCCCAATACTTTGACGATTTGAACCATCCGGATGCGTTATTGACGGAGGATCCGGATGAAGACGGCTATTCCAACCTCTATGAATCTCTGACACGCACCCATCCACTGGATGATCAGGACTACCTTGAGCTCACTTTTGAAAGGATCGATGAGACCGTGAACATGATCATTCCCGGCATATCCAATCGATACGTCGAAGTTGAGTGGACCGAAACTCCGGATGATCCGGACTCTTGGAACACCTTGGATCTATCTGAAAACGCGTTTTTCTATCCGGCCGATAAAACAGACAAATCCATCAAGTTGCAATCTCTGGACCAGGAAAAGGCTTTTTTCAGGATCAAGGTCAACGAACTTTGAATGGATTGATCCGGCCTATTGTGCCGTCCACCCGCCATCCACTGAAAGCATGCTCCCGGTGACATAACTCGCCGAAGGACTGGCCAGGAAGATCGCCGATCCCTGAATTTCCTCCAGACGTCCCCAACGTTTGAGAGCGGTTGCCCCGACGATGAATTTCTTCCCATCTTCGGTATCGGCAATGGGGATGTTCATTTCGGTCAGAAACGGACCGGGACAAATAGCATTCACAGTGATTCCCTGATCCGCCAGTTCGAGCGACAGAGCCCTCGTCATTTGAACGACAGCGCCTTTACTGGATGCGTAAGGCGTGCGATTGGCCACCCCGACCAATCCGAGTGCACTGGCGAGATTGATGATGCGTCCATACCTGGCCTTCTTCATCACCGGCGTGACGGCGCGTGAAGCAAGCCAGGTGCCGTTGACGTTGATGTCCATCACCTGTTTAAACTCATCGGCGCTCACCTCATCAATCGCCCCGCGAATATTGATTCCGGCGCTGTTGATCAGTATGTCCACCCGTTGGAAACGCGTCATGGCCTCGGCGACCATGGCTTCAGTTTGTGCCTGATCGGTCACGTCCGCCTGGAAACCGACAGCCTGAATCCCAAACGCATCCGCAAGCTCGCGGGCCGCCGATTCGGCTTCATCCCGGTGTCGACTGACCAACATGATATTGGCTCCTGCCGAAGCAAGTCCGGCTGCCATGGCAAGCCCAAGTCCCTTGGAACCGCCGGTGACAATGGCGGTCTGCCCATCGAGTTGAAACTGTTTGATTCCCGGTAGATTTTTTACTGTATCCGTCATGGTTTTGAATCTTGTTTTCTGTTTACAATCCTAAATGTTTTTGAGCGTAGGCAAAACAAGCACGCACATTGGCCTCCTCATAAGCCAGACGCTCTCCGTCGGTTTTATCGCTGACGGTGGGCAATGGCTTCCTGGGAGGATTCCTTTTTACGAGAGCCATGATGCGTGACAGCTCGGAGGCAGGCAATCCCTGCATGGTCAACCAATAATCTTCACGCCACACGGGCACCTTCAGCGGATCGCGGGTGATCATTTCCAGATTGAACTGAACATCCGGAAAGGATGCCTCACAAAGGTCGCAAAGCTTTTTCAAATCCAGAAGTCCATCCCCCAACGGCACTTCACTCAAAAGGAACCCGTCTTCATACTCCTGCACTCCCATGTCCTTCAAATGAGTGGTGATGATAAAGGGAGCCAACGCTTCCGCTTGCACATGGGGATCTTCCAGCAACGACAGATTGTTTCCAAAATCAAAACAAACCCCCACCGCGTCGCTGCTCAATCGATGCAACAGGTCCAACTGCTCATGAATGCGCCAGTCCTTATGATTTTCCATCGCCAGGCGTACCCCATGCTTTTTCATCACGCGTTCGGCACGCACAAGGGATTCCCAGGACCGGGTTCTGAATTGTCGCCAGGCTTCCAATGATTTGAACGTTTCATATCGCCGTCCCCCAAGGCATACGGTTCGAAGGATCGTGGCGCCTGCTTCTTTGGCGTGGCGCACGGTTGCGTCGAATGAATCCAAATCGGCATCCGTGCGCGGCAAGGACACCTGACCTTCCAATCGAATCCCCAAAGATTCACGGCGATCACGCACCTTCCCGGCAAAATCAACGGTCCAATTTCGCACACCTATCTGGAGGCATCCCGCATCCAGACTCTTGCAATGATCCAACACGTCCAATGCGTTTTCCCACGCAGGAAAATTCTTATTATAGAACCGGGAACTGCGCCGATAGGAGGCGATGGATAAACCCATTTTTTTGGATCGCTTCCCAGGCTGAGCCACGGAAGCCAATGGCAGGGCGGCAACGGCGGCAGCCGTTTTTCCGATAAATTGTCGACGGTCGATTTTCATCATTTGGGCGTAATTTGGGGTGATATTTTTCTGAAAAAGAAATCAGGCGTAAGGCATATGCCTGGGTGTGATGACAATTTCCGGAACCGTGGCCCGTGGAGGTAATTTGGCAACGGTTGTCACCATGGCCGCAATGTCGTCAGGTTGCAACATTCTGGCACGTTGCTCGGCGGATGGAGGCACGGGGCGTTTATCCAGGATGGGCGTTTCTGTTTCGCCGGGGTATATGTTGGTCACACTAACCCCATCCGGTAATGCTTCCAGATTCGCGAAGGTTCCCATCGCACTCTGTGCAAACTTGGACGCGCAGTAGGGCAGCCCGGCAAGTTGCAAGGTCCGTAATCCAGCCAGTGAAACCACATTGATGATCAACCCGCTGCCCCGCTCCCGCATTCCAGGCAGAACGGCCTGCATGCAATTGTAAGCGCCAATGGCATTGACATCCATCACCTGATCCATGGACTCGGGATCCATATCGGCGAAAGTCCGTTTGGGAACGTTCATACCGGCACTGTAAACCAGGATATCCACCGGCCCGACGTTTTCACCCACCCAATCCACTGTGGCCCGCACTTGATCACGGCAGGTGGCATCACAGGTATGAATTTGAAAAGAACCGTCCTTCTGAGCAGCCGCCAGAGAAGATTCGGTACGCGCGGCCAGCACGACCCGGGCACCTTCATTCACCAGGGACTTGCCAATACCAAGCCCAATGCCGGAACCGCCCCCGACCACCAGGACGACTTTGTCTTTGAGGGATTGCATGACTCCGGTATAAGACTTTCCCACATTCACCGCAAGAAAGGAACAAGCAAACTCATCTTGGTATTTGACGGATGAGGCTGGCTCGGTTAAGCATCCTGCACATTGATAATGCAATATTGGCTGAACATATTCATCGTTGCAGGGCTCCTGGCGAGCGACACTCTCAATGGACAAGATCTCTCGATGCATCAGGGTACCAACGGAGAGATCCAGCTTCTGGTCAATGCAAAGGAAGGAACCACCTATCGCCTCGAGAAATCGTTGAACCTCATGGAGTGGTTCAGTGATTCAGATCCCTGGGTCGAAACCAAAAATTTCAAGATCGGTTTGCAGGGACAGGCAGCTGGTTTTTATCGCTTGGAAACTTGGGAAACCACCGATGATCCCATCATTATAGGGCTATTGGGAGATTCAACCGTGGTGGATTTTTCGTTTTGGGATGGGACCTTTGGCGGATGGGGCGAAAGTCTCCCCGATTACGTTGGTCCCGACGTCCGCATCGCCAACATGGCTCAGCCGGGAGAGAGCACACGCACTTTTTTGGAAACTTCCTGGAGAGTCAAAAACCTGCAACTGGTCAGCCCCGATTTTGTGCTCATCCAATACGGAATGATCGATGAAATTGCCTCCGAACCGGAAAAACTCACTACTTTCGAAGCCTACGAAGACAATCTCGAAACACTTGTGCAACTCGTGAGAGACTTCGACGGCACTCCCATCCTGATCACTCCCCCGGCGAAAAGGGCTTACGGGCTCGACGGAAAAGTGGTCGACTGGTTAAATGAACGCAGCGCCATCGTAAGAGAAGTTGCCGAACGTCTCCACTGCCCATCGGTAGACCTCAACGGCCTGACACGCGATTTTTTCAATGAGATGGGAAATGCGGCCACACGAGACATGACCACCGACGACCGACTCCACTATAAAATCACAGGAGCACAAGTCCTCGCCGGCATGGTCGCAGCCAACTTCCCGGGAATCCTGACGCCCTACCTTGATTCGAATGCCGTCGCAAACCGGCCATAATTATTTTTTTGAACCGCAGATTTAAACAGATTATCGCAGATATGAGTTTTGAACTGTTTTAAAATTCGTGTGTTGTTGGCATTTTATTGGAGAATCAATGTTTATAAGTTCAAAATGATTCCAGGAAAACATCTACTCACTCTTTCTCAAGCTACTCAGGTAACCCACCAAATCGACCAGGTCCTGCACGGTCATGGCTTGTTGCAATCCCGAAGGCATCAGAGAACTCTTCATCTGTGATCGGGATTCAATAGCTTTCTTTTCAAGCGTCAACAAAAGTCCGGACTGATTTTTCATTGTGACCGATTGCTCGGTTTCACCAATAATGATTCCCGTCCATTCCTCCCCGGATTTCATGACCCATTCCCAACCTTCAAAACCAAAACTGATACCTCCGTTCGGATCGAGGATGGATTGAAACAGAGCATCCTTGCCCAGTTTATCGCCGATTTCAGACAAACCAGGCCCAAAGTCCACTCCCTGATCCCCTATTTGATGGCACATCGCACAACCTGATTCCGGCCTCAAAAAGACCTCATGTCCATTTTTAATGTCCGCCTGTTGCTGTGTTAACACCTCAATAGACGGTAAAGCTTGCTCACCTTTGATTGCGGGAAGCGGAATCAGATCCAAAGCCTTGTCTTTGACATCCGCCCACGGCAATTGATTCAACGCATAGGCAGCCGTCAGTTTCAAATCCTGAGGCAACCCTTGGCTTGATTCATGGTCCAATAAGGAAGCAACTCCGGACCTCGTTCGGCACAACGCCCGGATCGCAGCTTTACGGTGCTCAAGAGAATGGCTTAGATCAGCAGAGAAATTCAGTAACAACTGCGAAGCATTTTCATGAGGGAGCTCCCCTAAAATTGACAGCAAAGAAACAAGCTCTTCCCCTTGCAACGCTTTTGCCAGCATTTCAGGGTGACGCGATTTCACCAGAAAATCCAAGGCCATCAATCCTTCTGATGTGTCGGGATGCGCTTTCACAAAGGCCAGGAGCGTTTCGTCTTGATCGGTCAGCCCAAATGCAATGGCCAATTGAACAAATTCAGGACGTCCTTTCACCTTATCCAGCGTTTTTAACAAAGCGCTGTTCAAAGCGGCATTGGATCGAATATCCATATGTTTCAGCCGTTTTAACGCCTCGATGGACTGATTCACCTTGGCATCC
>Ga0181580_10001167_pt1 | contig 20711 bp, 16 predicted proteins | sample 071ome_23_FD_132413 | JGI IMG/M metagenome (GOLD analysis project Ga0181580, IMG submission 132413) | Coastal salt marsh microbial communities from the Groves Creek Marsh, Skidaway Island, Georgia - 071403BT metaG (megahit assembly) | ecosystem: Environmental > Aquatic > Marine > Intertidal... | reverse complement strand
TGGATGTCGCTTACGGGTCCGATTGGCTCCCACTCAATGCTCACCCGCGCCATCGTCCAGCATGGGACAGATCAACAAAAGCAGGAATGGCTGCCCGATCTCGCCACCGGGAAGAAACGTGGTGGGCTTGCCCTAACCGAACCGGGTGGTGGAAGTGACGTCGCTGGAATCAAAACATCGGCTGTCAAAGTCGGTGAGCAGTACGTAATAAACGGAACCAAGCAGTTCATCACCAATGGTCACAACGGCGATGTTTTCCTGTTGCTGGCAAAAACCGACACGAACGCTAACCCGCCTCACTCAGGGATTTCCGCGTTCATCGCCGAAAAGGGGCCCGGATTTGAAGTTGGTCGTGACCTGGAAAAATTGGGATACCGAGGAATCGACACATCTGAATTGGTCTTCAGCGACTACCAGGTGAGCGCTGATCGACTCGTAGGACTCGACGAAGGACAGGGTTTCTACCAGGTTATGGATGCTCTTGAAACCGGGCGCATTAACGTCGCTTCGAGAGCGCTTGGAGTCGCGCAGGCAGCGTTCGAACACGCTATCAAATATGCCCAACAACGCGAAACTTTCGGTCGTCCAATTTCATCGCGACAAACAATCCAAAACATGCTCGCCAACATGGCAACGAAGATTCATGCCGCCCGCCTGATGACGCACGATGCAGCGGACAGAAAATCGCGCGGTGAACGAGTCGACACCGAAGCTGGAATGGCGAAAATGTACGCCAGTGAAATCTGCGCGGAAGTTGCCATGGACGCAATGCGAATTCACGGTGGTTATGGCTACGTCAAAGACTCCCCAGTCGAGCGATATTACCGTGATGCTCCACTGATGATTATTGGTGAGGGTACTAACGAAATCCAGCGATTGATCATCGCAAAAAACCTGCTCAAAGAGTACGAGATTTAACTTGTCTCGAGCTGCTGCCGATGCGTCTGGATAATGGCAGTTAAGCAAAATTTAACTCCCTCTAAACATGCAATAACTTCTGGTTAACTTGGCAGCGCTGTAACGAAATTATCATCCCTTTTGGAACTTTTCAGAAAGGGTTATAGATGATTTTTGTATCTAAGTTTTCTCCAAGACTCGTCCTTCTTCTTGTCGGGATAACGGCTCTCTCAATCGCCGCTATTGCCTGCGCGGGTGAAGATGGGGCGACTGGTGCACAGGGACCACAGGGTCCCCAAGGTGCACAGGGAATCGAGGGACCACAAGGACAAACCGGAGCGACCGGATCACAGGGTCGTCGCGGCAATGCCGGGATACCTGGCACAGACGGCGTCGATGGTTCGACCGGAGAACGCGGTGAGCGCGGTCCAGCAGGGCCTCAAGGTATAGCCGGTGAGCCAGCTTTCGTCACTTCAGGTTTCAACCTGGCGAGGGTGGGTACATATGCAACCGGCCAGTTCGATGAGTCAGCTGCCGAGATCGTAAAGTTCGACCCCAAATCCGGCAATCTGTTCGTGGTAAACGCCCAGAGACCTGGGATCGACGTACTTTCGATCACAAAAACAGGCCAAATGTCTGCCCCAGCTACAACTGTGGACATAGCGCTGGTTTCAACCATCGATGTATCGGCATACGGCGCAACCGTAAACAGCGTCGACGTACACAACGGGGTTGTCGTTGCTGCGGTAGAGGCTGACACGATCGATGGAAACGGGACAGTAGTTTTCTACGACAGCACAACGCTTGATGTTCTCAATTCGATTACTGTTGGTGTGCTCCCCGACATGGTGACTTTCACACCGGACGGAACAAAGGTCATTACAGCGAATGAAGGTCAGCCAAACGACGACTACACCGTCGATCCGGAAGGAACCGTTAGCGTCATTGATGTGTCAGGTGGAGTTGCCACAGCATCTCACACGTTGCTGACATTTGCGGCGTTTGATGGTCAACTGACATCTCTGAGATCACAAGGTGTTCGAGTATTCGGACCTAATGCTTCCGTATCTCAGGACATGGAACCTGAGTATGTCGCAGTGTCAGCAGATTCAAAAACAGCCTACGTGGCTCTCCAGGAAAACAACGCCCTCGCTATTGTGGATCTGGTAGGAATGGACATCACGTCGATCATTGCGCTCGGCACGAAGGACCACAACAAGGTTGGCAACGGGTTAGATGCTTCCAACCGCGACGGACGAATAAACATCCGCAACTGGCCGGTACACGGTCTCTACATGCCGGACGCTATCGCTACATACGCAGTGGACGGCGTTCAATACATCGTCTCCGCCAATGAAGGCGACTCGAGAGACTACGACGGCTACTCGGAGGAGGAACGTGTCGCAGATCTCACTCTCGACCCAACAGCATTCCCGAATGCGGCAGAACTGCAGGAAGACGCCAACCTGGGTCGATTGAAGACGACAACTACCCTCGGAGATGACGACAACGATGGGGACTATGACCGGATATTCTCCTATGGAGCCAGGTCGTTCTCAATCTGGAATTCGTCAGGTGAACTGGTCTGGGATTCAGGTGATCAACTTGAACGAATTCTCGCCAAACACATTCCTAAAGACTTCAACTCAACTAATGATTAGAACGGTTCCTTTGACGACCGATCTGATGACAAAGGCCCAGAACCTGAAGCCGTCAAGATTGTGCAGACAGGTACCGGTGAGTGGATCGTGTTTATAGGACTCGAGCGGGTTGGAGGAATTGCCTCCTACAACATCACAAATCCAAAGAGCCCGGAGTTCATTGGTTACATGCCAGGTCGGTTCTTTGAAGGTGATGCAGCCGCAGGAACGGCCGGTGACCTTGGCCCAGAAAGCATTGAGTTCATTAGCGCCAGCGACAGTCCTACGGGTCGACCGTTGATCGTCGTTGCTAACGAGGTCAGCGGTACGACTACAGCATGGGAGATGAACTTCACTCCTTAATCGAAAGCTTTTCCGTGCCCACACCCCACCTGAAGTTCAGGCGTAACACCCCACCTGAAGATCAGGTGGGGTGTTTTGTTCTCACATTCTCGGTTACTGTTCTTTGTCGTAATTTACCTTGCCTAATCTGGAGTAACGAAGAATGAAAATCACCTCATTAAATCCCTGGCTTGTAAAGGTCGATGGCACGTTCTGGGGAGAGTATTTTTTCGTTGAAGTACAGACCGACGAAGGTATTACTGGCTGGGGCGAAATCACGACAACTACGTTGATCGCCAACCGCGCTGTCGCGGGAATTATCGACCAGCTAAACGATCTGCTAGTCGGAGAAGATCCCACACAAATCGAGCGAATCTGGAACAAGGTTTTCCGATCGTTTACTTACATGGGTTCACGCGGCGCGACAACTCACGTGGTGAGTGGAATCGATATTGCGCTCTGGGACATTCGCGGCAAGCAGCTTGGGCTGCCGGTTTACGAATTGTTGGGAGGCAAAGTGCGAGAAGACGTTTTGCTCTACACCCATCCGGACCAGAGCAAATGGGAGACCGATGAGGGCATCGAGCAGGAAGTTCACAAGATCGTCGAGAGCGGTCACACCTCGATGAAGTTCGATCCGTTCCCTCACACCGGAGAACAGCAGGCACAAAACGCTGGTTACCTCAGTGGGACGCTTGATAAAGCTGGCGAACGACTGGCAGCTGACATTACAGCCAAAGTACGCGATTACGCCGGTGACGATATGGAAATCCTCATCGACGCCCACGGACGGTTTAACGTACCGACGGCAATCCGTCTGTGTAACTCCCTTGAGGATGCTGCCGGGATCAACTGGTTCGAAGAACCTGTGCCGGTCGAGAGTTATCACGCTCTGAGCCAGGTGCGAGAGAAAGTGAACGTCCCAATCTCAGTCGGAGAACGACTCCATACCCGCTGGGAATTCGTGCCTATCTTTGAAAACGAACTGGCTGACTTCGTAATGCCAGACGTCACGTGGACCGGTGGTATTACCGAGCTAAAGAAGATTTCAACGCAAGCTGAGTCGTACTACATCCCTGTGTCACCGCACGATGCAAGCGGCCCGATCAATGTTCTTGCCGGTGCGCATGTCATGCTCACGGTTCCTAACTTCTACCGTGTAGAAACGTCGAACGCCGATCTCAGCACGTACAACCAGTTCATCGAAACGCCTCTCGACAATTCGGGTGGTTCTCTAAGAGTTCCGAACAAGCCTGGTCTCGGCATCGAAATGAACATGGACTACATGCGCGCCAACAAACTGAATTAGGCCAAATCCACTCGGCTCGCAGGTAGCCTTGCTACCTCATAAATCCTTCATAAAGCGAAGCCGCGATTTCACAGAAATCTGCTGATTGAAGGACGAAAATTATCGCGTTGACCTTCCAGAGGAGGTGGCGCGTTGGCAACCCGAGTTTTTCCGTTTACAGCGTTAACAGTGCTCCTGTTGGGTTTGTTGGTCGTAGCGGGATGTAGTGCTACTGCCGAGGTGGTTGACTCTGCATCAACGGAGACTTCAGCACCATCAATTGTTGCCACAGCAACGGAGCCACAGGCGATCGCGACACCAGTACCTGACGTCGCCCCTCCAACGACTAGTCCGCTCCCAACTGCGTTACCCACAGTGACGCGGCAGTTGGACGATGAGAAAGATGATGATGATTCTTCAGGTTTTGACCTTGGATCGCTGATCGACCTCATTGGAACTCAAATGGCGCCATTTCCGACGGAGGGACCGCCCGGAGGGTTTCCGTTCCCCACGATGGATCCGTCAGGAGGTTTTGAGTTTCCTGATTTCGGATCAGTCGACCTCGAGCCGGATACGTTCGAAAGCTACGTTTTGCCGGTCGAGTTTGAACAGCCCTTTGCTGCGCCCGAGTGGCAGCCAGAAACGGTGCGCCCTGACTTCATATCCGGTCACACGCTGATGGACTTTGTATCCACCGTATACCTTGAGAAATACACGGATTCGACCCTCGACGCCATAGATGACACAGGTGCCGGGTGGGTTTTCTACGACCAGTACGCCACCTACCACTCTGTGACTCCTCCTGATCTGGAACTCATCGAATCCCAGTGGGAGAGCGGATTCAGGAGTCTCTCCCCTACCGAAATGTCAGAACTGGCATCAAGCGCCGGAGAGAGAGGACTGAAATTTGGGCTCATGCTCGAGTTGAACTATGACGGCATGTTGAGCGACCGAAACAATCCGTTCTCTGATTCGAGCCTGGGTCAGGCGCACGCCGCCGAGCAGTACATCGGGATGCAGGCCGATTTACTCGATGCCGGCGATCCGGAAGCTGATGAGTTCTGGGACGCTTGGTTCGATGAGTACAGTGAGTTTGCGCTTGATCACGCACTGTTTGCGGAAGAAATCGACGCGTCGATGTTCGTAATCGGAAAGCAGTTAGGTTCATCAGTGAGGGAGGGCAATGCTGATCGGTGGAAAGCATTGATCACCGAGGTTCGTGGCGTCTATTCCGGCCCCATCGCTTACGCTCAATGGGTTAACGAAAATCAAACCTCGTATTTCGGGTTTCCGTTCGAAGCCGTCGACTACGCGATCATCTATGACTGGGGTAGCTACTCAATGAGCGCGTCTTCGGCACCGACCGACATCGAGGCGGTAATCGACTCACGACTAGAGACGGTTTACAAGCCCATGTATGACCGAACAAACACGCCGATCATTTTCCTTGCTGCTTACCAATCCCGAGAAGGCGCTCTGGACCAGGTGTGGTTCGAGCCAACGCAGGCCCAACCAACGATTGAGACAGACGAACTCACTCAGGCAGCCATGCACCAGGGGTTGTTACGAGCAACCCATGAAAAGGATTGGGTCGCCGGTGTACTTAGCTGGGGATTCTGGTGGCGAAATGATTTTGAGTCGATTTTCGGTCAAAGTGACGCGAGCTTCGACAGGTCGTCCACAATCCGAGGGAAGATCGCCCATGAAATCTGGCGACGTTGGTTCGACGGCTAAGCTGCGAGCAGTAGGTCCGCGTGGGTCACGTCTTAGTATGCTTTGATCATGCCGAGCCCAACGCGAGAAACTTCCGAGCGACCTAACTGGTCTTCTCAGCGCGCCTACGTGCTTGCGTCTGTTGCGGGCGTTGTTGGGCTTGGGAATCTATGGCGGTTCCCGTACATGGTCGGCGAAAACGGTGGCGGCTCGTTCATAGTCGCCTACCTGATCTGTGTACTCCTGATTGGAATACCTCTGGCGATCGTCGAAGTCAGCGCGGGCAAGTACATCATGCGCGGACCTGTCGGCGTTTTTCGGAGCATCAACCCCGTTTGGGGACCGTGGTTTGGTTGGTTCCTGGTCGGGATGACGGTCCTGATCATGAGCTATTACTTCGTGATCACCGGCTGGACTCTCGGCTACGCAGGGAACGCGATAGTTGGCAACTTGAGCACATTCCCTGAGTTCACCGACGGCTACACATCGCTCTGGCTGTTCATGGTGGTCTGCGGACTGGTTGTGATCGGACTAATGAAGGGAGTTGGCGGCGTGGAGGCGACGAGTAAGTTCTTGATGCCTCTGCTAGTCCTGATCGTCGGATCACTGGCGATTTATGGCCAGTCACTTGATGGTGCCAGCGCAGCTAGAGATTTCTATTTTTCAGTTGAGTGGGATCAATTCACCGAATCTCGAACCTGGCGAATGGCAGCTGGACAAGCTTTCTATTCGCTATCGATCGGGCTCGGTTTTCTAATCACGTACGGAAGCTACGCACCACGAAATTTGAACGTGTTGGGATCGACAACGGCTGTAGCGGCGACCAATTCAACGATCTCGATGGTCGCTGGGCTCATGGTGTTTCCGATTGTCTTCACCTTCGGTCTACAACCCGATGCGGGAAGCCAGCTTTCATTTACTGCCATCCCTGTGTTGTTGAACGATCTTGCTGCAGGGCGTTTGATCGGTGTTGCGTTCTTCGTCCTTTTGTTCCTTGCAGCGTTCACTTCTTGCTACGGGGGAATGATGATTCCGATGACGGCGGTCCGCTACGAACTAAATCTGAGCAAGTTCAAGGCAGCTGTTGTCGCAACATCGGTGACCGCTATGCTCGGAATACCGTCAGCCCTGAGTTTTACTGATTCAAACCTGACGCTTGGCGGACAACCATTCCTGGACCGGATGGATCAAATAACAGGCTCGGGAACTGTGCTGGTCGCGGGTTTTATTGGGACAGCCTTGCTCGCGTGGTTCATACCGCTGGATCGATTGACAGTTTCGACGGGGAGTCACCACGCCCGCAAAGTTAGCTACGGAGTGATCTACATCGCACGCTTCGTGCCCCTGGTCGCTGCTACGGCTTTCGCAGCGACCTCTCTCTAGTCCGAGCCGTTTGAATTCCCGTTTTTCGCACTGCCGAAATCGCGTAGACCAACAGCGAATTCGCGAAGTCGGTTGCGGACCATTCCGTTCACCGTGTTTTCGGGGAACTCGCCGGTCGCATCTCGTTCTCCCGCCCCAACGCCGGTCAGAACTTCGATTCCCTGATTGATGTGCTCGACGGCGTAAATACTGAAGGTCCCAGCGTCGATCGCCTCGACAACATCGGACCGAAGCATCAGATTCGACATGTTTCGCGCCGGGATTATGACGCCTGCTCCATTAAGTTTTCCTGCGGCAGAACACAGGTCGAAGAATCCTTCGATTTTCTCGTTCACTCCACCGATTGGCTGGATGTCTCCAAACTGGTTTATCGAACCGGTCACAGCAATGTTCTGTTTTATCGGAAGTCCCGCCAGTGAAGAAAGTATTGCGTACAGTTCGGTCGAGGACGCACTGTCTCCATCGATCATCCCGTAGGACTGCTCAAACACGATCGAAATGTTCACGCTGAGGGGTGTATCGACTGCGAAGTTTGCCCCGATGTAACCGGAAAGAATCAAGACGCCTTTGTCGTGAGTTTGCCCGGTAAGTTCAACTTCCCGTTCTACGTTCACGACACCCTGCATTCCCATAAATGAACGCGCCGTAATCTTGCTCGGACGACCGAATACGACGTCGCCATCGCCGTAGACGGAAAGACCGTTAACCTGGCCGATCTGTTCCCCGTCGAGATCAACTATCAGGGTGCCTTCCAGCATCATCTCCCTGATGGCATCGGCGATCCGTGCGGAACGTTCAATCCGACCTTCCAGCGCAGTGCGGACGTGACTTGCTTCCACGGTTTTCGAGCCAGCAACCGCAGCTTGTTCTGCTGCCTCAACAACCAGGTCGGCAAGCAGACCAAAACGAGTGGACAGTTTCGTCTGGCTATCGACCATGCGGGCTGCGTGTTCGATCACTGCGGAGACACCGCCGCTACTGAACGGCGAAAGACTGGCATCGGAACACATACTGCTTACGAACCGGGAATATTCACGCAATCGCTCAGGTGTGATGTCAGTCTGTGAATCAAGGTCGGCGCGGACTTTAAACACCTGCCAGAAGTCTGGATCAAACCGCGCAAGGGCTGAGTAAAGCTCAGGCTCTCCCGACATCACCACTTTTACGTCAATCGGAATGGCGGCGGGGCGCAGTGCCTGGGAGAAGAATCCTGGCGCAAATATATCGGCAGGATCTTCTGGGCGAATTTCCCGTTCTCTCAACACCCGCTTCAGAGCTGGCCAAACCGCGGGTTGGGTTAGTACATCCCTCGCCTCAAGAACAAGGTATCCACCGCTGGCACGAACGAGTGAACCGGCCTTCAACATCGTGTGATCCGTCGGTCGAGCTTCTAGTGTTGGTGGACGTTCGATTCGACCGAACAGGTGAGCGTACGTCGGATTCTCTTCGACCACGATTTGCTGCTCACTGACGTTCGCGTTATCCACGAACAGGTTCAACTTGAACGGCAACATTGGGTCTCGCTGGATCTGTGAAGCTGGCATCGACAGTTGAAGGCTCAACATGCCCTGGGAATCGGAATCATCCGACCGGAATGAAGAAATGTTTTCCAGGGTGTGAACAAGCAAGCTTCCCAGGAACGATTTTGCTTCGTCAGTTTTGCCGAACTGCTCGTCGATTGCCTCGAACGGAGTTTTTACAACATTGGCGACGACCTGCCGGTCGACCTCATTGACCGCCTTGACGCGTGATTCTTCAATCGTGCGCAACTCATCCATGGTTTGGTCAAGTGCGCTTAGGATTCGGCGACGTGCCTCATTCACCCTCTCCTGCTCTTCCTCGGGCATGTCTGAGAAAGCCGCCTGATCCATCGGTTCGTCACCTTGCATTGGAACCACAGCAATTCCTGCTGGTCCGAAGTGGACTGAGAAACTCTGCTCGCGGGCGACTCGATCTGCTTCGGTGATGCGCTCGTTGCGCTGCTCGAACGCGTGTTCGTTGATTCGTCGAATCTCAACCTTGTACGCATCGTCATCAAAAGCTTCGGGGAGCTCTCGATTCAGCGTATTGCGTAGCTCATCTACGGCACCAGTAAATTTCCTGCCATCGCCAGCCGGGAACTTGAGTGCAGCTGGCTGGTCCGGATGATCGAAGTTGTAGACGTAGCACCAGTCGAATGCTTCGTGTGCACTACGACTCCCCTGCCCGTTTGAAACAGCCCCAGCCAGGTGTGTACGGATTACGGTGCTCTTGCCCGTGCCTGTGAGACCGGTTACGAAGATGTTGTAGCCAGGAGAGTCCAACCCAAGACCGAATTCCAACGCTTTTACGGCGCGGCGCTGACCAATAAACGAGTCGATCGGCTGAAGCTCATCGGTCGAATCAAATCCAAGTGCTTCTGGATCGCATGTCCAGCGCGCCATTTCGCGGGTGACCCGCAGCTTCTCAACGTCCAACTTCGCCTAGCCCCCTGTTCGAAAGTACATCCGATATAACTCGGATTCTAACTTCATGAGTAGGGAAATCCAGCACCAACACATGAGTTGTTGGTGACAGCTCACTTCGTCAAATTCTTAGATACAACTCCCGCAGTTGCCAGGTATTGCGCGTTTCGATTGACCATTGCTGCCAACCAAATTTTCACCAATTACATGACAAATCTCGACACTGTGAAACTAAAATGGTCTGTCATGTGGACAACATCTACGGGGGTTCCGAAATTGAAATCAAAGTTGAAATTCACACTTTTTGCAGTCTGTGTTTTGACCTTGTGGGGCGCGGTTGCGTGTGAATTAGCTGATTCGATAGAGAACGGTTCCACTCCGACGGCTAACACACTTACGAACCCTACAGAAGTACCTAGAAGTCCTGCTTCAACAGCCACCATCACGACTGGGTTGACGGTTACTCCAACTCAAACCCAGGAACCGACGGCTGTGGCATCATCTACAGTGAAACCGGCGGCATCGCCAACAGCCGAAACTGAAAACGGGGAGCGATTCCGAGATGAGGAATTCGGCTGGAGCATACTGTTGCCACCAGGTTCGGATATCAACGAATCAACAACCCCTGAGGGTGTGACTCCAAGATTCATAGAGACGACTCTGTCACAGAACGCAGCCTTTAGAGCCGGAGACCCACATGTCTCTATTCGAGTTCGGGCATTCGAGGACGGTTCTCCGTGGCAAGCACCCGCTGGTTGTTTAGCTGACGCGCACTTTCATGCCACGCTCCAACAGGGTGAGCTCACTGAAATTGTTCCTTTAGATTTCGGTTCGCTTGAGGGCAGGACTGGTGTGATACCCGTGACGGCTGATCGAACAGATACACACGTGGCGTGCATGACAGGAAATGGAAAAGGCTTCTTTTTGATCATCTTCGGTGGGCCAGGCCCAGATACCTCAGCGGTTAGTAAATACCTCAATTCATTCAGAGTTATCGATTTCGAATAGAATTTAGCTCAATACACCAGTAATACCGGAATGCGCAACACGTGTTGGTGCTTGGCGTTCCAAATCGAAAACACACGATGAGCCTCACCGTAGCCGCCCTTTATCACTTCACACATATCGACGATCCTGAAACCAGAAGAGATGAGCTTCTCTCTCTTTGCCGGTCAGAAGACGTGTACGGGACGCTGATTCTCGCCAAAGAAGGTATTAACGGCACAATTGCTGGCCCAGCTTCCGGTATTGAAAACGTCATTGGATTTCTAAACAGTTGGCCTGAAATAGATGGTCTCGAAGTGAAGTACTCAGCCAGCAGCGGGCGGGCTTTCAAGCGCATGAAAGTGAAGGTCAAACAAGAGATCGTCACCATGGGCATCCCCGAGGTTGACGTTGCCAACGATGTTGGGACATACGTTGATCCCAAGGACTGGAACGAGCTTATCGAACGAGATGATGTTCTGATTGTCGACACTCGTAACTCGTATGAGTTTGGAGTCGGAAGATTCTCCGGCGCTGTTGATCCTGAAACCGAAACTTTCGGAGAGTTCCCTGCCTGGGCGCAGGATCTTGCGGAGACTGAAGAAGAGGAAAAGCCTAACGCTGTCGCCATGTACTGCACCGGTGGAATCAGGTGCGAAAAGGCGACCGCCTATATGCGGGAACTCGGCTTCGATGAGGTGTACCACCTGAAAGGTGGAATCCTCAAATACCTCGAACAGGTTCCTGAAGAAAAAAGCCTGTGGGAAGGCGAGTGTTTCGTTTTTGACGAGCGAGTTGCAGTCGGACACGGACTTGCCGAAGGCGATTATCGACTCTGCTACGGCTGCATGAATCCAATTTCACCTGATGAGCGTGAGTCATCGAAATTCGAAGAAGGCGTCAGCTGTTCGAACTGCTTTGATTCACTTTCGGACTACGACCGCGACAGATTCAGAGAACGCCAGAAGCAGATCAACCTCGCAAAATCACGAGGCGAATCCCACTTCGAAGACCGAGCGCGACTGTGGTAGTTAGTCGGACCACTGACGACTGATTTGTTACGTTGCGTTAACCCGGCTTTACCTGTCTAACACACAACTAACCGTCACCGTTACCAACCTCGACCGTTTCCAACCTAACAGCTTCTCGATCCCGAACCTGATTGTTCTAGACACTTGTGGCAGGAGGACGTGAAGTGCTGAAACAAAACGCCACAGTGCTGGCAATCTAGGACGATCCTGAAATTAGCGGGATTCTCGAGGTAAGACTTGCAAACGAGGGATACGAAGTTCACCTTGCCCGCTGCGGTAAGAGCGGTGTGAAAGCTTTCTATGAACACCGACCGGACCTCGTATTACTGGATGTAGGACTCCCCGAGTATGACGGCTTCGAGGTTTTGAATCGTATCCGAGAACTTTCGGAAGTGCCCGTGATATTTATCTCCGCAAGGGGTGGCGAAGAAGACAGAGTGAGGGGTTTGACCGGCGGGGGCGATGACTACATCGTCAAGCCGTTTGGTGGACGTGAGTTAGTTGCGCGAATTGAAGCGGTCATGCGCCGCTCGGCTACTAAAACATCTGGAGAATCGAACACCTATATTGATGACCGCGTCAATATAGGTGTTCGATTCGCACGAAGTGAGTGTCGATGGGCGAGATATCCAACTCACTGCATACGAATTTCGACTGCTGAAAGCGCTCGTGTCACATCCGAACCAGGTGCTCAGTCAAAACCAACTTCTCGACCTCGTCTGGGGCACAGACGCAATGGAAGCTGCTTTGAGTTCAGTCCGTTTGTACGTCGGATATCTTCGGGCCAAGATCGAACAAGATCGTGCAATGCCGAACATGATTGAGACAGTATAAGGTGATTTGGTTACCGATACCGACCGGCTAAGCCAGTCTAATCCAATCAGATTGAACAGCCGGAACCGTGACCGTGAACTGTGACCCGGTACCCTTTTTACTGGTGACTGTGATTGTCCCGTTGTGAAGCTCAACTAATCCCTTCGAAACGGCCAGGCCTAGCCCGGTGCTGCCCTGCTTTCTAGACGGCAAGTTTTGTGCCGAAGAGAACGGCTCGAAAACTGCGTCCAGCTTGTCGGAAGGAATACCGATACCAGTATCGGTCACTTGCAACTCGATACTATTCTCGGTACTACGAACTAATACGTCGACTCTGCCACCAGCATCGGTATAACGAGCAGCATTCGACAGTAGGTTCGTGACCACCTGCCCATAACGCACCGCATCAAGCCATACGGGATCATCCCCGATGGAGTTGAAGGTCAGACCGATCCCTGAACTACGGAATTTAAGCTCAAACTCTTTCACGATTTTTGAAATTAGATCGACCCCAGAAACCTGGTCGAAGAAAACCTCCAGATTTCCGGTTTCGATTCGAGACACATCCAACAGATCGTCAAGAATGGTTCCCAGCCGGTGAAGAGCCGAAGAGGCAGCATTAACCGACCGATTTTGATCATCACTCAACTCACCCAGCAATCCATCTGCCAGCAAATACACATGCCCCATCACCGTGGGGAGCGGAGTACGTAATTCGTGCGAAACGTGTGAGACTAGATTGGATCTGGCATCAGATATTTTCTGCATCTCAGTGACGTCGCTGTATATCCACAATCTTCCTAAGTACTGTCCGTCCGTTCGGGATACAGGAACAGTGCTTCTCGACACAAACCTGTCGCCAGCAACGCCCGGAATCTGAAACACCTCTCCATGCAACCTGCGGTTGGTATCGGAATAGATGTCATCGACATTCTGGTGGAATTCTGAATCAAACGAGTTCAATACCGAATCCATTGTGTGCTTAAGTTCTGTGCTACTTCGCCCGACCCATACATCATCGCCAATTCCGAACAGATCCCTAAAGGAATCGTTGATCCAGATAATCCGGCGGTGCTGATCGACCAGCAAAATTCCTTCACTCGCCGACTGCATAACAAGGTCAACAGAAGTCTCAAGTCGAGAATTGACAGCCAACTCGGTCTGATAATCAGCTTCCGCCTTTACCGCCCGATTCCGGAGCAATTCGGTTGGTCGGTAAACGATGTAGTAAATGCCGATGGTTATAGTCATCAGCGCGAGACCGGAAACGACTATTGCAGGGATCACCGATTTATCTGAGCGGAGCTGTGCAAAATCGCCGGGAGCGAGCAATCTCACAGACCACTCTGTCCCGCTCGCTTCGAACTTGGAGGGGGGCACTGTTAGACGAACGTCCGCTGAATCCGATTGGTCGAAGGAATCTGATCCTACGAGCTGTCCAGTAAACACATGAACAATCTCCATAGCGATCGCCTCAACACCGTGAACTCCTGAGTTTGCAGGGACGAGAGAATCGGTCAACAAGTCCGAATCGTGAATCGAGAACACGACCCGGGAATTGGGCTCATTGATGTCAACCTTCGTTAAGAAGACCACCATGTCATCTTTGAAATCTGCAATAGGTACTGCGTAGTAACTAACATCACTCGTAGCGAGCTCAGCGACTCCAGAATCGAACTGGGCCGACGCTTTTATGGAATTAAGAGTCTCGATGTCCAGTGGTCCCATGTAAAAGCCTTCGTCGTCATCACTTGAGCTCGATACCAAACCAATTCCAAGAATTGATTCAGCACACAGTCCTTGTGACTTTACGTCGGCTACGAATCGTCCAAACCTATCCTGGTCCAACATCTCCGTATGTGCGGTAAAGGTTGCCACCGCCCGGATGTCGCTTGTGATTGCTGCAAGGCCTGCCTGAACGGTTGAGGCAAGTTCACCCTGGGCTTCGATCAGGTGATCCTGAGAGTGGTGCGCAACTTCACGTGCACCGATGAAACTCGCAACAGAGATCAGGACAGCGAACATACCTGTGATCACCAAAACCGGCACAGGGATAAGCCGTATCCTCCGCATCGATTCAAGTTGCGTAAAGAGATGGTCGATCGAGCTCGGGGCTATTACTCGGGGCTATTAAACGTTTGCGTGTACGCGTGGTCATAAAAGCCAGAGTGAACGACCTATGCACACGTTCTGTAGGAATCCGGCAGGAATCCATTTTTATCGGTCCAGCTTTACCTACAAATTTCCTGCTGACAACCTGCGAAAAGTATTAGTGAGTGAATGAACTTTGGATTCATGCAAACGGGGAAGGACCCCGAAGCAAACTAGTTATAGGAAGCAGAAATGAATCTCCTTGCACACTCTAGCTTCAGCAAGCGTATGCTCTGGGCTATCACACTTGGAATCGTCCTCGCCATGGGTGCATTTGCACCTGGTCTCGCCAGCGCAGACGAGGACAAACAAGACGCAGCGGTTACTATCGCTGGGGGCGAGATTTCCGTCTCAAACACCGCAGCGTTGGATCTGACCGACAGCGACGGTGACGACCCGAACTGGAGCGAAGATGCCCAGCTCGTTGGTGATGTCACTTCAGGCATCGTCGTTCAGGACCACCGTGGTACAGCGGCTGGTTGGTACGTAACCGTTGAATCATCGAACTTTGAAGGCCAGGGCGACATCGACGACGAATCGATCAGCGCTGAGAACTTCTCAGTAAAAGTCGAGAACCTCGCTCGAACGAGCGGACAGGCGATTGACGAAGAAGAAGGTCCAGTATCGAGCATCAGCTCATACACGGCCATCGACTCCGCAGTCACTCTCGCGTCGGCCGGTGAGGATTACGGAATGGGTACCTACAGCTTCGATGCTGACTACCAGCTTGAAATTCCTGCATTACAACTTGCAGGTGAGTACGAAGCAACCGTTACATACACGCTTTACGGCTCGGAAGTTTCCTCCTTCTAACCAAAACGCTCAAACTATCCTTGCGACTTTGGGTCATACAGGGGTCGGGCATTTCTGCCCGACCCCTGTTTTATTAACCAGCACCAGAAGCTTTCCTACCTAAATCCTGCACTACGAATACCTGCGGTATGAGTCCACCGGCGAGTCTCTATATATCCAGAAAATTTGAAGGAGACTCGTTATGAAAAAGTTAGTAATTTGCCTGGTGTTGATAGCGACGGCAATCACCATTAATTCAGTTCTTGCAAGCGCAAGCGGTATCCCGTTTGAGCTGAGCCCGAAAAACTCGGATGACTCGCACTTTATCTACGACTTACTGCCCGGATCAGAGATTGAAGACACCTTGAGAATCTCAAATCATTCGACCGAACCGGTGACGGTCCAGCTCTATCCAGCAGACGGTGCGACCGGGGCTGCAGGCGGTGTTGTTGTTGAGAATCTTGATCGGAATCCGGAATTGATGGGAAGTTGGATATTCCTTGAAAAGGAACAGGTCACAGTCCCGGCGGAATCAGCAGTGTCAGTGGACTGCATGCTGCGAGTCCCGGACGAACCACCGGCAGGAAAACTCGCCGCCGGAATCGTCGCTCAAGACGTACAGGTAACTACCGGATCTTCGGCCCTATCAGTTTCGAGCGTGCAACGCGCTGTGGTGTTGATTCTTGGGACTGCACCTGGCGAGCTGATTCCTGATTTGCAAATCGACCACGTGTCCACCGGTCACGCGAACGGCATGCCATCATTCGGAATCCACCTATCGAACGACGGAACGACGTTTGTGAATCCCGATGGTCGACTCAGAATCGAGGCCCCGGGTGGAGATGTCATCGAAGAGAAGCCGGTATCCCTCGGTTTGTTCTTACCTCGAACTGGGGTGATTCACAGGATACGCACAGAAGAATTCCTCGCGGCAGGTGAATATATCCTCGACGTCGAGCTTGACTATGGCGGTGAGTCACCAGCGCGATGGAGAGACGGATTCTCAATTAGCGACTCTGATGTTCAGGATGCTGTCGCTCAAGCTGAAAGATCAGCGGAAGCGGATGGTACGCAAGCACCTGTGATCGTCGTTCAACAAGCAGGGCTTGATCCAGTGATTGCTATAGCCGGATTCTCGTCGCTGGCGGTGATCGCTTCCGGAGCAGTATTCCTCATCGCGTTCAGGCGCAAATCTGATAAGGACTCGAATGAATAGCACCGAATTACGGTGAATGAAAAACGGGCTTCATCTCGACGAAGCCCGTTTTTTTTTGGTTCCAATCTTGTGGTCGGGAGTAGCGAGAATTCGCAATCATTCGACCGCCAATGATCGAGATTTCTTGAATGCCTCGAGTGCGAATTGCCTGGCCGCCTTGTGATCGACTATTGGTGTCGGGTAGCTGCCGATCATATTAGGTCGGGTTCTATGTTCAGCGATCACCCACGGTTTGTGAACGTACTTGTCAGAAAAGTTGCTCAATTCTGGCACCCACTCTCGAACGTACTCACCGAACGGATCAAATTTCTCACCCTGGGTTACCGGATTAAATACACGGAAATAAGGCGCTGCATCCAGACCGGTGCCGGCAGTCCATTGCCAGCCACCAACGTTCGCCGCTTCGTCAATATCAACCAGAGTTTGAGCGAACCAGTCCGCACCTTTCCTCCAATCGATCAGCAAGTCTTTTACAAGGAATGAAGCAACGATCATGCGCAACCGATTATGAATCCATCCTTCTTGCCATAACTGTCTCATGGCTGCATCGACGATCGGGTATCCAGTCTGGCCTTGTTTCCAACGTTAAAAGACTTCTTCAGATTCGTTCCAATCGATACCTCTCAGTGACTTATTAAAGTTCTGAGATTGCGTTTCAGGGAAGTGAAACAATGCAGATATGAAAAACTCCCTCCAGATAAGTTCCGATTGCCAAGAAATTATTGACTCCCGCGATCCTTGATCCAATTCACTATCTTGGAGCAACACAAAAGTCTCGTCTAAAAGTGAATTAGCAGAAACAAGCCCGAGGTTTAGATAGGGAGAGAGTCCAGAGCTCGACTGCAAATCGACTCGTGAACGATTCGTGCCGTACTTCCAGAGTGCGCCGAATTCGGATTTGAATTTGATGAATCGGCTGAGCGCTGAACGCTCGCTGACGTGTCTGTCAGTCGAATATGGGGGGTCAAATTTAGATTCGACGATGTGACGGTTGCTAAAGGATATTGACGAGGGATCAACATTTTGAACTTTGCTTCGATAATCCTCCATCCACTTTTTTCGGTAACTAGAAAAGACCTTATAGGGACTACCGTCATCCTTTAGAAGCGCCGCTGGATGTAATGCTGTCGCACCGTCTACGAGAACGAGGTCGACTTGAGAACTGAGATTTTTAAATGTCCTCCGGATCTCGGGAGTGAAATCGTCCTGGGTGAACACGGTGCACTGGAATTCGAGCGCCAGGCGAGGGATTTCAACTGCCGTCAACCCAGCGACTACATTTAGCCCAGATCCATATTTCTTAAGCTCTGTATCTAACGACCTGACGGCAGACGTTAGAAAGCCTCGGAAACTCCCGTTCCGCAGCTCAAGAGAGGTTTCATCCAATATATAAACCGGAATTACCTGACCCAACTGAGCTGCCCGAACGAGTGTGGGATTGTCTTTCAAACGAATATCTTTCCGAACCCACCAAATAACGCAGTTGTTGAGATTTCTCATCTCGCCAACTACCAACTCCCACAGGAATAGCCAGAATCTCCACAGCCTTTTTGTCATGGTTCTGAGCAAACCCGACGTCGACTGACTTCTAATGGCTGTGCCGGCGCATGGCAATGTCATGCGCCTGACCCATGTGTCTATTATATCCACTTTCTTTGTTATTTTTGTTATTATATTCCACAGTACTTACTGAGCCCTACGTAACCGGAGATTATTCCCAATGCAAAATTTTTCACGCTTCACATGGCTGTATATGGCGGCAGCTTTTTTATCGTTCCTAATATCCGTGGCCCTTTGGTTTTTCGGTGACGATTCGGAATTAGAAGCGATATTTGTAGGTATCTGGGTCCCTTCCATCCTGAGTCTGGGCGTTGCCTTGGAAGGAAAGCTGAAATGAACGCAACCTATGTAGTGACAGGCACATTCATCGTTGTGTTGATAGCGATGATCGGTGCAGCCATCAGTTTCGTCGAACTTTCCAAAACTAATCGTAGGTAACAACACAGTTGAAAAGAGATCCAGAGTTATGGCTACTCCCACGGAAAAAACAGAGCGAGAAAAACTTCTACACGAATCGGTGCGAACTATTCTTCACGGCGTAGGGGAAGATCCCTTTCGAGAGGGTTTGATCGATACTCCCAAGCGCGTGACTAAGATGTTTTCTGAATTACTCGCTGGCTATCAACAAGATGCGACTGAACTGTTGAACGGAGCTCTATTCGACATTGAACATAGTGAGATGGTGGTAGTTTCCGATATCGAGTTCCAAAGCCTCTGCGAACACCACATGTTGCCGTTCCTCGGCAAGGCGCACGTCGCATATGTTCCACACAGAAAAATCGTCGGTCTTTCTAAGATCCCGCGTATCGTCGAAATGTACTCCCGAAGACTTCAGGTTCAAGAACGAATGACCAGGCAGATCGCCGAAACTATCTCTACCCTGGTCGAGCCCCTTGGGGTCGGTGTGATTACAAGCGCTTCTCACATGTGTTCGGCAATAAGAGGTGTCAAGAAACCTGATTCCAAGATGACTACAACTTCGATGCTCGGTGTGTTCAAATCGGATCCGTCCATAAAGTCCGACTTCATCAATCAAATATCGATCAGCAAAATGACTGACTGAGTTCAATCAGATTTCGGTTCGATTAGAGAGCTTCGCGTCGCGAAGCTCTTTTTTGTTTTGGGCAAGCTCACGTTCCCATTCCGACGCTGCTCTGGCTGCATGAACCCAATTTCACCGGATGAGCGTGAGTCACCGAAGTTCGAAGAAGGCGTCAGTTGCTCGAACTGCTACGACTCTCTTTCGGATGACGATCGGGACCGATTCAGGGAACGCCAGAAGCAGATCAACCTCGCAAAATCACGAGGCGAATCCCACTTCGAAGACAGGGCGCGACTGAGGTAGGAAGTTCGGAGTTCTCACCTTTTACCAGCATCACAGCTTCTAGGCATAGAATTTCGCCAGTCCGATTTATTCAACCCAGGAGGTGCGTTTATGCCTAAGTACGACCTGCTGGTAACCGGCGGAACGGTACTCGACCCTGCAAACAACCGTGAGGAAGTCGCTGATGTTGCGGTTTCCGACGGCAAGATTGTGCGGGTCGAGGCAAGTATCGATCATGATCTTGCGGCTGAAGTCGTGGACGTAAACGGTCAGTGGGTGATGCCCGGGATGATCGATGGACACGTCCATGTGGCAGGTCGAAGACCCACGTGGGATCCGGCTCTCGGACACCGAATGATGGCACTTGCTGGCGTGACTACCGCGATTGATTTCGGCGGCACGCCTGAGCAACTGATGGATGGACTGAAGCGCAAGGGCGCCGGTCTAAACATCGCCGGGCTTTATATATTCCGACCTGGCGACACGATCCCGAATGATGACCCGCCACCGCCGGAGGTTCGAGACCTCGTATCAGACGCACTAAAACGTGGTGCTTATGGCGTAAAGATCATTGGTGGCTACGATCCGTTCACACCTGAAGTCACCGCAAACATCATTGCCGAATGCAATCAGCAACTCGCTTACATCGGTTTCCATGTCGGAACGAAGGAAACCGTGAGTCGACTTGATGGCTTACGAGAAGTGCCCGAACTGGTTGGCGATGGCCGACTGCACGTAGCGCACATCAATGCCTACACACGTGGTTCTATTCTCGATCCCATCGACGAAGTAAAAGAAGCACTGGCAATCCTCACCGCCAAGAAAGGTCAGTACAACTCAGAAGTCCATCAGGCAGTTCCAAACGGCACTTCGGGGCGATGCGACGCACACGGGAACGTGCTCGCGAACGTAGCTCAAAACTGCCTGAAATTGCGGGACTACCCGACCACGGCTGACGGAATCAGGGACGCGATACGAGATCGCTACGCCACGGTCATCACGGAGAAGGACGGATTGGGAACTCTGGGCACCAAGCAATCAAGCAGCAACATTGCATAACCACGACATTAATAACCCAACACTCTTGGGCAAATCAGTTTCAGTCGATGTTTGGCTCAAGACCCAGCACCTGC
>Ga0181580_10001158_pt1 | contig 20791 bp, 20 predicted proteins | sample 071ome_23_FD_132413 | JGI IMG/M metagenome (GOLD analysis project Ga0181580, IMG submission 132413) | Coastal salt marsh microbial communities from the Groves Creek Marsh, Skidaway Island, Georgia - 071403BT metaG (megahit assembly) | ecosystem: Environmental > Aquatic > Marine > Intertidal... | reverse complement strand
TAATCTTCCCAATCTAAACCCACAAGGTTGAAAGCCTCTGTTAGAAAATCTCTAACAGTATAGGTTTCTCCTGTCGCCAAAACCCAATCATCTGCTCTGTCATGCTGCAGCATCATCCACATACCTCTAACATAATCACCAGCAAAACCCCAATCCCTTGAAGCATCCAAATTACCTAAAGATAAATTAGACTGGATTTTATGGTAAATTCTTCCTAGAGCACGTGTTATTTTTCGAGTAACAAAAGTTTCACCACGTAATGGTGATTCATGATTAAACAATACTCCATTAACACAAAATTTATCATATGAATCCCTATAAATTTTGGTTAAATTGTAAGCAAAAAGCTTTCCTGCCGCATAGGGGCTTTTAGGTTCAAACAAAGAATTTTCATTAAGAATACTTGTATTTATTCCTCCAAACATTTCTGAAGATGATGCTTGATAAAATTTAATATTTTTATCAATATTTTTAATTATTTCAAGTAGCGAAACTACACCTGAAGTACTAGTGAGAGTAGAATAAAGTGGATTTTTAAAAGAGACTGCTACATGAGATTGAGCTGCTAAATTATAAACTTCATCTGGTTGTATTTTTTGAATTAGAGAATTCAAAGACGATGTATCTAAAAGATCTGAGTAATAGAGTCTGAATACTTTTGAGTCAGAATAATTAGAAATTAAATCATCGATTCTTGATGTATTAAATGTTGAAGATCTTCTAACAGTTCCATGAACCTCATAGCCTTTTTCCAATAATAATTTGCTTAGGTAATAACCATCTTGTCCAGTAACACCTGTAATGAATGCTTTTTTCATAAATTTTTAATCGCCATACTTATATTACTTTGCTTTCAAACTTTTACCTACAAAGAAATATCCTAAAAAATAATAAAAAATTATTGGAAAATGAGCATTTTCCATTGAAGAGTCAAAAAATGATATAAAGTATATTGTGAAAATAAAAACAATTAATTGTGTAAAATTATTTGATTGATTTCTAATAATTAATAAATTGAAAAAAAGTATCGATAAAAAATGTAAAACACCACCTCTTAATAAAATAGTTAAAAAATAATTATGTAGATTTTCATTTAAACCATCTAGGCCTCTTCTGTCATTTCCATAACCTGTGTTGTCCTCTAAAAACACTTTATACTTTTCTGAATAACCCATCCCAAGCAATAAACTAGATGAGTCTTTTGCGTCCTCTAATGCATCTTGCCACATATCTAATCTCCAGTTTAGATTTCCATCTCCTGAGAATATTCTATTTTTTTCAAAGTATAAAAACGGCATATCTTCCTTATAGTACGAGAATTTATAAGAACCCAATTGTGAATAAGAATCTGAAATAATTTTAATATTCACTTCCTCGGGAATTGCTTTAGTTTGGCTTTGAATTGTTGAAAAAGTTAGCAAAACAATGCAAAGTAAATAAAGAAATAGCTTTTTTTTGTTAAATATTTTTACAGATTTTAAATATCTAATAAATTCATATATAAAGATAATCAAAATACCTATAAAAGCCGCTCTGCTTTTAAACAAAAATAATGGTGCATAAATTGATATATTTATTAGAAACAAATTAAAACCTAAATCGTTGTATTTAGTTAAAAAATTTATTAATAAAGTGAAAATTATAAAAACTAAAGCTAAATCAGACCCCTTATGCAGCTCATATTTATCAGAGTAATTTTCAAAAAAATTAACTAAAAAGTCTAAACTTCCATAAATACTAGTTAAATATACATAAATTAAAATTATTTCTAAATACTTGATGCTTTTTGTATTTAATTCATATTGTGATGAAAAAATACCCAAAAAGAGAAATGAAATAACCCATATATAAGAACTATATCTATAAATAACTGGATTAAAAATATTATCACCATAATAAAAAACAAGAAATACAAAATAAAATATTATTAGACCAAATATGCTTCTCAAAGAATTAACCAGTTTAAATTTTGATAAAATTTTAAAATTTTTAAAAATTACAAAAAGTGAAAAGAAAAATGCTGAGCCTATTACGAGTTCTCCAATTCTAAAACTATATATATAGATACCTAAAAAAGATCTTGAAAAAATAATACTTAAAAAAAGTAAAGCTAAAATCCCAAAATTAAAATAACTTGCTATGAATTTTTTTTGAAAATCAGTTAACATATTCAGGGTTTGATAAGATTATATTTATCGTCTAATTCTTCGAAAAAATCTAAAATCATTATTATCGCCCATGAGCAAAGTAGGGTTCCATGTAAATCTGCTTCTTTTTTCCCTTTTGTAACTTCAACTCCATAGTAGTGAGTTTGGGAACTATTAACGAAATACGAAAAACCACCTTCTTCTCTCCTATAAAGTAGAGATAATACAGATATACACTCAATAAGAATTCGGCCAACATCTTCCTTTTTATAATTTGTTTGTTTTGAGCATTTTGTTAATACGTAAATGTAATCTACAACGTCACAACCTTCATGTTTTGGTTTATTATTTATACAAAAATCAATCAATTTTTCAGGATAATGAATTTTTGCATCAAGCCAATCTAAGCCTGAAATTACTTTCATTGCACCGTTAATTATCTCTCTTGGTTCTTTAGGTAGTTCACTAAAATAAGAACCTGTACGTTCATCAGAAATTTTCTCTATAAATTTAATAAGTTTACTTTCATTTTTAAATCCTTGAGTTGCAGAGTAAAGGCAAAGTGAAGCAAATTGAGCACCAGAAGTCCATGGTTTACTCCAGTTTAAAGAATTTAAGTAATTCTCTAACTGATTACTATTATTCTCTATCTTATTTATTTTTTTATAATTATTTCTACCCACCTCATGTAAAGTAGCTATTGTTTGTTTATTTTCTGCATTAATTCCTTTTTGTAATTTAATTTTTTTTGTGTCATATTTATTTTTAGTAAATTGATTTAATGTATATTTAACAAAATCTTTTGGGGCTTCTCTATAATTAAGCTTTTTGAAATGCTCAACATATTTATCATCTATAAAGTAATTTTCATAACCTTTGAATTTAGAAGTTTGAAAACTTATTAAGAAATTTATCCATTCATTTTGTATTTTTATATCTAATTTTTTCCATTTACCAAGCATGTAGTTTAGTTTTAAACCATAAGTGCTAAACCCCAACTCAAGATCATTTCCAAATTTAGTTGGTTCATGAATCACTATATTAAATTTATAACTATCAACCTTTTGTAAATTATCTACAAAAGTATCTACATTTTTTATCCATTCTTTAAGTTGATTTATTTCTTTCATGTTTTGTTTTTCAATAATTTCGTTTTTATAAAGATTTTTAGTCCTGTTAAATTAAAATTTCTAAATATTTTTGTTATTAAATTTTTTAATAAAAGAAATTTTCCTAAATAAGAAGTTTTTACTTCTTCTTTTACGTTTTTTGAAAGAATTAATTTTGTAAATAAAGTGTAAAAGTCTTCACACATTTTTTCTGAATTAAATGGATAAGTTCTTAGCCTTTCTCTAATATCTTTATAGTTATTTATCATATTATTGAGTTGAAGCTCAAAGTCATTATCAAAACTTAATCCATATCCTTCACAATACTCGGGAATACCTCCACTATTTTTATAAAGTATTGGCAACCCACATTGAGCTGCTTCAATATGATGGTTGCCGGATGGTTCGTTTATAGAAGCTGTTACATATATATTATGAGATTTAAGCTCATCAGCTAATTCTTTTCCAGCTAATGGAGAGACTACTCGAGTATTTAAAAATTTAAAATTTGGATTGAGATTTCCTATATAAGTAAATTGAATTTTATTTTTCCACTTTGGGTCAACAAGCATATCATCAATTTTTTTATATATGTCAAAACCTTTATTGTCATGATTACTCCAATGATGAGTTACTAACTTTATTGGATAATTCCCAGTCCAAGGCTCTGTATTAAGATCGTTAAAAATTTCTTTATTTGCTCCTGCTAAAATTACTGAAGTTTTTTCTTTATCCATACCAATGTCAACGTAAAGATCTCTTAACCAAGCACTTACAAATACAATATGGTCTGCTACTTTACTCGCATTTAAGTAAAAGTTATTAATATTATCTGTTCCTTTTCTCTCATCACATTCATTTATTCTTTGTACTACAACAACATTTTCATTAACATATTTTTTATATTTATATATATCCTCATGATTAAAGGTTGATGAAGACTCGCCTCTGCTTCTTGGGTCAGTCAAAAGTATTACATCTATGTCGGATTTAGTTAAATCATAAATTACTTGATTACTTTTTTTTAGCAAAAATTTAGATAAATTAATTGCAAATAAATTTCCTCCTCCCCAAGGACCTTTAACAATTTTTGAACCAATACTAACTTTCATACAAATCTAAAAACATACTATTAAAAAGTTCTGCTCCATTAGGTAGAGTATATTTTGAACTAGAAATAAAATTGTGCTCCACATTTAATTTATTTGGATCATAATCAAAATTATTTAGATTGAATATAGCACTTCTGTTTAAAATTTCTGGTGCTACACCAACATCTGTAGACATTATTTTTGTTTTTGTTTGCGAACATTCAAGGATTGCTTGTGGACCACCTTCAAGTCGGGAGGTCACCAAATACAAATCCAAGATATTGTAAATTTCATTTAAAGTATCTATATTTACCATTTCAAAATATTTATATTCAAATTGATACTCTTTTAATTTCTGTATTACATACTGTCTCCTGCTTCCAGAGATTAAAACTTTTAAATTTGGATTGTCGTTTCTGAGTTTTAACAGAGTCTCAATAAATATATCGGGTCCTTTTATCATCTTTGGAGATTTTAAGTCTATTCCTTCTGTGTCCCTCTGAAAGCTTCCAACAATAAAATCTTTTGGTTTAAATCCGTATCTTTCTCTTAGTGTGATTTTCTCACCTATGTAATAAAAATTTTTTGTATTTATCCAAAAGGGGATTGATGTTATTTTTTTATTAGTCAATAATTCCAAATCTTTTTTTGTTTTATCAGAAATAACGTGATATTCATCTACATATCTGTCTAATTCATAAAAATCTTGATAATCATATACTTTTTTATCAATGTGATAAATAGAACACATAACTTTTTTTGATTTAAGATCTTTTTTTGAAACAGATTTCCACAACCAAGGAGCTATTATCCAAATTATGTCTGCTTTTTTGGAGTTTTTAGTGTTAAATTCAGGATACTCACTGTCCCACTCCTGTATCAACCTATCAATTATCCAATTTTCTTTAATTTTATTTTTGTAAATTTTCATTCTGATAAAATTCAGGCTCCTTGTTTTTTCTTACACAATCAGCAAAATACTTTTGTTCTTTTTTAAATATTGTAGATATGTTGTCCTTGGTATTAAGTTCGTAAAGGGGTTCGTTTAACATTCCTATCCTGTATCTTGCTTTAACGAAATCACATATTAATTTATAATCCTGTGCAAATATGAATTTTTCGTCGTAGTTTCCAACGCTATTTAGTTCCTCTTTTTTTATCAATAGACTTCCGTGTAAAAAAGGATTTTTAAACTTTAAAGTCAATTTTGTAGGTAAATAATAACTAAGATTTGGCCTTAATCGGTTATTTGAATAACCTCTAGTCCCACAAAGGCTTAAATTTTTTCTAAATAAAAAATTAACTTGTTTTTCTAATCTATCTTTAAAAGAAAAATCGTCTGCATCTTGCCTAGCTATCAAACTATTTTTAGATTGTGAAATTAAAAAATTTAGTGACTTAGTCAAACCAATATTTTTTTTATTTCTAAAAATTTTAATCCTATTGTCTTGTTGTTGGTATTTTTGAAGTAGGCTAAATGTCGAATCTTTAGATCCATCATCTACAACTAAAAATTCAAAATTTGGATGGGTTTGGTTTAAGATACTATCAACTGATTTATTAATATACATTTCAGCATTAAATACAGACATAATTACACTTATAGCCCTATTTTTGTTCATTTAAAATTCCTTTAAAATTATTTAGCAAAGTTTCGTTATTAAGTAATTTCAATATGTGTTCACTCACAAGATTTTGACATTTTGCCATTAATTTATCATCGCTTAAAAGTTTAAGTTTTTTAACTAAATCTGATTGAGAATTGTACTCGTAACTTAATGGATAGTTCTTAGGAAAAAACTCTTTTATCCCTCCAATGTCTGGAAACACCGAAGGTACTTTTAATTCTGATGATTCACATAAAAATACTGGTTGACCCTCGTACATATAAGAGGTAAAGAGAGATGCTCTTGATAGGCTAATTTCTTTTCTGGTCTCCGTATTGTCCATTCGTCCTGTAAATATAATATTTGAATAGTTCTTGTATTTTTCTTTCAAAGATTGAAGCATCGAACCTTCACCAATTAATTTAAGATTATAAGTCAATTCCGTTTTCAAAAAGGAGTCTATCATTAAATCTAATCCTTTTGAGTTATCAATTCTTCCTGCATAAATTAATTGATTTTTATCAACCAAGCTATGTTCAATTGGTTCTAATATAGCTAGTGGGTTAAAGTATTTAAATATTTTTTCTCTATCAATACCTTTTTGAATTAAATACTCTTTGTGAAATTCTGATAGGACTAATATTTTAAAATTACTATTTTTTAAAATATTAAAATAATTCAAGCCATATTTAGTTGCTAAAGCAGACATAACATAAGAATTTTGATAGCATCTGTTTTTTATTCCGTTTAGTCTTGTTCCATCACAATCATGGCAAAGTTTACTGTTTCTTAAATGATTACCTTCTGCACAGTCAAATCTAAAATTGTGAAGCTTAATAACCGTATCTATATTAAGTTTTTTTAAAATACTAAAAATTCCTAAGTTGATTGTAAACCACGTATTATGCACATAAACAATATCTGGTTTAAATTCTTTGAGTTTTTTTAAAAATGCTACGTTTACCGAATTATTTGAATTAAATGCCAGTGATTTAATGTTACTAACAAGTGACTGATCTAAATTTTTGTAAATAAAACTCTCAACAACATATTCAGATTCAAGTAATTTTATTTCCCTGTCAATATTGATATCCTCTCCACCTATTTGAGAGTATTTATTATGTACGATTAATATTTTCACAAGTTTATAGCTATATATAGCTTTATATACATTACTTAGGTTATTATAGGTTAATAAAATGAGTTTTAGATAAAGAAAATCCAGAAGTAAAAATTACATGAAAATAATTACATTAACAAACAAGGGTTATATTAAATATACTGATAATCTTCTAGCATCTTGTATTCGGAACAATGTAAATATGGAAATTGAAATATGTGCAATGGACAAATATACAGAAAGCTATTATTCAAAAAAAAATTATAAAACCGTTTTAGTTTCGAATGAAAATAATAAAAAATTCTTAAAACAAGATTCGAAAGATTTTGGTAAATATATGATTACGAAATTAGATATTATCCACTCTTATTTGAAAAACAATAATTATGTAACCTATTTGGATGGAGATATAGTAATTAAAAAAAATTTTATACCTTTCTTAAAGAACAATTTTTTAAACTATGATTTGTTGATCCAAAATGACTTAAAGCCTCAAAAACCAAATTTTGAAAATTTATGTGCAGGCTTTATGTCAATAAAAAGTAGTAAAAAAACAATAGAGTTTTTTAATACTGACAATATATCAAAAAAAGAAATATTAACTGGTCTACATGATCAAAAATATATAAACCAAAACAAACATTTGCTAAATTATCTAAAGCTCCCCCTAGATTTATTTCCAAATGGTCCTCATTTTTATTTAAATTCGAAAAAACTGCAGCCTTTTGTGGTTCATTTCAATCATTTACGCGGAAATGTAAAGAGAAAAAAAATGAAAGAAATGAATGAGTGGTACTTATAATTTCAAATTTACAGTAATCAAAAAAATGAAATTTTTACAAACTATATCTTTTTTTCTTCAATAAATCTCTTATCATCAACTACATTAATATGGTATCTTTTGTAAACATTTTTAAACTTTTCTGGGTCGTGAGTTGAATTTATTATTGTTACATTCTTATTCTCTAGAATTTCAAATATTAAATTTCTTGAATAATCGTCCAAATTAGAAGTTGATTCATCAAGAATCAAAATCTCTAAATCAGATAGCAGAGCTCTAATAAATGCTATTTTTTGCATCTGACCTGAAGAAAGTGTTTTATTTGAAATTTCTTTATCAAGGTCATAATTAGAATCTTCTTTAAAAGTATCAAATAATCTTAGGTAATTGTATATTTCATTGTCTTCAATTTCTAAATTGTTCCCATATAAAATATTATCACGCAACGTGCCATCGAAAATTAATGGAACAGCACCAATAAATCCAAACTTATCAGTTCGCGCTTCTACACTTCCTTTACTTGCGTAAAATACGCCTGCCATTAAACCCAAAATAGTACTTTTCCCAGAACCATTCGGACCTGTAATTAAATTATGAGTATTTCTTTTAAAATTAATATTAAGATTTTCAAAAATATTAATTTCAGAATTTAAATATTTAAAAGAAACGTCTTTAAATTCAATAACTTTATCAGACTTGACTTTTGAATCTCTTATAAAATTTTTCTTAATTACAATCTGTTTGTTTTTTTCAATTTCATAAAATTTTTCTATGTGTACATGAGAATTTATAATCTTATTTATTGATCCAGCTACATTTCCAACGGACTGAAATAACCTTAACGTAATGGCAACAAAATCTAATGTTATTTTTAATACAAAAAATTCAAGACTTAAGACTGCAGACAATACAACTAACGTTACAAAACTGGGTAAAAAAGAATTCAATGTTCCATATTTAAATGTTTGATAAGCAGTTTCTAATGCATTAGTTATAGTTTTATCAAATCTATTAATTTCTTCTTTTTCTTTATTAAGTATTTTTATTAAAAAAAGATTATCTACTACACGTTGTATTTCTTTGTTTGTTTTTCTGGAGTATTGATAATTTTTGTGCATAAATTCTCTGGCTTTTTTTAGTAAAGAATTAATTGGAAAATACAAAAACAATAGGCCACCTAAAAAAGTAAAGATGGTTTGTGGATTTGAAATTGTCAAGTAAGTAGCGAATGCAATAATTTGTAAAAAACTGTTCATAAATGAAGCTACATTAGAATAAAAAAATGATATGTGGCCAGAAAGTGTATTGATATAAAAGAAAGAATCTGCAACTGAATAATTTCGCCTATCAAATATTTCCTGTAAAAAATAAACTTGTATATTTTTTTTAACATTAATCTCTAATCTTTTCAAAAGGCTAATCTGTAGAAACATAAACCAAAATCTTATTACAACCAAAATTGTTAAAAAATATTTATTTTCATTTATAAAGAAAAACAAAGGCTGTAAAGAATCTATCCCTTCATAATTGCCTGTTATGACACCAGCAAATGTAATAATTATAAATATATCGATATATGCAGATGATTGGGAAAGGATAACTGATAAACTAACTGTAACTTTCTTTTTTGATATTCCAGTAAGTTTAGACACATAAAGAATGTCTTTAACAATTTTTTTAATTGAAATCATGACTATTTATATAATAGAACTAAATAATTATTTTATTAAAATTTATTGTGATTTATAAAATTTATTTATTTTAAAACTAACCATTTCTTCTACAATATCTTCTAAGTTTTTCTTAGGTTCCCAATTTAAATCTTCAAAAATTTTTGTATTATTACCTCTTATTCCATCAATTTCGTATTTTCTAGATTTTTCATTAGATGAAATTAAAATTATTTTGTTATTCGATTTGTCAATAAAAATTAAATCATCATTCTTTTTTTCAATAGAATAATTGAGATTTAAACTTTCACAAACTAAAGTAACAAAATTCTGTAACTTATACAAAGTATTTCTAGAGACTATATATGTTTCTTTATTATTAGCTTGATTAATGTTAACAATTGCTTCAACATATTCCTCCGCTGACCCAATATCTCTTGTTAGATTAAGATCGCCTACATGTATAAAATCTTTTTTAAAATATTTATATTTAACGATGTGATCAACAACAGTCATTGTAAAATAATTATCTTTTCTAAACTTTGATTCATGACTAAACATTAATCCTATATTTACATTTAAGTCATATTCGTGTTTGTAAACTTTTAGCATTTCTTGAGATTTATATTTTGAAACTGCATAAGGTGACATAGGTTTTGGTTTAGTATTTTCATTTACTTCTAGATTTGCATAGCCTTCAAAAATTGTGCAAGAAGTGGGAAAGAAAAATTTTGTATCCTTGCTGTTCTTGTCAATGGAATCCATAATATTCTTGGTAGAAAAATAATTATAATCTAGTGTAGATTCATCATCTATCAAACTCTTCTCAACGCTACTTTGAGAAGCTAAATGATAGAAGTATTCAGGCTTGTATTTTTTGATAATTTCATTTACATCATCATTATTTAACAAATTTACTTCTTCCAAATTAAGTTTTTCAGATTTATTAATATTTGTATTTAAAAGAAATTTTTGAATATTAGATTTTGTTATTCCTGGCCTGACAATTCCAACTACATTAAATTTTTTAATTAACTTACTAGATAAAAAAACCCCATCTTGGCCAGTAATACCTGAAATTAAAATTGTTTTTTTAATTGTTTTTCCTTTTTATTTAATATGAAACCCAATATTTTATTATTTTAAACTTATATTTTGTTAAAATCATTGTGTTGAATAAGATAAAATATCTCTACTTAAATTTTTTTAGAAAGTACCGATTTACCCCACTTTTTAGAAGAAACGATTATTATAAAAACCTTCCAGATCACTTTACATTGCACAGACTTTCAAAACTGTATATTGATAAAAATTTAATATTTATTCACATTCCTAAAAATGGGGGGACTTCTATAAGTAATAATATTTACGGAAATAATATTACTTTAGGGCATTTTAAAGCACATATGATTAGAGAGTTTTTAGGTAAAAAAAGATTCAAAAATACTGAAAAATTTGCAATAATTAGAGAACCCATATCAAAATTTTTAAGTGCCTACAACTGGCTATTAGTAAGTGATTTTAATGCAGATATTAAATTTAGAAATGAAATATTAAATAATTATAAAAACGTTTCTGAGTTTATATCTGATCTAAAAAACTTGAAAAAAAAGGGTCTTTTAGCTGTACATTTTTTACCGCAACATGAATTTGTAACAGATGGTTTTGATAGATTAATAGTAAAAAAATTGATTAATTTTGACCACCTTAAAAAGTTTGAAAAGTATATATCAAATTTCTCTGAACACCCTGTGGTTCCCTATTTAAATAAAAACAACAAATATACAATAACATATAAAGATTTATCAAAAAATGATATTGATTATCTTCAGAAATTTTACAAAAAAGACTTTAAAATTATGGATTCAATGTTTAATGAGCCTAATGCAGATTTCAATAATTTAAATTAACATGCTAGCGTTTTAAAAACTGTCTTGATATAGCTTAAATGCTTTCTGTACTTTATTTGGCAAACTGTATTCTCCTTTTAGAAAATTTAATGTATTTTTATAACCAATCATCTCAAGTTCAAGGTCTTCTACTAAATTATGTGGGTTTCTTTTTTGATAAACACTAGCATTACAATAAACAACATTGGGTTCAGGTACTATTTTTTGAAATAAATAACTCCCCCAAATATCTGACATTCTCCCTACAAAAGGTAACTGCATAAAGTATTTCATTATCGAAGAGTCAAAAAAAGTGTTTTGAGTATTAAACGGACTAAAAGCATTGGAATTAAAAACTTTAAATTCAGCAATTTCAACTTCCGGCCTATATCCTATTCTGCAAATGGCGTCTATGTCAGGATCTCCATTCCACAAATCTGCTTGAACCTTGGGCTTAATATTAATTTTTGAATTTACTAATTTTTTATTTTTAGTTTCTAATAACTCAATTGGGAATCCTCTATGCCATAATCCGTCAATATTAGTAGCACTTAAAGGGTCAAAGGCTATTTCCGAAGATATGAAGTGGTTAACTTCAGTTTCTTTATTAATGGTTAAATCTTTTCCCCAATTATCTAAAGGTATATTGTCATCATCAACACTAGCAATAATTTGAGCACCACTTTTATATGCATAAATATATCCAAAATTTCTTCTCTCCAAACTGTTAAAACCGATTAAGTTTGAAAGTTCTTTGTTTATTTTTTCTTGTTCTTCTAAATCTAGATATATACAATTTAATTCTTTGTATTCTTTTTTTGGAGTTTTAACATCTCCAACGACAATTAATTTCCAGCCATTTATTTCAGAATATTTTTTTAAAGCCTCTGTAGGGCTATTAATTGTTGTTGTAACTATGAAATTCATTGATTCCTAAAAAGTTTATTTAATATAAATCTAATTATTTTTTTTAACGAAATATCAGAATTCGGGTTTTGAAGGTTAGCCTGTGATAACAAATCGTGATGGCTTTTTGCAAATTCTGGATTAAACCTATCATTTACTTTTTTTAATCCTAAACTATTTTCGGGAACATCTGCTAAATCGTGTGATGATTGTTTATCAATACTAAGAAACATTGTGGTAAAACCTTTATTGTAATTTTTAATATTTTGTGCATTGGTTTGATAAAAGGAAATTGGGTATTCATCAAGTTCATAACCGCCTGTGTGAATTAGAAAGTGCTGAATTGGACCAGATCTCATACAGCTATTAATAGAGCCTAACTTTTGATTGCTTTCTATTTTTGGAATAAATATATTTTCTTCTAATTCAACTAGATCTGTTCTTTTGTGTTCCATACAATAAGTAAAAGTTCCGACTTTTAAATCTCCAATAACTGTTTTTCCCCAATATTTATCAATAGCTGCTTCAAGTTGTTCCAATCCGTTTGAATAATAAAAGTGATCATCTTCAAAGAAAGTAAGGTATTTGTATGGAACTATTGAGTTTTTAATATTAAAGAGTCCAAAATTTCTAGATTGAGCAAAGCTTAAATTCTGACATATAGATATAAATATTCTTTCATTTTCAAATAAATTTTCGGCATGTTTTAATATTTTTCCTAAGTTCTCTGTACTGTCATAGGACCAAACAATATATACAAAATGTGTTGATTTTTTACTTAGTTCTTCAACTAAATTATTTATTATATCTTCATATAAAGTTTTATAATTAAATAAGTTGTAGATTACTGCATGCATCTTGAGATTATAATAACTGAAATTTAAAAGTTTTTAAAAAGTTATAAAATTATTAACTATTTACATTTTAAGTTTACTTAAGTTTTTCAACAACGATTTGAACTTCTTCTGAAAGCATTTTTTTATAGATTTGATTCAAGTTATAAGAATCATTTTCTTTAAAATAATTTAATAAATTTAATCTATAGATATTTGAACATTCTATGGATTTTACAAAATCATTTTCAAAATTTAAATCTGAATAATATATTGTTTCTAGCTTTCGTGAACTAAGGGCTGCACATATTGCAAATGAGCTGCTTGTTGATAACATTAAGCTTTTTGCATTTAATATATAATTAAAGTCTTCTGTATCAGTACCTGATTGTATATTTACATTTGGTAAATTAATCAAGAAAGGTAAAATTGGGTTTGATAAAACATTATTTATAACTACAGTTACTTTTTTATATTTTGGTATTACTTCTAAGTAATAATTTAAAGGGTTTTGAATTTTACTTTTTTGATCTACAAACTTAAAAGAATGATTTGAAACAATAGCCATTGGTCTCAAGTGGATAACTAATTCATCGCTTTGTAAGTTTAAGTCTTTGTAAAATGAAAATAAATTAAATATTTCATCATAATAAATTGTTCGTAAATTTTGAGAAAAATAATTTTTAAATTTCTTATTTTCCAAATTTAAATCTGCATAAGTTTGAGACTTTGAAAAATAAGAATTATGTGTGTTTAGTGATTGAATTTTATCGTTATCTAACAATTCATGTTTTGAAATATTGAATTTTAAATTATTAAATTTAGCAAAAAGTAGCAAATTTGATATTTGTATTAAATTATTTCCGAAACCTCCAAACCAATATCTAATAGAGATTTTTTTTTCATTAAAAAAAGGATTTAAATAATCTAAATACGTCTTTTCTTTTAGTGTTTTTCTTAACTTTATTAAAAAATTGATTATTTTCATGTTAATTTAGATTACAAAAATTTTACTAATAAAATAATTATAGTAACTAGATAATAAATCTTATTTCAGTGTTTAAACTATCGGCAACTAATATCCCAAAATGTAATTTTCAATAATAATTGACTTGGTTACAATTTTATGTCATTGTTTTTAAGTTAAAATTTAAAAATAATTTAATCTCAATCTAATATAGTTAATTAGTAACCAAATTTACTAAACAATATGATTAATGCCCTAACTGAAATAATAAAAAAATATCAAATAAATATTACTGGAGTGAGCCACTTTGGTGCACATATCTGTAAAGAAATTGATTTCTACAATTCTCTGAATTTAGATTCGATTAATTTGTTTGAACCGCAAAAAGAAGTTTATAAGAAGTTAAATGAAAACGTAGAACAGTATAAGAATGTAAAAACTTACAATTATGCTTTAGGTAATAGCAATTTTAAAACAAAGATTTATTCTTCTACAACTTATTCTGGTGTAAGTGCATCAGTACTAAAACCATTAGAGCATACCAAATATTTTCCTAAAGTAATATTTGATTTAGATAATGAAATAGTAAATGTTGTAAGATATGACGAATTAGAAATTAAAAATGTTAATTTTTTTGTTATAGATGTACAAGGTTATGAATTAGAAGCTTTAAAAGGAGCTGAGAAATCTCTTTCTTTAGTTGATGTTATACATATTGAAATAAGTCGAAAAGAGCTTTATGAATCCAATGCTAAAATTAAAGATTTAGATATATTCTTAAAAAGGAATAATTTTATAAGAATAAAAACAGAGTGGTGGTCGGTAAATGCTATATCGGGAGATGCAATATATGTTAAAGATAAATTCTTGAGCAGGTTTTCAATATTGTGTAAACATTCTGCTTTAATAATAAATAATTCTGAAATTGTACTCTTTATTAAAAAATTTACAAAACTTACATATATAAAGGTTTATAAATTTTTAAAATCTTTTAAATTTTTAAGAAAATTAGTAAGACTTTTTAAAAGATTGTTTATTAATCTTTTAAACTAAATATCCCGATAGCAGGGGTTTCTTAAATTTATGTACTTTATTATTTAATATTCAAAGACTTCTTAATTTTTCTTACTAACTTATAGATAATTATGCTTTTATATAAAAAATTTTTTAAATTTATTGAAATCAGCGTAAATTTTGACAAATATTTTGTTCTAATGAAAAACGCGTCTCCCCATATACAATCATTCCCCCAATACATAGTAGCCAAGCGAACAAATTCGAATTCGGATAGAAACTTATCTATGTCACTTATAAGTGGACTATTTTCATATAAAGTTTTTCTATTTATTTCTATTATTAAATAATCTATGTTTTTTAAACTTTCTACAGAACCAAGCAAAACTTCTAATTCATATCCCTGAGTGTCAACACTCATGAAATTTATATTATTTAGACTTAAGGAATCAAAGGTACGCATTTTTACAATTTCTGAACTGTCAAATTCTATTTCTGGATAATAATTTTTGTGTAAGTCTGGTTTAAGTATTGAAGAAGTACCTGTATTTTTACTCGATATATTTATTTTTATTTCTTTTTGTGTACTACCTAATGCAATATTGTAGAGTAATATTTGTTTATCATCCTCAAAATTTGATTTAAGGATTTTAAAAAGCTTAGACTGAGGTTCAAATAAGTATACTTTGGAATACGGTGATAATTTTTTATAAACATTAACTTCTTTTCCGGAATGAGCACCTATATGAGCAATATCTTTAAATTTTAAATTATATTTCTTTGCTAAAACTTCTAAATTAAGCATTTTAAACATTTATTCATAAATATCTTTTTTGATAAAGTATAAACTCAATAACGTACCAAAAATCAGATTTAATTTATTAATTTTCAAATTGGAAAAAAATATTTCTCTTGGATCAACTTCATTAAATGACTGAGAGTTAAAAATTTTTAGAAATTGTTCTTCAATTGTCTCATGAATATACCAGTCCTCATAAAACTTGCCTAGCCTTCCAACTCTACCCATAACTAGTTTGTAACCTTTATTGGAGAGATACTCTCTTGAAAGGTTCTCGTATTTATCTCCATCCAGATAATATTCAGTCTCAAAAGTGATTACATTAAATCTATATTTATCTAAGGGCAGTCTGTGTAAGCAATCTAATGACTTTTCTGCAGGCTCAATATCAATTTGTAAATAATCAATTACTTCAGGAAGGTTTATTGAGGCAAAGTCTTTTTTAAAGTTTGTAGTTAACGCATTTTGTAACTTGCAGATGTTTTTTCGAATATTGTTGTACGTATTGCAGAGATTTTCATCGATTTCATATCCAACACCTTTCCAATTGTAAGTGTCTTCAAGTAGAAAAGTATTGTTAATACGTTTCTGATGTGAAGACCCGATCTCAACATACGTTCCAGCACTCTTTCCGTTCAAGACTGTTAAAACAAAGATGTCTTGAAGCATTTGCGAATAATTTCGTTCAATATTTTCTGATATATTAAACTTATGAATCAGTTTTTGGTTATTTTTTTTATAAATATATTGCTTTTTTAAATATTTTGATTTTGTACATCCAAATTTTTCATTACAACAACCCTATCAAATAAGTTCATTTACAAACAATAAAATCATATAGAGTAATTTTAAGTTTAAGTTAATAATCTTCATATGAGTTATCATCGTCAATACTCAATTTAAACCTATAACCTGTATTTCTTTTGCAAATAGAGTACTCTATTTCTCTTGGATTCAAAGGTTTAAAATACTTGTAAAATTCATACTCAATAGTTACATTGTTTTCAATTAAATATTTTAAATCTTGTAATTGTAGAAAGTTTAACAAATCAGAGGTTTTGGCAACAAAGTGACCAGTTCTATAGGCATCATAGTCTTTTGATGAAAAAAAGATATTTTCTACTTGATTAGCAGCTTCAATAAAAAAAGAAGGGTCCTTTAACAACAGACGTGGTTCAAAATAAACTATATAATCAAATTGTTTAATTTGCTCAGTGCAAAAAACTAAATTTTCAACTAAACCTGCTCCTTTATTTAATTCTCCTATATCATTTTTTTTTCTTACACGAATTATTGAATCTCTTGGTAATATATCCTTTATAGCTTTAGGGATTTTTGCTTCATTTCTGATGGTATTGTCTGTAAAAATAATATTTTCAAATAAATTAAAAATTTCAAATTGGCTTAAAGCTTCGAAACCAAGTATGTGTTGCTTGATTCTTTGTTTTCCCCATTGGATGCTAATATTCCTTTTTCTAAATAAATCTTTTTTAACAAAAATCGAAGAATTTAGAAGCATTGCAGTTTTATAATTCATAAAATTTTTTATTATACTATTTTACACAATATTAATTAGTCAGGAAAATATTGAAAAAACAAAGAAGTTCATACAAATTAAACAATTATGCGAGTGTTTTCTGTGAAATTTGTTTAGCACTTAATCCTTCATCCATTTTAGAAATTGGAATTTTAGATGGTTATTCTCTCGAAGCATTTACAAAGTCTTGTAAAGATTCTACTGAGATTGTCGCAATTGACTTATTTGAAGACTATGAGTATAAAAGTGGCAACTACCAATTTATAAAAGAAATGTTTAAAGAACATGACAATGTAAAAATATTAAAAGATAGCTTTTATAAATACTACAAAAGTTCAAATAGATTTGTCTTAATACATATAGATATTTCAAATGATGGTGAAGTTTATGATTTTGCTGTGAAAAATTATCTCCCACTTGTGAATAAAGCCCTACTACTTGAGGGTGGGAGTGTTGAGCGAGATAATGTTGACTGGATGATTAGATATAATAAAAAACCAATCAACTCTTATATAAAAAGTATAGAAAAATATTTTGAAATTGAGATAATCAATAAATTTCCTTCTTTAACTATAATTAAGCCACAATGAAAAAAAACCCTATACCACTTTTTAAAGTGTTTATGAGTGAAAAAGCGGCCGACAACTCTAAAAAAGTATTGCAGAGTGGATACATAACTCAAGGCCCAGTTGTTGATGAGTTTGAAAAAAAATTATCAGGGTACTTTAATGTAGACAAGTTAATAACAGTAAATTCTGCTACATCTGGATTGCATTTGATTATTCATATGTTAAAAAATTATGGTCTTACAGATGACAGGGTTAAAATAGAAAATGAAGACGATCACATATTGACTACTCCACTAACTTGTACTGCCTCAAATTGGCCTATATTGTTAAATAATGTAAATCTAAGATGGGTCGATGTTGACAGTAAAACATGTAATATGAGTATCGATGATCTTCAAAAAAAACTGACTAAGAATACTAAAGCTGTATTAATTGTTCATTGGGGAGGCTATCCAATAGATCTTGACAAATTAAAAGAAATTCAGAATGATTTTGAAAAAAAACATGGCTTTAAATTTGTAATAATTGAAGATTCTGCACATGCATTTGGTGCAAAATATAAAGAAAACTTAATCGGAAACTATGGGAACATAAACTCATTTAGTTTTCAAGCAATAAAACACCTTACTTCCGTTGATGGTGGAAGTGTAATTTTTAATAATGCAGAAGATTATGAAAGATCAAAACTTTTACGATGGTACGGAATAGACAGGAACGAAAACAGAAAAGATTTCAGGTGTGAAAGTGATATTGAGGAAATTGGATTTAAATTTCACATGAACGATGTAAATGCTTCAATAGGATTATCTAATTTTGATGAAGTTACAAATAATCTTTTAAATATTTATATTGAAAATGCAAAATATTATCAATCCGAATTAAAAGATGTTAGTGGTTTAAGTTTGCTAGATTACTCAGAAAATAGTTCAGTACCTTTTTGGATTTATACAATCAAAGTTCAAAATAGAGATAAGTTCATGATGAAAATGAGAGAAAAAAATATAATTACAAGTCGTGTACACGAAAGAAATGATATTCACAGTGCAGTTAAAAAATTTAGTGAGAACCTTCCTGAGCTAGATTCCTTTATAGATGAAATGATTTGTATACCAGTAGGTTGGTGGGTAACTTCTGAAGATAGAGAGTATATTGTTAATACTATTAAACAAGGTTGGTAATTAAAAATCTAACCATTCTGGATTATCTAAAAACCATCTAACCATTTTTTTAAAAGACTCATCTACAGAATATTTTGGTTGCCATCCAATTGACTTTATAAAAGAATCATCCAAAGCATATCTTAAATCGTGACCAGGTCTTGTTGAATGAAAATCTACAAGCTCATAACTTAAATTTAAACCAGAGTATTCTGAAATCAACTTTGCAACTTGGAGGTTGTCTAACTCTTTAGTCCCTGGTATATTAACTTTTTTACATCGAGCACCAAATTGATCAAGAGAGCTTTTAGCTAACTTATCTTTATTATTGACAATGTATAATACAGCACTAGCAACATCTTCTGAATAAATATAGTGCCTACTTCCTGGTTTTGTTTTAGCACTATCTGAATGGATTAGAATTTTTTCGCCATTTCTTAGTTTCCAAAGTGTGTTCGGAATATACTTTTCGGGATGCTGTCTCTCACCGTACACATTCATTGTGTGGGTAATAATAATTGGAAGCTTGTATGTATTTTCAAAAGCCACAGCTAATTCTTCACCTCCTGCTTTTGATGCACTATATGGATTTGTCGAATTATACCTATCCCATTCTTTAAAACTTACACCTTCAGGAGCTGGGCCAAAAACTTCATCAGTACTGAAATAAATAAAAGTTTCTAAATTGTTTAGGTTTCTTGAGTAGTTTAATAGGTTTCCAGTAGCTACTACATTATCATAAACAAATGTCATAGGATCCTTTATTGATCTATCAACATGCGAGGATGCTGCTAAATGAAATATGTGCTTTATATCTCTAATTTGACTTTCTAATAAATTATTTACTTCTGATTTCAGGTCATGATATATAATTTTGACTCTTTTTTTAGTGGCTTTATCGTAATCTTTAAGCATATGGCTAAAACGATTTAAATTTCCTGAATAATCTAGCCTATCAATACTGACTACTTCCCAATCAGTATTATCTAAAATATATTTAACTAAAATATGACCTATGAATCCAGCGCCACCTGTGACAAGCACTTTATCTGACATGGTTAATATCATAACATAATGAAATTAAGAATTACATATAAATATTTATGTCTATATATAATTCAAAAATTTGAAGTTTAAAATTATTTTAAAACCTAATTTTATGAATAAAAGTATGTTTAAATTATTCAAAATTATCAATACCTTTTTGAATATTTTTTAAGTCGATATTTAAATTTGTATATATATGTAATTTTTCTTCTTTTGTCGGAGTTATCAAGTTAATTTAAAAATTTACGTGTGGCCAGAGGCAGAATCGAACTGCCGACCCCTTGTTTTTCAGATATGGGCTAATCTTTTGACCTTAGTTTATTTTACATTAACTTACTTTAGATTTCGCTAGTTCCTAGAGGCTTTATTCAAGCAACTAGCGTATCTAAAAACAACTATCGTAAACTCAATCGGTAAGTATTAAGAGGGTCATGCTTGGTTTATCCAATTGATAATGAAAATGTTTTTTTTAACTTTCCACTTTAGTTTACGATCCTTCACCCAATTAATTAATTCACTTTGTGTTGGATACTTTACTTTATGGGATT
>Ga0181580_10001155_pt1 | contig 20816 bp, 27 predicted proteins | sample 071ome_23_FD_132413 | JGI IMG/M metagenome (GOLD analysis project Ga0181580, IMG submission 132413) | Coastal salt marsh microbial communities from the Groves Creek Marsh, Skidaway Island, Georgia - 071403BT metaG (megahit assembly) | ecosystem: Environmental > Aquatic > Marine > Intertidal... | reverse complement strand
TAAAACAAAAATAAAAAGACGGCCAAAAAGCCAGCTTAGAAGATTCTAGGTTTATGCTATTATAAACAATAATATTGAAGAGGTATTAGAAATGGAAAACATAGGTTCTATAGGTGTCATTCTTGCTTTAATTGCAACAAGTATTGCTAAGGCACAGTCAGGCTCACACAGTCGCAAAGATTTTAAGAAGTTTTTAAAGGCAATTAAAAAATCAAAGCAAGCCCAAGAAGCAGAAATGCAACTGGTAGATGAATCAAACCATTATAAGTTTCATTGTAAAAGTTTAATTGAAGGCGAAGAAGGCGAAAAGAGAATCATTGTTTTTTCTAAAACAACTAGCGACTCGGCAAGAGCGGCTTACAAAAGAAAATCAAGCTTGAGAAAAATTTGTGGCATTGATGATATAGATACACATTATTTCAGATTCTAAAATATGAAAACCTCTACTTTAACCATACTTTCTATGCTTTCGTTACCTTTGGTGAAAAGGGTTTCGGGTTCGAGCAATGAATTCATTGTTCCTCCTGTGCCTGAAATACTACAACAAAGGTATTCGCACATTACAGAAGATCGTCTAAGTACAAGACAGAAAGAGTGTTATGATAATGGTTTCAAAGGTATAATGCCTTTGCCTGTTTTTTTAGATCTATGGAAACTAAATCCCAGCTTGGTTAACCTAGAGATTCTAGAAAAACAATATGAAATGACTGGAACTGTTGAGTTAAACACAGCGATTATACCCTATATGCCTTGGTATCCAGCAGACATTAGAGCGATGTTTACAAAACTCTATGACTCACCAAGAACTTCTTCCCATATTGTAGAATTTGAAATTCCTGAAAACCTTCCCATGTTAGAAGGTATCAACTGCTTTTTTTTAGATGACCCCAATAAGTTTGAATATTATAGAGATGTAGTTTTCCCTTGTTTCGATGCTTCAAAGATAAATATGCCATCTAGTATCTGGGTATTTGAAGATGACCTCGAAGCACTTTCAGATTTCATAAAAAACTTAACAGGTATATATTTCCTCGGCGTTTCTGTTGTTGGCCCAAGAAATCCTAGAGATAAAAAGACAATGCCTATAAGTTTCCTGTCTGCTTTAAGCACTTTACAAAACATTGATTTCATGAAGTCGTTTATATTCTCTTATTATACTTGGTCTTCCGGACTGTTAGAAGGAGAGTATGAACATTATGATCTTGAGTTGTGGAAACTTTTGAATGGTAGGGGTAGTAAACTTTTGTCTAGTGATTTTAGAAGATATCCTTCTAGGGAAGTAATTACAAGTGTCGCACCATTTTGGAAAAACAAAACACTGTTGCCTTGGATATTATCCAATAGACCATTCTTTATCACAGAAAAAACATCTGAGCTGAGAAGGTTTTAACTGAATGAACATGGTAAATGAAAATGAATAAGAATGTATTGTTAACAATAATGGGTGCAGCTCTGCTTGGTGCTTCTAGAAAAAGAGAAAAGGGCAGCAGTTCAAATATAGAATTGATGTTGAAGCTAGGAGGATATTCTGATGGCAAAATAAGGGTTGTTGCAACAGTCGTATATGAACCTTACGCCGATTGGCGCAATCAGGCCAGAGAACCAAAGCATTACTTTGATTTGCATGAATATATTAACCCAGCAATTGATGCTGTCGTTGATTTAAGACAGTATGCTATAGAAAATAATGAAGAATTGGAAGATGAGGTTGATCTTGATGTTATTGATGTTGAAACCTATTATTATGATGAATACAATATATTTGACACATATGATTCACTTCCTGAAATAGAAGACCAAGTTGATGTAAGCGGAATTGAATCAGTGTCATATCATGATTGGGATATTTTTGGAATGATTCGAGAGGAAGAAGGCATGGATGATGATGATGATATACCTAATTGGATGTATGAAGACAGATTGGATGATTTGATAGAATATCATTCTTTTAAAGTTGAGTTTATATTTGATCCAGCAAAAAATCCTGAAGTCATGCAGTGGCAAGAATCTACTTTTAAACATAATATCGAAAGGCTGATGGAAATCGCTTACAGCGTGTATCTCGGAGGACATAGTGCTGCTCGTGATGGATACGACTGTTCAATTGGGAAGATTAGAAATATCGATATTAATTTTATCAGCAAAGGTCGTCCAGCATCTGAATTAAGAAGGTTTTAAAAATGTTTAATAATAAATCTACATTATTAACAGTATTGGGTGCAGCTCTGCTTGGTGCAACAAAATCCAAGTCAAAAGGAAGTTCTTCCAATCCCTTAAGATCTAGACTTAAAGTTGCTGGATATCCAGATGGGATGTTTCACATTACTGCCGAAATATACTATAGACCAATGGGTGACTCCAGAAATCAAGCTGGAGTTTCGGAGTATTTTTTTGATCTTCCAAGACATATTAATCCTGCCATTCAATTTATAGCTGCTCTTAAAACCCACGCAACGGAAAGAAATGTTGAAGATGTAAACGATATTGTTGATGAAGTTGCAAAGATGGTTGGGGTAAGGCTGTATAATTGGGAAGGAGATCTTGTTGAAGATGGGGATGTCGAGTCTCTTCCTTCTATTCCGGCAAAACTTGTAGAGATAGATGATAGATCTATATATAAAATAAATGAATGGGAAATAAACGAACGAATCATTGAATGGCGATTGGAAGACGCTATTGATCGAGTTGGTTATAGTATTCTAGATTTTCAAGCCAACGGTGGAGATCTATTTGAGATGCTTGATGATGATGGTTTTGCTTGGCTTGCTGATGAATTGGGTATAGAAGAAGGCCAAGAAGATGTACTGATGTACATAAATGATATTAATCAAAGTTATGAAGATATGCTTCGTGATTTTTACGAAGACAGGTATGAAGTTACAAGTTTTGATTTTGATGCGGAACTTGATTCAGCAATTGAAAGTTCTTCTTTTACTATCGATTTCACCTTTGATCCGGTACAATATCCATGGATGATGAAATGGTCTAAAGATGATTTTGAGACAGAGATAAAAGCAATATTGCATTACGCTCTAGACATTTATCATGGATATCATGATATGGGTCGAAACTGGGATGGTTGCTCCTTGGGAAAAATACAGAGAGTGAACATTAATTTCAAAGAATTATCAAAAGGCAAATCTGAATTAAGAAAGTTTTAAAAATACCGACCGTTGCGAAGCTAGGTTGGTGCGGAACGCAAAAATACCGACAAGGAACATCGTGACGAAGTTGGTGCGGAACGCAGAGAAGCAAGAAAGTTTTAAATTGGAAGAAAAATGAACAAAGCAGCATTATTTACAATACTCGGAAGCGCCATTTTGGGTGCTACAAAATCAAAGATGGGTTCAAGTTCGATTGAAAATGCATTAAAAGTAGCCGGATTCAAAGGAGGGTTAATCAAGGTTAATCTTTCTGCACCTTATGTTCCTGCTATTCAATATGAGGATGGTCCAAGTTACAACAACTGTTATCAATATGGAGAAAGGCATAATCCATCTGGCAATGTAGAAGAAAAGATCATCTATTTTAATTTTGGCTCTCATCTTAAAAAGTTTTTCTCAGAATTAGACTGTGTTGATTCTGTAGAAAGTTCAGGATTTGAAAAAGGAGTTTATGATTTCGATGATATCAAAAACGCTTATGAAGAATCGAGGTATGAAGAAGCCTGTGATATTAGGGATAATGCAATTCAGAACAATCAAAATATCGCTGATGCTCTGGAAACAGCTGGATTTTATGCTTCTGCATATGATATTAGACAGTTAAACCCACAAGATTTAAATGACGAAGAAGCAATAAGAGAATGTATATGGGATGGAATTTCTTATGAAACTGATGATGAAGCACTGGATGCTTTTTTATGTGATTTTATACCATATAGCAATGACAATTTTAAACTTACCATTACCTTTAATCCAAATAAGTTAGACTTCTCTATTGATAATATGGAATCAAACTTAAGAGAAATGATCAACACAGCAATGGAGGCCTACAATGCTAAGTACAAAGAAGAAAGTGATGATGAAGACAAAGATTTTAAAGAAGGATACATAAAATATTTCAACTTTGATATTGAAAAGGCTTCTAGATATTCTGAATTAAGGAAGTTTTAAAAAAATACCAATGAGGAATGTAATGACGAAATTGGTACGAAGCGTAGCGAAGTTAGTGAAGCAGGGAGTGAAAGGAAAATGAAAAAATCAAATATAGGAACAATTGCAGGAGCTGTATCATCTGTTGCATATTTTAAACTTTCAGAAAGCACAGTGCCAAAAGAATCAAACTGTAGTTATTTGGCTCCAGTGTCAACAGATGTGTTGGCAAATCTTGGTGCATTGGCTCTTTTGTGGAGAGCGCAAAAAACAGATGATCCTTATGTGGCCTTTATGGGTGCTTGTATTCTAGGAATACATACACAACAATGGATTAATCATAAAACGAAGCAAAAATCTCAAAGTAAATAGGCTATTATAGAAATAGTTTTATTGTTTGGAGATTTGATATGTCTGAGTCTGGTATTAGCGAAAAAAAGTACGCTTGGTTTTGGGAAAAAGAGTATAAAACAAGAGGCGAAAAGATGGAGCCGATTGTTAAAGGACAACCCAAAGGTCAAAAGAAGATAGAAGGCTTGTACTTTGCAGGAGCATTTATTTTGACTTCTACATTTCTTGGTGAGATTAAATACCTTTATCGAGAGGGTGCTTTGTTGAATCCGATGAAGGCATTAAGGCTGTATAGCCAAAGAGGTAAAGCTGGGTATGACTCAATAAAAGCAAAAGGCAAAAGCGCATACCAAACAACAAAGCGTGGTGTAATTAAAACTCGTGACGCAGCCGTAAGGCTTGGTGATTTGGCAGATGAACGATTTGAAGCCATGCTTGATGCAGATTATTCTACATTGGAAGTTATCCCAAGAAAGTTTAATGAAATTAAAGATATATCAAACCAGAGAATTGTTGAGCCTTTGATTAGAAAATGGGTTTCAGTAAAAGATTCTTCAAAAAGAATCAAAATAACGATAAGAAGCAACAATAAAAATGAAATCAGTATTTTTGCCAACCAGATGAGAATGTATTCTGGAGATCAGAGTCTTACCCGTTATTTCAACAACTCTGTTGTTCCCCAAATACCAAGACAGGATTACCATTCTTTTCCTGTTGATGATCAAAAAATTGGAGCAATGTTTTCAGACAAGAAAATATATCTTCAAAATTATTTAAGACCACAAGAAGGTCCTTTCTATCAAGTGGAAGCAGAATTTGATGCAAAATACTTTGATACTTTGGGTTGGATTGACTTTTTAAGAAATATATTTAAAATTGCAGATAACTTTAATCAATCTTCAAAGAACAAATACGAGCCAACATACGGAAACTTTGGTGTTCAAGTAATCATCGAGTCGATTCCAAATGAACAGGAGTAGTTATGAACAAAAGGATCATCAGTATTCTTTTGGGCGCTGCTGCCTTGGGAGCACTATCTAGTAAACTTAAGGGAAGTAAGTCTAGAAACTTTAGGCCCAACAATCCTAACTATTTGTATGTTGAAGATGATAGGGGGGAATGGAATGGATTCAATGCTAGAAATATGCAAGGTAAAAAGGTAGAAGATATTGAATATGTAACGGCAGCATCATCCCCAGGTAAATATGAAGTATACGAAAAAATACTCAATGATGTTAAACACACCTTCCCTAATCTTAAAGGCATCAAACTAGGCACATTTATTCCAGAACCTTGGAAATATGCTGCACTTTTTCCAGATATAGAAGAATTTTCAGTAAACTTTACAGATGAGTTTATTCTTCATTGGGACGAAACAGGTGTGTATATTCCAGATGAGATCATAAAGCATCCAAACATCACTAGATTATCTTTAAACGACTGTGAACTTCTTGAGTTTCCAGAAGAGTTGTCCAAGATGACCAATTTAAAATATCTAAGCATATCAGGTAATAAGGAATTGTTTGCTTCAAATGACCTTGTGAATAAGAATTTTAGAAGGCTCTCAAAACTTGTAAACTTAGAATCATTAAAACTTGTAAGTACCGGATTGCAGATCATTCCCGAAGAAATTACCGGTCTTCCTAATTTAAAACAACTTGTTTTAAATCACAATGAAATCGAGTATATACCAAGAAGTATTGTTAAAATGGATAATTTAAGAGATTTAAGGGTTTCTTACAATCCAATTACCAGTTTTCCTGATTATCTTTGTGATCTTATCAATTTAAGACGACTGGATATTAATAATACACAAATTAAAGAACTTCCAAATCACTTTGGAAATTTAAATAAACTTGTTTATTTCAATCCAGACATATCCGTTGTATGCCCTTCCTCTATGCAAGTTGCAATATGGGTGAGTCAAGGTATGTCTCAAGACATTATCCGGAACATTATTCGATACTGTAAAAAACCATCAAAAAGATCTTCTGAATTGAGGAGATTCTAATGAAGCAAGGAATCAATGTTTTATCGTTTTTTGATGGTATGTCAGCTGGACAAGACGCTCTTAGGCAACTTGGGGTAAAGGTAAATAGGTATATCGCAATTGAAATCGAACCAAAAGCAATAGCAATTACACAGGCAAACTTTCCAAATACAGAACAAAGGGGAGATATCTTACTGTTGTATACAGATATGAAAAACTTTGTTGCTACTCTACCGAAGATTGATTTAATCTTTGCAGGTTCTCCATGCCAAGGATTCTCAAGATCAGGAAAGGGTGAAGGATTTGAGCATCCAAGATCTAAGCTGTTCTTTACATTTGTGGAGATTTTTAACGAAATTAAAGCACAACAAAACAACCCAGACATTCCTTTCTTCTTTGAGAATGTTGTAATGCACCAAAAATGGGCAAAAGAAATCTCTAAAACTTTGGGTGTAAAAGAAGAATTGTATCAAGCCATGTTGTATTCACCCAATTCAAGGTCTAGATTTTATTGGACGAATCTAAACCCACCAAAAGCCATTATTGAAAAGTATAAACAAGAGAGTGGATGGAAAACCTATCAAGATATATTGGTTACAAAATCACCTTCTGTATCTAGAGTTGTTCAAAAGCCAGACATATCCAAAGCTGGAAAGTCTGCAAAAAATAAATTCAATTGGTATAAAACAAAGAGATCTTGGTCTTTGGGGTCCTTGTATCACAATCATTCACAGGGATATCGAGTGGGTAAAATAAACATCAAGATGCCTTGCTTTACTGCAAGTGGTCGAGGTGTAAATAAAGGACTTGGAGCTTATGGATTCGATGCAAATAACTTTTTAAAAGAAAGCATATCTTTAATTAAGCAAACTCCAGATCCATTAATCATTACACCTTCTCAGATACAAGCTCAAAAATTAGGTATAACTGAAACAACATATATTGTGTGTAGACCTGCTTTTAGTGAAGCGCTTGAAGCCATGGGGTTTTCTAGCGATTACTTTGATGAAAAGTCAGTACAGTTATTGTCAGAAGCAGACAAGATCAGAGGGATCGGAAACTCTTGGCATGTCACAATTGTAAAACTTCTTATTGAGTGGTATTGCAGAACAAACGGTTGGATGAACAAATGAAAGTAAATAAAAATGCATTAGGTGTAATTGCAGGAAGTGTTCTTCTGAGCTGGTTGTCTCAACATAAAAAAAATAACAAAGGCTCAAAAGCGTTTATGTGTCCAATAAGTTATGGGGAAAAACTGGATCTTGATGATTTAACCATACGCTACCCCAATAAAAAAACAATTGACGCACTTCAATCTTGGCCAAAACATAAGTTAGGATACTTTACTATAAACCCAAGCTACAATCCCTGCAAAAATCAAGAAGAAAGAGATGCTCTTATTGGTAAAATACTTACGATGATTCGAGAAAATGTAGTCAATGTAAAAGGTTTAAGTATGAGGGGTCCTTTTGAATTTGATGATTTCCAGCATTTAAGAATGTTTCCTGAATTAGAGATGCTTGATCTTTCAGAAAATGACAATTTATTGTATTTGGAGCCTTGGGATTCTTCATCAAAAATGAAAGATTTGCCGCAAGATCTTCTCGATCTAAAAAACCTTAAAAGGTTAAGTTTGTCTCAATGCGATTTAGATTCTTTTCCTATGGGTTTGCTACAGATGGAACAACTAGAAGCGTTGTCTTTATATGGAAACAATATCAAAACCATACCCCATGAAATATCTGCATTAAAAAACTTGAAACATCTTAATCTAGGTGGCAGTTGTGGCCTAGAAAGGTTTCCTAATGAAATACTTGGTTTAAGCGAGCTTACATATTTAGGATTATCATACAATAACTTAAAACAAATACCTGATGATATTTACCTCTTGGGTAATTTACAATATCTCAAACTGGTATGCACAGGCATAAATAAACTTCCTGAATCAATAGGCATGTTAACAAAATTAAAATATTTAGATATACGGTCAGGATTAGATAAAAGGTGTGAAAACAACATAACCCAATTGCCTTCCTCCTTTGGAAACTTAAGAGCTTTGGAAAAACTTGATATTGACATTAGGAAAATACATACAAGTTATCAACAAATTGCAGACTGGCTACAAAAAGGATTTCCTGTTGCTATCCTTAATGAGTTTATTTCTTTTGCAAAATTGAACAAGCCATCGAGTCAACTGAGAACATTTTAATAACTGGAGTAAAAATGCTCAACAAATCTACTATAGCAACAATATTAGCAACAACTCTACTTGGATTAATAAAATCTAATAGTGGATCTAAGTATAGATCTTTAAAACTTCCTAATATCCCACCGGACTTGATACATAAGGCAAAGGAATTATCAGACAAGATATTGGAGAGATTTTACTCTGGAGAAATATCAATAAAGGAAGCTCACAATCTAATTACGCATGGTCGTTCTTTGGGTACAAAAAGCCCAATGGAAGATGATTACCTTTTAACATATACAGTAAAACAACCAAACTATCCAGATTTTCATGTTCAAATATTCTATCTTGGAGATCCTTTTATTAAACTTTACAGAATGGTGTCTCCACTTTCAGGGCTTCATACGGCAAAGGCTTTAGTTAAAAGTGTTTTCGGCATAAACGGATGGGTAGCAGAGCCTAATGATTTCTTCTTTAAGTTTAAAGGAGATAAAACTGAAGAAAATATAAAGAAAAACTTTTATGAAAACTTAAAGTGGTTATCAGAAAACATAAATGATTTTAATATAGATGAATTAAAAGAGATGTTTAATTCTTTTCCAGCTGGAGAATTCACTAGCTCTATTCATGAAGGCATTGGAGTTACAAACTACTATAAACTTCCTGAAAATGAAGAAGTTGAAAGGTCTTATGTTGGAGGTCCTATTAGACATGAAATTAGGCATCATATGGATAAAGAACTAACAAAAATGTTTGGAAAGAACAAGCACTCAATAGATAATTCAATGCCACTCTGGGCATACGAAGAAGACATAATAAAGAACGAGAAAAAGATTCAAAAACTTTTAAGTCGAAAAAAGGTTTTGCAGGAAAGACTAAAAGAGCAGTCTGGCCAAAGAAATACTCAGAAAATAAAAGGAAAAATAAGCACTATAGATAAAAAAATAAATCTTATTGAAAAGAGTATTTCATATTCCAAAGAATATTTAAACGCAACGAGATATGAGTCTCATCCTCAGAAAAGTTCAGAATTTCAGACTTACCTAGGAGATATCCATGATGAGATTCTATACTCTAAAAAAATAAGGAACAAAGATTTAAGCTTTAAAGATACTCCTGATAAAGACTTCTGGATGTATTTATGTGTGATGTTTCATCCAAAAAATTATAATATAAAACAAGATTTCACTATGGAAGTCATACTTGAGAGTTTTTTGGTGAAATTCAGTTTCTTTTATTTGGTATTTTCATCTAAAGAAGATCAATTTATCAGCAAAAATTATTTTAAACGAATGAGATTGTATCTTTTAAAAGAAGCATATTCAACAGCAAAAACTATATATGACCATTACAAGAAAACTATACCTTGTATTGTTGATGAGGAATTTATAAGAAAGTCTATAAGCGAATCGCATGATGTAAAAGCAAACGCAGATTCTTATATTTCAAGGGTTACAAGTAAAGAAAGAGCCTCTGATTTTGATGAGATTTTCGAATTGGCAAAAAGAGAAATGTAATATGAACAAATCTACTATAGCAACAATACTGGGAACGGCTTTGATTGGATTAATAAAATCTAATAGTGGATCTACATTGGTAGGATCTAAAGCAATCAACCAAAGATCATTTAAATTTTCCGGTATTCTTCGGAACGGTATAACTTATGAAGGACAGGTATGGAATGCATCAGCAGTTGCTATAAAACTATACAGCAAAGACAGTGATCAAGAAAAATCTCCAAATCTTTTCATTAAAAAAGATGGAAGAATGGATGAATATGATTCTTATTTTCGTAACAGCGACTTAATAGGGGATTTTAACTTTGGAATGGCAAACCCAAGAGAATACGGAGAGTGGGGAGATCCGAGTTTTTGTACTGATCCAATAATTAGATTAGAAGAAAGATTTGGTGAACATCCTTTTTTATTTGAAGACTATGGGTATCTTCAAAGTGGCTTTAGAGGGTATGGCATAGCAAAGCAAGTATACAACTTAATACTTGAACTTATATCGAAGTCGTCTAAGAAGCCTTTTTATTTTTGTCCAGACACCTGCAAAGAAGGCGCTACATCAGAAGATATGATGAGAGTGTGGAAATCCTTAAGTAAGAAATACATTAATGAAGCTGTACACCCTACGAGGGGAATATGGGTTCTTTATGTTAGACCAGAGGATTTTCATGAAGTCACAGAGCAGCATTTTATTATGCAGGGGATACCTATCTTAAATGTAGATGCAGCCCCTTCTAATTTTGGATTAAAGCAAGATGAAAGAATGGGAATACAATTCGCTAAAACATTTAATATTGATACACCAAGTGGTTCTGCAAACAAGCCAAAGCGGAAGAAAAAGTTTATTGTTCGATCTCCACAACAGGGATTAAAAGTTATTCAGCACAAAGACATTACGGATAACTGGAAAAAATCGCTCAAAGTTCGCCCTAAGCATCGTGTAGCAGTTTTGCTACCCTGTGCTGCTACCAAACCATTCGCAGAATCTCCAAGCCACAAGTATGGCTATCTAAAGGCTCTTGGCGATAAAGATGTAGACTTGTATGTTGTATCTGAACCGTTAGGCATTATTCCTTATGCTTGGCAGGATAAATATCCAAATGCAGATTATGACTATCCGCCAAAGTACTTAAAAGGTAAAGCAAGAGAATTATTGTCTCAACGCATAGGAGAATGGTTTAAAAAGGTTTATCCAAAATATGACAAAGTATATTCAGCTCTGCCTGCACATCATCAAAGATTGGTAAACGATTCTACAAATGCTAAATTAGAAGAAGTCACAATAAACCAGTGCAGGCAAGATACATGTTCAGACAATGTGTTTCGAGCAACATCTGGTGAATATGTAAGATACTTAAAAAGGCAAGTAAAATGAATAATAAATCAACAATAGCAACAATACTCGGTCTGTCAATCTTGCCTTTATTAAAAAGCAAAGGAAGTTTCTCAAGGGCCTTTTCTTCGTCTAAAAAAATGAAACAAAGGTTCTATGATTTAAATAAATTTCACTGGGATGACTTAATTGAAAATACAACGAACATGTACCTTCAAGCCATGTTTAACCCAAACTTTCTGAATCTTTCTTATTCAGACGATGGCGGAAGACTTAGAAACATCTTCGATGGTCAAAAAACAGAAATCAGTATGCGAAATCTTTCGGGCAAAAAAACGAAAGCCCGACTGCTGCTATGTCAAACAGTTTTATGGGGTACTCTAGTTGATTGTGGCACAAAGCCAAGTTTCAGAGGATGGAATAGCGCTGAAGAAGCATACATTGAAAACAATGTGGGAATTAAAAATGCTTTCATTGACGCTATAAATGAAAACAAAGAGTATAAAAAGTACATTAATTTGTGTAAAACAGATTTGGTTGGTGGATATGTAAGGCGATATAAAGACATAAACAGTGATTATATAGAAACACACATTGTCATTTCTATGACGAAACTAGATCCCAATAACATAAAAAGATTGGAAATCTGTCGTAAGCATATAAGCAGAGATTTCTTTAAAGACCAGCTTAAAACTATTATAGAGCATGAGTTATTTCATCTCATTGATCCAAATGTAAGCACAAATCCTAAAGGGGTAGACTATTATGCCTCAAGACCTGAAAGATGGACATGGGCAAATGATTTAGCAAGAGAAAGTTTAACAATATACAGTCTTATGCCTGAAGAAGATCGTTCTTGGTACTTAGATGCTATAAAGAAAGAGAACTTTGGTATTATTTATCAAAACTCTGCCATGCTTGTGAATCGTAATTTTTTAAGTGATGAATTAAAAGAAGGATTAAAAGCCATCATTATGTCCAATGCTGAAAGATTTCGATCTATAAAAGATGACAAAGAATGGGAACAAGCTTTTAGAAAGTTATACTCAGAAGATGTAAATCAAATAATAAAGAGCAGCCCCATTGGTAATACAGAAAGTTTTAGGTATTATCTTAAAACAATAAAGAAATTATTCGAAGACAATTCAATCATATAAACAAAGAGAGTGAAAGTAAAAATACCGATGACGAGCAAGGCGAGGAAATTGGCTGAACGAACAAAGAGAGTGAAAATGAATAAAGCAACAATAGCAACAATATTGGGTGTAGCAAGTTTATCTTTGGTTAAAAAGATAGGCTCATCTTCTAAACTTATAAGTTTTTTGGGAAATCCGGAACCAATAGAAGCAACAATAACAGGATATTTCTACCCTTGTCGTGATAATGTTGGTGAAACTTATGATGCTGTAGCAGATATGGACTTGGACTTGGAGTTAGAAGATGAGTCAGGCGATCTAATGGATCTATCTTATGCACTCCAGAGCGATACAGATATTGATCCGAGCAACACAGATGAAGCCCACTTTTTGCAATTTTTAAATACTTCTTACAATATTATCTCTCAATATATGACTCAAAATATTGGATATGTAGGCTTAGGCGATGCTAGTGATTTGATAAAAAGATATGTTTCGGTTTTGTATAATTTAAAATCTATAAAATTAGATTTCCCAGAAGATATGATAGACAGTGACAATGAAAACCGTATCATTTGTAACATACATTGTACTTTTAAGTTTACGAATACTGGGAGCCAAATATCAAATATGATGGAAGATATTGTAGAGATTCTTGGACAAAACAATCAATTTGAAGATTATCTATCAAGCAGCACAAAGGTAGATCCTCAAAATAAATTAACTGAAAAAATGAAAAAATATGTCTTTGGTACTACTATATCTGAACTGAGAAAATTTTAATAAATACAAAAGGTTAACGAAAATGAATAAATCAACAATAGCAACAATACTCGGTGTAGCAAGTTTATCTTTGCTTAAAAAATATGGTTCTTTAATTAGATGGGGTAGAGCTGGATCTGGAATACTGTTTGTATGCCCAGAAGATAACTCTGTTCTTCTTTTTGAAAGGTCTTGGGATGTAATGGAGCCTAAGACTTGGGGAATCGTTGGAGGCCGTATTGACGACCCTGAAAATGAAACCCCTTGGGATTCTGCGATGAAAGAGTCTTTTGAAGAAACAGGTGGAAACTTACCTATTGGTGAAGTCTTGGGTGAGATTGTATACGAAGAAGAAAACTTTGTGTACACAAACTTCATATATGGAATTACTTTGTCACAAAAAGAACAGTGGGATATCCGCCTTAACTGGGAAAACGATGATTACAAGTGGGTCCCTTTTGAAGCATTGGTTCTCGGTGAAACACCTTTCAGGTTACACTTTGGCGTTGAAAACCTTATCGACAATCATGATGAAGACATAAGAAACATGATGAAATCGTTTGGTCAAAATAGAAGCCTTGGTTCTGCAAACAAGAAAGAAATAAAGGTTATTCGTGTAGAAAAAAGAAAGTCAAAGTATGGAGACAGACACCACATGAGAGATATGTCTCGTGGTAGAATGTTTACCCCTAAAGTTATTGGTGCAAGAATAACTCTTGAAGGTGATAATCCACAAGAATTAAAAACCTATGGACATGTTGAACAAATTTTAAGAGAAGAAGAAAGAAAGCTTGGACTTTTCGGAAAAATGATTACTTTTGTCAATGTTCATCAGTCTAGAAAAAGCCCAGATTTATGGAATTCTGTATGGGAAATAAGGTAAAAAGTTTCTCTTTTTTTCTTAGAAATATGAAAAAGTTTTTTACGCTAAAACCCCCTTCAAAAGTAAAGTATCAAACATCAGGATTGAAACTTTATTATCGCCTATATATTGTAACAATAAAAAAAATCTTGTTTTTTTAAAGTTTTCAATATGTTGTGTGCTACACTAAATACTGTAAACGATTTTTTTACTATAATCCCGACAGGAGAATTACTATGAAATATGTTCGCAAGAAAATGTCTAACGGTGTCTACGCTTATTACAAAGTTAACGCTAAAGGAAAAATGACTCGAATCTCTAAAGCTGCTTACGAAAGAGCAACTGGAAAGAAAAAGTCTACCGCAAAGCGTAAAACTACTTCTAAGCGCAAGACTACTGCTAAGCGTAAAACAACTTCTAAACGCAAGACTACTTCTAAGCGTAAACCAGCAAAGCGTAAAACTACAAAGCGTAAAACTTCTAAGCGAAGAAAATAATTTAGTTTTATCGGTTTAACCTTTAAAGTTTATAATTAGGGCATTCTTCTGGGGTGTCCTTTTTTGTTATGGGTGATTTGTGAACAAATCTTTTCTTGCTGCAATACCAATCGCTTTAATATCTCTCTTGAAGTCTCGTGGCTCTAAGAGTTCTAATATGACTAGAGTTAATGGCTACGAAGAATTAATGAATCTACTTCATTTTTCTGACAGCAATCATTTAAAAAGCATAAGGTCTTTATGGATTGAAAATTATGAACTAGAGTGGCTTCCTAATGATATTTTTTATTTAGAAAATTTAGAAGATTTAGATATCACTGCACAACCCATAAAGTATCTCCCAGACAATATTTCAGATTTTAAAAACTTTAATGGCTTATTTGCTACAGATGCAAAGTTAGAAAAAATACCAGACACCCTTTTTGACATTGAAAATCTTGATTTCGTAAAATTGGCAGGAAATAACATCAAAGAGCTTCCAGATAACACTTGGAAGTTTCAAGGCTTTGATCTGACCCTGTATGGCAACCCTATACTATACCCATCCGACATAAAGATTATGGAATGGGATAGGAAGGGATTCGAAGGCACAAAACATCTGTTAAAAACAAAATATTCAGATCCCAAAGCGAGAAAACCCGCTTCTGAGCTTCGAAGATTTTAAATGGCTCAATTATTGCGCATCATTTTGTTTTCTAACTTATCGTACTTTTGCCAATAAGCTCTTTGTTGTTTACTCATTTTTTGCAAAGGAACATAAGGTCCATCCGGTTTATCTAACCAGTTGGGATTAGCACCCGGGGGATTCAATTTTTTCCATTCGAAGAAATCAGTTCCAAATACTTTAGCTACACCCAAAACAACTCCCAAGCCGGCCAAAATACCAATAGCACCTTTATTTACTTTTTTGTCATCACTCATAACATAACCTCTATTTTTGTTATCTATAGAATAGCATACAAATGAATATTTAAGTAAAAAAAGACTCGGCCTGAATTAACAGACCGAGTCACAACACCATTTCCCAATAATACAGATCAATATAAACCTATACAAACAATCCTTTTTTATAATAGCACATATTTATTTGAGTTACAAATAATTAACTACATTTTTCCCATACAAATGGCACTGTTGATCCGTATGGTTAAAAATATATAAGCCAACACAATAGCCTCTTAATTACATATACAACATGCATACTATACAGAAGATATTTATTTCGTTGATGTATGTCAATAGATATTCTTAAACAAATAAAAAATATGCAAAAACAGCCAAAATAAGTTACTAATAGTCACTGTTCGGCATTAGGAGTTGCAACAATGGAGAAAAAAGATCTACCCATTCTAACGAAAGGCCAAATGTATGTACTGTTTTGGCATGATGGAAATATCTCAAAATGTAATTTTGTGAAAGAAGAAAATGGTTTTTTTGTATTTACAAAGAATAATCTCACCATTCCGGTGCGATTGTCAAGTTTATCAAAAGTAGCAAAAGCTGCAAGGTGATGTCGTGGATTACATCAATATATTTATTCGAATGAAGAGTTTATCTTATGAGCAATTTTGGGGATACAGTAATGATTGATAGGATGTTAAGAAAATTTACAAAAGCTGAGATTCTTTTAATCTTAATGTTTCTGGTCTTTTATATTACATTTGTCACATTCTTATATTTAACAGGAATGCTCGATATTGCTTTTGCTTTTGTAACTTGGATTCCAAAATTGTTTATTATCTGCGCTGGAGTGTACTTCTCTGGCAAATACATTCTAAAGCAAGATGAAAGAGACTAATGGCTTGACTCGGTGACTTTAACCCAAAGAGGGGTAGTTCCTTTTATGACCCTATGGAAATAATCTTTTGGTATGGCTATGTTCATGCCTTTGTTTAATATAAAAGGATGGGAATCATCAAATTGAAATTTCCAATCACTATTGTTTAAAACAATAACAATTCTAGGATTTTCATCTTTATGCCATTTAAACAAATGATCTGGAGCTTTGTGATTGAACACCCGAACGAAAGTATTTTCAGAAAGTCTTTTTTCTATAAAGGGCTTCCTATTATCGTCCATCATCAAAAGCATTTTTTCCAGATCCATGCTTAACCTCTTTGCATTTGTGTAATTCTATTATATCACTCTCTGGGGTATCTCTAATCTGAAATTGTGAATGAGTTAAATTTACAATATCATACTGAGTTGTATGAGCACCCCTTGAAGACATATAAAACTGATTTCCAGCTCTCTCCCAGTGGCCTGTTAAAAACTCTCTATTGCCTGTTATTGAGTAGTTCCCTGTAGCATAAAACACATAAGTCACTCTTGAATCTGCACTACAGTTTTTAGACCAAGAGCCTATAACATCAGGTGATTCCTGATTAGAGCAAGCAAAAAGACAAAGCAAAATACAAATTAAAAACATAAAACCTCCTGTTGATACAGAAGGTATATCATATATACGAAATATTTTCTATATACATAATGTATTTTTGATGGTTTATTTAACTTACACCATGAAGGCTCTTTGTCATGGCAACTATAATAGGCTCAGCTTCACTAGGGACAATACCCCAAAACTCTAGCATTTGATTTGAATCGGTAAATGTAAATGACAAAGTTTCATGCTCTTTATCCTCTATGTCAGTACCCTCATAATCTTCAAGCACTACCACCCCCCATGAATCGATCATGTGGATAGGTTTTTCAATCCCATCTGAGTCTAAATAAAAATTTTCTCCATGAATATTGAAATGAACAGCAACATGACCTCTGGGGTCATTCTTTTCTTCATAAAGATATCGATTTACTGTAAGATAATATGGCAATTCTTCATCAAAGAAGTATGAATTTATTGCTACTGCTGCATACGGACAATATCCGCCAAACCCATTTAACACCTTCACCTTATCAAGAATATCTTCTAAATACATTACTTCGCCAGATTCTCTACTAGAGCTTCCAAACTTAGACTTAACTGCCCCTAGGACTAGGCTTCCTGCTATTGTTCCTAAGACCGTTTTATTCATGATCAAGTTTTACTGATGTAGGTGTTATTCTTTTATCATACATACCAAAAACAGTTTTCATGAATGCTGTGCCTATGAGCGAAAGTAGATCATTTGCTGCCATTCTTGTTAAATCTGGATGGTCTTCAAGCACACTGCTTGACTCTCTATATGCGTCTCTATAGCCTTCAGATAAATCTTCCTCGTCAAAAATGCTTGGTCTTTGAGTCAGCCTATTGTCTACAGTTGAGAGAATTGCCTTATATTTATGCTTTTGGATCAAATCAGCAGAGAAAACCATCTTAAAATCATAGCGATTAAAACCAGTAAGGTTCTTTTCAAAAAACATTGCAAACGGATTATCTGCTGCGACACCTTTTGGCCCTTCATATTCTATTATTTCATAAGAAAAATCAGACAAAGTCAATGTCCTTAAATCAGCTATTTCTTTAAAATCAACAAAACCACTTGGTCCTAAATCTTCAGGACCAAGACTTGATAATGTTATGCGAAACAAATTAAGAAACATGTCTGACTGGATTCCATTGAAACCATTGATAAAAGAATCAATGAATCTCTTATCATCATCATACAGTCTAAAGTTTATTTCAAAAACAGCCTTCTGGGGAAGATTAAGACTCAGGATCTCTGATTTTGATCCGTATTTCTTAACCGCACCAACTACTGCTACACCTACAATTGTTCCTAAGACTGTTTTATTCATCAATTAACCTTAATCATTCATTAGGTTTCTAAGTGGAGCATTTGCATCTCGACAGGCTTCTATGACTGGACCAAAAATCGCAGAGTAATTTCTTCCTGCATCACCATAAGTTGCGTACTCACCAAAGATCTTCCACTTTGCACCTGCAAGTTGATCTTCTAAAGACTCTGCGGTTGTTGGAATAGCGATTAAAACAAGTGCAAATGAATTCAATGTGTGTTGACCATTGATAATCAATTGAGTAATATCATTGACTGTAAACGCTTCTTCTAGACCGATTGTACCAGCCAAAGTCATGGCTCCCCATTTTCCATCATTTTCATTGATTTGACAGATTTGGTTGTGGGAGCGAACACTACCTGCGTGTGTACCTCTGATATTTCCTGTGGCTAAGTTATCACCGGGTGCGGGCATCATAACCATCATATCTCGCCAACCAGCTTCAGCAGGGTTTGTATATCTTTCAATAATGTCTAGAAACACATTGTATCTTTGAGGATTCGGTTCATTTTGTTGCTGATTGCTTGCATCAGTTCCACGAATACGATCCAAATATTGTTGATAAGTTTCTTTTGGCTTGTTTCTGGTCTTTGTTTTTGGCTTATCTTTCACTTCTGCCATAGACCCAGACTTATCTTGACTTGATGCCAAGTAAATCAAACCCATTCCACCCAAAATACCAAGAACAGTTTCAATCTGTGTTGAATCCATATCTTTTAACTTTTTAAACATATTATCTCCCAGCGAATAAATCTCTATTTACATCAGAAGCAAAGAAGATAGCGTTTGGACCATCACCAACGATATCTGTTCTACTTCCCCACATTTGTCTATTATTTAAATCAGCATTTGCACCTAACCAAATGTAAGTAGCCCCATGGTTTCTTGCTCTGCTTTTCATCCATTCCATCAATTCAAGACCCATTTCTGCGCCTCTATACTCAGGAAGAAGACCTAATCCGAAACCTTGAAAGCCTCTTTGGTTTGCATAGTTTGCAAAAAGGTAAGTAGGCCGAGAACCCGGCCATGACATTTCCCTTTCGGTCAATGAGTTTGGAATACCGCAAACAAAACCTACTTTTGCTCCAGTCTCATCTTCCACCATAAATGCACAGTCACCATTTTGTATACTTTGTCTAATATTGTTTGTGATATGCATTCTCTCATGGTTTCCACCACGAAGTCTGCCACCCAAAATAATGTTAATCATCATATCTACAGCGGTATTTAAATCACCCATTGTGGCAGGTACAATAGAAAAACCTTCACGATAAAAAGACCCATATTCCCTGTCCGCATCATCTGCTGCGAATTTTAATCCAAGCCCTAAAACACCCAAAACTGCTGCAAAGCCAATAATATTCTTCTTTTCAATTTCCATCTTGTTCTCCAGAAATATACAATCGTATTTATAATAGCACAGTATTATTCATCAGAAGGTGGGGGTAATGCTTTTTGTGTGGATGAAGAAGATAATTTTTTAAAAACTCCGTATACGGCTAAACCTGTGAATCCAAATACTGCAAATCCTACAGCTCCGATTATGTAAGTTCTGTAGTAGTACCATTTTACTAAGCGGATGAATCTTTTCCAAGGAAAGTTATTCCCCGGGTCGTGGTGACAGGTTCCTCCCCCTGCCTCAGCATTTAATGCAGGATTACCCACAGTTACTTTTCTTGAATTCGGATCTTTCTTGCATCCCCCTGTATGAGCATGACCAAAAATATGATTTCTATCCAAAGGTATTTTGTTTCTTTTACAAATATTGGCAACAAGTTTCGCAAGTGCGTTAACCTGCTTCATTCCCAATCCAATCGGCTGCTTTTTGTGTGTATGAGCAGATTTTCCATTGTGAACTGCAAAACCTGTCACCTCTATACCAATAGACCAATCATTAACTTTTGAACCACCATGCCATGCAATATTCTTTTCATCGACCATATATACAACTGAACCATCTTTCTCTACAGAGTAATGGGTGCTTGCATTTCTGTTTTTTCGTCTAAAAGTATTAAAAGGTGGTCTCCATCCCTCTGTTGTATGAATAACAACAGCTCTTATTTCTCTGTCACCTTTGCCTTTCTTTGTGTAGTTTGAAGAATCAGCTGGAAGCCAATAGTCATAGTGCTTGCCTTTGATTTTATCAGTAGGGAGAGTATTTAAACCTCTTACAAAGTTCTTATACTCTTTATCTGTCATGTCTCTTAAAGCAGGTGCTTCTTTCTTGGTATATAAGTTTTTTTCTCTTCTTGGTATCTCGTTATTCATGTCATCTATCGCTATATACAAATTATTTTATTGTTGCGTTATTCATTTTATCTCTCGTTCTTGAGATTAATTATTTCTAAAAATTTACT